>Ga0070738_10003163_pt1 | contig 22406 bp, 22 predicted proteins | sample Coa_R2_2_FD_66446 | JGI IMG/M metagenome (GOLD analysis project Ga0070738, IMG submission 66446) | Surface soil microbial communities from Centralia Pennsylvania, which are recovering from an underground coalmine fire - Coalmine... | ecosystem: Environmental > Terrestrial > Soil > Unclassified ... | reverse complement strand
GGCGCGCCTCGATATAGGTGTGCGCCGCCGCGGCTTCGCTCAAGGGAAAGCTGCGATCGACGACCGGGTTGATCTTGCCTTCGGCTTGCCAGCGCAAGATGTCGCCGAGCCAGCGACGCAGCATCTCGTTCTCGCCCCAGAGATGGCCGAGATTGACGCCGAACATGCCCCGATTGGCGTTCATTAGCGCCAGCGGCGTCAAGCGCAGCCAGGGAACGCCGGCGGCGGCGCGCAGCATGGGGAGCCACCGGCCCTGTCGATTGGCGGCGGCGGCGAAGCCGAACACGCCGAGCCGGCCGAGCGGTGCCAGGCATTCATAACTCTCCCGCCAGGAACGCCCGCCGATCGGATCGAGCGCGAGATCGACGCCTCGGCCCGCCGTCAGCGCCTTCACTTGCGCCGCCAAGTCGCCGGCCCGGCTGTCGATCAGGCGTGTCACGCCGCGATGGCGCAGGAAGTCGTGCTTGGCGGCCGAGGCGACGCCGATCACCTCGGCTCCGACGATCCGCGCGAGCTCGATGGCGGAGAGTCCGACGCCGCCGCCGGCCGAATGCACGAGCACCGTCTCGCCTTTGGCGAGCCGACCCATGGCAATGACGAGCTGGTAGGCGGTGAGATAGGTGATCGGCAGCGCCGCCCCATGCGCGGCGTCAAGCCCGGCGGGCAGCGCAAACACCCGGCCTTCGGGGACGACGACGTGGCTCGAATAGCCGCCGAAACGCGTGAGCGCCACCACATTCTGTCCGACAGCGAATTGATTGGCGCCGGTGCCCACCGCCGCAACCTTGCCCGCCACCTCGTAGCCGACGACACAGGGCGGCTTCGGCGCGTCGGGGTAGACGCCGCGCCGCGCCATGATATCGGCGAAATTCACCCCCGCCGCCGCGACAGCGATCAACACCTCGCCGGGACTTGGACTCGGCTCGGCCGCCTCGCGCAGCGCGAGAACCTCGGGTGGTCCGTGCCGCGTGATCCAGATTTGCCGCATCATCGGCGCATGGCCTCGTGCCGCTCGGTTCCGCCGAGTGGAACACGGCGCTTTGCCGAACACAAGCGTGCCGGGTAGCCTTGGCGGCGAGGCTTTGGATCAGGTATCACGTCTCCGATCTCCTCGGGCACGGGCGATGGAAACGCCGATCGAGACGGATTTCTGGAAGGATGCGGAGCGGCGCAAGATCTGGGACGACATCGTTCCCGGCGCGCCGAGAAAGACGCTGCCTTATACGCTGACGCTCGAAGCGATCCACCGCTATTGCCGCGCCGTGGGCGATCTGCACCCGCTTTATTTTGATGAGGCGTATGCACGCCGCAGCCGTTATCGCGGGCTGATCGCTCCGCCCTCCATTCACATCCTGCTGATGTTTGCGTGCACGCCGGCGGATGATTGGATGCGGAGTCCCGGCACAATCAATGCCGGCCAGTCCTGGAGCTACAATCAACCGGCACGGCCGGGTGACAGGATCACGCTCGAAGCCCGCGCGCTCGACAAATTCATCCGAAAGGGACGGCTCTTCGCCGTCCACGACAATGTCTTCTTCAATCAGCAGGGCGAGGCGATCTGCTCCGGCCGCGGCTGGACGATCCGTCCGATGTGAGAGCGAGGAGAGATGAGCGAGCTTTTCGATCGGCTGGCGCCGGGGGATCGCATCGACGGGGCGGAATTCGCGGTATCGCGCGAGAGCATCCGGGAATTCTGCGACGCTTCGCTCGACTACAATCCGCTCCACCTCGATGACGACTACATGCAGGGGAGTTTCGGCAAGACACAGTTCGGCGGCGTCATCATGCATGGTATGACCAATTTCGGGCTGCTCACGCGCATGCTGACCGATTGGGCCTATGCCGCCGACGCTGTCCATCGCCGCCTAGAGACACGCTGGCTCGCGCCGGTGCGGCCGGGTGATACGATCCGGCCTTCGGGCCACATCAAGGCGAAGCAGGTCACGGCCAAATCCCGCTGGGTCGTGATCGAGGTCGAGATCCACAATCAACGCGACGAGATCATCGCCACCGGCGAAGCGCTCGTCGAATTCCCGGTGAACGCCGCCGGCTGATTCCGCGAATTTTGGTCCACTTGCAGGTCAGCGCGAGACATAGCTCGCCAAGTCGGCGAGCGAACCGCCGGAGGCATCGGGCTGCGCTCCTAGCCTCTCGCTCGGCAGGTTGAAGCGATTGACCCAGAAGGTCTCCAATCCGAAGGATTTCGCGCCCGCCGCATCCCACCCGCCGAATGCGGCGAACACGATCGAATGGCGCGGCAAGCGGAACGCCGTTTCCGCCATCCCATAGGCGCGCGGATCAGGCTTGTAGGCCTGTACCCGATCGGCGCTCAACTGGTGCTCGAACAACCCGGCGATACCGGCATTTTCGCAAAGGAGGTTCAGCATCGACGGCGTGAAATTCGAAACGGTGGCGAGGCGGAAACCAGCCTTGTGCAGGGATTGGAGCACGGCTGCCGAATCGGGCCAAGGCTTCAGTTGGCGCCAAGCCTCGATCAGCCTTGCGCGTGTTGTGGCGGAGAGATCGATCTTCGCCGTCTCGAAGACGACCGACAGCGACTCATCGGCGATCTCCAGGAAATCGGCATAGTTCCGATAAAGCGTCCTGAGCCAGCAATACTCGAACAGCTTGGTGCGCCAAGCCGCCCCCAGCTCCTCGCCTCTGCCGGGAAACTCCGCATCGACCGCCCGGACAATCGAGCGCGGATCGAAGATCGTGAAAGCATCGAAGCCGATCGCCTGTCTGCGAGCATCGGCGGCACGCGCCGCCGTGAGCGCGTCGAGCGCAACCGCAGTGGCGGCGGCCCCGCCCGATGCGGCAAGCAATTCACGACGGTTCAGCATTGCTGGCAACTCCCTATCCTCTAACGGCCCTAACATAGCGACCATCATCACCCTTTCACCTAATCACCAGCGAAAAAGCCGCTCGACAGCCATGCGAGAGGCTCAAATTGCAGAAATGCAGGATCGGGATGAAACAACCGACGCCGTATTCGCGGCAGCGCCGGTTGGGCGAGGGGCGGAATGCGCTCGAGGTGGAGGATGGCGCGCCCTGAGAACCGCTTTCCCTTGACGTCCGAAAACCGCGAGACATCTGGCGCGGGATCGGGAATGATCGCGGCATGGATATGGATGATGATGCCTGCTATCGCGCCATCGAGACGCGCGATCCCCGCTTCGACGGCCGCCTCTTCGTCGCGGTGACGACGACCCGGATCTATTGCCGGCCGATCTGTCCCGCACCGACGCCGAAGCGCGCGCATGTCCGGTTCTTTCCCACGGCGGCGGCCGCACAAGAAGCCGGGTTTCGTCCCTGCTTGCGGTGCCGCCCCGAGATTTCTCCCGAACTCGCCTTCTGGCGCGGCAGCTCCAATACCGTGTCGCGGGCACTGGCGCTCATCGAAGCCGGGGCGCTCGACGGGTCCAGCGTCGACGCTTTGGCCGCGCGATTGGGCGTGGGCGAACGCCAGCTCCGCCGCTTGTTCAGGCACCATCTTGGCGCCTCGCCCGTTTCGGTGGCGCAGACGCGGCGCATCCATCTCGCCAAGCATCTACTCCACGAGACGAGACTGCCGATGACCGAGGTGGCGATGGCCGCGGGCTTTGGCAGCGTTCGCCGCTTCAATGAGACGTTCCAGCAGCTCTTCAAGCGGCCGCCGCGGGCGTTGCGGCGAGCGGCCTTGACCGATGAGCCGGTGGCGAGCGCCGGCGCCGTCGTGGTCCAACTCGCCTATCGGCCGCCCTATGAGTGGGAAGCTCTTTTGTCCTTCTTGCACGCTCGCGCCATTCCCGGCGTCGAGGCGGTGACGAATGACCGCTACGCGCGCACGATCGCGCTTGGCGGCGGCAGCGGCTTGCTGATGGTCGAGCCCAGCAAGGAAAATCGGCTGCGCGCGACGATCCGCTTTCCCGATTTGCGCAGCCTGCCGGCGATCATTGCGCGCATCCGCCGCGTCTTCGATCTCGCCGCCGATCCTCAGGCGATCGCCGCTCATCTTCGACGCGACGACATCCTGGCGCCGCTGGTCGCCGCGCGCCCGGGCCTGCGCGTTCCCGGCGCGTGGGATGGATTCGAGCTTGCGGTGCGCGCCATCCTCGGCCAACAGATCACCGTGGTCGCGGCGCGGAAGCTCGCGGCGAAGCTTGTCCAATGCTATGGCGGCAAAATTGCCGATCCCGCTGCTCTGGAGCAGGGGCTGACGCATCTCTTTCCGACGCCGCGGCAATTGGCCGGAGCGGATCTCGCCGCGATCGGCATGCCGAAGGCGCGTCGCGTGGCACTCTCCTCGCTCGCCGCCGCCGTCGCCGCCGACCCGCTGATCTTCGGGCCGCGCCGGAGCCTCGACGAGGCCGTCGCGCAATTGCGCTCGCTGGCCGGCATCGGCGAATGGACGGCGCAATATATCGCCATGCGCGAGCTGCGCGAGCCCGATGCCTTTCCCGCCGCCGATATCGGCCTGCTGCGCGCGCTCAGCGACGCAAACGGCGTGCGGCCGTCGCCTGCCGAGCTGCTCGCCCATGCCGAGCGATGGCGGCCTTGGCGCGCCTACGCGGCGCTTCATCTTTGGGCGTCGCAGCCTCGCCCGTCGCTTTCGGCCCAAGAGGTGCTCGATGATCAGCAAGCCGCCTGAACGCCTGCGATTGGACCGTCTCGCGACACCGATCGGCGAAGCCCTGCTCGTCACGGACGAAGAGGGATATCTGCGTGCCTTCGATTGGGCCGATCGTCAATCGAGCATGACCCGGCTACTGCGTCTCCATTACGGAGCGCTGGTGCCGGCAGCGGGAGACGCGCCGAGCGCAATGAAGCGCCTCGTGCGGAACTACTTCGAAGGTGATCTCGGATGCCTTCGCGCCATCGAATGGCGCACCGCGGGCACGCCCTTCCAGCGCAACGTCTGGAAGGCTCTCACCGAGATCGCGCCAGGCGAGACGATGAGCTATGGCAGGCTCGCGGCCAAGCTCGGCTGTCCCAGCGCCGTCCGCGCCGTCGGTCTTGCCAACGGGTCCAACCCGATCAGCGTGGTGGTGCCGTGCCACCGCGTGATCGGCGCCGATGGCTCGCTCACCGGCTATGGCGGCGGTATCGAGCGGAAGCGATGGTTGCTCGAGCATGAAGGCGCCGCCTTCCGCGGCAAGCCGGCGCGCGCGGCTTAGCGGCTCACGGCGTGCCTCACGCCTTCTTGAGCCGCGGGATGAGGCGCAGCGCGTTGTCGCGCTCGATCGCCTTGAGATCGTCGCCGGCGAAGGCGGTGGCGAGGCCGCGGACATACTCCTCGGCGCTGCGATAAGGGAAATCGGTGCCGAGGACGATCTGCGAAACCGGCACGAGCCGAGCCAGCGCGCCGATCGTCACCGAATTGGCGATCGCCGCGGTGTCGTAGTGGAAGCGCCGCAATTCGGCGTCGACGATCTCGCGGGTGAATTTGTCCTTGTAGGCCGGCAAGTTCACCATCTGGATCTCGAACCGCTCGGCAAAGGCGGCGAGAGCGCCGCCGCCATGCGAGAAGATCCAATTGATGTTACGATGGCGCTGCGTCGTGCCGCTGAAGAGCAGGCTTGCGATGGTGCGGGTCGTATCGGCGCCGTATTCGATGGCCGAGGGCGGGATCCCCCGGACGAGATTGACGCAGCAATCGGCGGCGGTCGGATGGGTGTAGACCGTAGCCTTGCGACGATCGAGCTCTTCCCAAAGAGGTGCGAACTCGGCATAGCCCAGCCATTTGTCGCGATAGCTGGTCATGACGCCGATGCCATCCGCCTTGAGCGTGTCGAGGGCGTAGGCGATCTCCTGGAGGCTTTCCTCGATATGGGGCAGCGGCAGCAGCGCAAAGAAGCCGAAGCGGCCGGGATGATCGGCCACCAGCCGCGCCGCATACTCGTTCGCTTCACGTGCAAGACGGATCGCCTCGTCCTTCTCGAAGGGAATGATCTGCGGCGTGGTCGGTGAAAGGATCGCCGTCGCGACGCCACCCTTCTCCATATCGTCGAGCGATTTCTGCACCGACCAGTTGGCCATCGGCGGGTTGTCGCGCTTCACCCGCTTCAGCGCTTCGAGGAGCGGCGGCGGCGAGAGGTGATGATGGAGGTCGATGCGATAGGCCGCGGCTTCGGCATGGGCGCCCGGGGCAAAGCTGGCGCCGGTGAACGCGCCGAGAGCGGCAGCGCCAACGGTGAAGCGGCGCCGCGTGATGGGCACTCCTTCGCGGCGCTCACCATGATCATGTCGAGCCCAAGAGATTCCAGCGGCGGAACGCATATATTCTCCTCCCTTTTTGATCTTACTATCGCGCTGCGTATTGCGCGTTGCTCAGCTTAGTTTGCCGGGGCGCCGCGGGCGATTCCTTTCATCGGGTCCCGATGGTGACAGGGGCGATCCCAGCCCGATCGGTCATCCGCGCAGCAGCAGCTTGATGAGAATACCGCCAAAGGTCGTGGCGCCGGTGATCAGAGCAATCCGCAGGAGATTTGTCGGCGCCACCGCTTCGCGTGTGACCGAGCGGAAATCGGCTCGGCTCATATCATCGCTGATCGCGTCAAATCGCACGACAGGATTTGCCGCGCGAATGTGTCGAAGCACCGCGACCAAGCCACTCCTGGAAAAAGGCTTTATCAGGAATGTAGTGACGCGACCGCTTCTGCCCGAGCAATGCAGCTCCAAGCCCGGGGCTGGGCGTGCGCGGATCGATACGTCGGAGACGCTGTTCAGGTCGATCGCCTCGCGACGAAGCAGAGAACGATAGACGAGGCGACCTGGTGACAGTTCGAACGTGGGAGAGCATACCCAGAAGAGCGCGAGGACATAGGCGAAGGACACGGCGCATCCCTCGGCGACCCTCGTCGTGCCCCACAACAAGGCGACGCTCCAGAGCAACAGTGGCGAGAACAAGATCGCGAAGACGACGAACGTACTCCGAGCTACCCGAATAGTCACCGGCTGTTCCATCGTCGCCCCGCGCCTCGGCCCCGTCCTGCGGCGAACCCGTTCTCATCAATAGCGCGGATCAGTTAATTGTGTGTTTTCCTTCAGGGATCGATGAGCACGCCGGGATTGAGCAGGCCCTGGGGATCGAGCGCGCGCTTTGCCGCTTGCAGCGCCGCGGCGAAGAGATCGGGGCGCTGCCGGTCATACCAGGGGCGGTGATCGCGGCCGACCGCGTGGTGATGGGTGATCGTGCCGCCGGCCTCGATGAGCGCATCCGACGCCGCCGCCTTGATCGCCTGCCATTGCTCGATGAGCCGTCCGTGGTTTCCGAGCGCGTGGAAGGTAAAATAAGGCGCGGGGCCGTCGGGGTAGACATGGGTGAAGCGGCAGGTGACTTGCCCCGGACGTCCGGTCGCGTCCTTGATCGCCCTCTCCGTCGCCGCCTTGACCTTATCGTGAAAGTGCTCGAAGCGGTCCCAGGTGATCGCGGTCTCGAAGGTATCGCTGATGATCGCGCGCCCGACCATGCGTTCGCGCCCATAGGGCATGCGGATGAAGGCGTTGCGCCAGCGCCCCGCGGCGCCCTCGCGATGGGCGTCGCTTCCCTCGCGCCCCTCGGCCGCGCCGCCATGATCCGCACAGCATTCGAGCGCGCGTGCCATCCAGGGCTCGACCGGATGGTCACCCGATTCGAAGGCCAGCACCATGATCGCCGCTCTGCCGTCGCCGGCGCCGGTGTTCTCAGCTTCTTGCGCGTCGAGCACGCGGCAATTGGCGGGGAAGAGGCCCGCTTGCGCGATCGCGCGCACGGCCCGCGCGGCGGCGAAGAAATCGGCGAAGCGCACGGCGCTCCCGGCCCGGAAACGCGGCCGGTCCTGGAGCCGCATCCAGGCCTCTGTGATGATCCCGAGAATTCCCTCGGAACCGAGGAAGAGGCGATCGGGGCTCGGCCCCGCGCCCGATCCCGGCAGGCGCCGCGTCTCGATGCGTCCCTTGGGCGTCACGACCTCCAGGCTCTCGACGAAATCGTCGATATGCGTATAGAGCGTCGCGAAATGGCCGCCCGAGCGCGTCGCGATCCAGCCGCCGAGCGTCGAATATTCGAAGCTCTGCGGAAAGTGGCGCAGCGTGAGGCCATGCGGCCTGAGCTGCGCTTCGAGCGCAGGCCCGAAGGCGCCCGCTTCGATGCGCGCCGCGCGTGACGCGCGATCGACCTCGAGAACGCGTCCCATGCGGCCGAGATCGATGGTGATCGCGGCCCTGTATCGCGTGCGATCGAGGCGATGCTCGACTCCGCCGACGACGCTGGAACCGCCGCCGAAGGGGATGAGGGAGGCGCCGATCGAGCCCGCCCAGTCCAGGAGCGCGGCGACTTCCGCCGCATGACGGGGATAAGCCACCACATCAGGCGCGGTCGCGTAGTCACCCGCGAGGCCGCGGACGGAGTCGGGATAGGACTTGCCGTAGCTGTGACGCGCCCGTTCCTTCGGATCGCTGGTGCAGAGCGGCGCAAGGACGGCCGGCGGCGCGACGCGCGGCGTCGGCAGGCTGAGCCCGGCAAGCGGCGGCGGCGGTTTCTCGTCAAATTCGGCGACGCCGAAGCGATGGCGATAGCGGTCGAGGACGAAGCGCTCCTCCTCGTCCGTCATCGCCTCGCCTTCGCGGCCCCAGCCGAAATGCTTCATCGGGGCTTCGGCCATTGTTTCCTCCCGATCGGGACCGTGGCGCTAGTGATTCGATAGGAGCTCACGCTCCGCCGCATCCTCGGCCTCGCGCGCCGCGATGTAGCCAAGCAGCGCGGTGACGGTGATCGTCATGCCGACCAGCGCGATGTGGAGGAACGTCTCACGCGCTTCGGTGGCGGTGAGAGCGGGGAGGGCGTTGCGGCGTAGAATGGGGAGAGACATCATGGGGCACACGGCGTGTTGGAACTCCGATAACGATGATAACACGACACTCGCCGCGCCGCGGAAGATACATGGCGATTACCTCGGGGCGCGCATTTCCGCGCTGCCGGGGCAATCGCGCTTCCCGTGGAGCACGACCGAGCAGGGAATCGACGCGACGCGATTGTGCCGGGCGTAGAAATGCGCAAGGATCGCACGATCTCCCATGGCGGGCGCGGCACATGGAGAACCGCTTTCTGAGAGGCGTCACCTGGGCGCGCGGCGGCTCGCGCGAGGCGTTTGCCTGGGGCGGCGAATGGCTTGACGTTCTCGTTGCGGCAGCAAAGGGATGGCTCGTCGATCGGGCGCCGAGCATGGGCGCGGCGATCGCCTATTACACAGTATTCTCGCTGGCGCCCGTCCTCATCCTCATCATTGCCATCGCCGGACTCGTCTTCGGCAAGCAGGCGGCCGAAGGGGCGCTCTTCAACCAGATTGCGGCGCTTGTGGGTCAGGAGAGCGCGGGCGCGGTGCAGGCGCTGTTGCGCAGCGCCAGCGGTACGGCATCGGGCATCGTCGCAACGCTCATCGGTCTCGGCGCGCTCATCCTCGCCGCGACCGGCGTCTTCGGCGAGGTGCAGGCGGCGCTCAATGTGATCTGGAAGGCGCCGCCCGCCAGGAGCGGCGGCGCATGGGATCTCGTCAAGAAGCGGCTGCGCAGCCTCGCGCTTATTCTCGGCATCGGCTTTCTGCTGGTCCTGTCGCTGGCGCTGAGCGCGGCGCTCGAGGCGTTCAGCACCCATCTCGACCGTCTCTTGCCCGGTCTGCCTTTCGTGCTCGATAGCCTCGATTTCCTGCTGTCATTCGGCATGACGACGGTCCTCTTCGCCATGATCTTCAAGATCCTGCCGGATGCCGATGTCGAGTGGCAGGATGTATGGATCGGCGCCGCGGTGACGGCGCTGCTCTTCGCGATCGGCCGGCACTTCATCGGCCTCTATATCGGCACGAGCGGCGTGAGCTCGGTCTATCACACTGCCGGCGCGCTCGTTCTCCTCCTGGTGTGGATCTATTACTCGGCCCAGATCCTGCTCTTCGGCGCGGAGTTCGCGAAAGCGAATGGCGACCGGCGGCGGGTGAAGCGGGACGGCAGATCAGAAGCGGCCGCCGCCTAAAGCAAGCCCGGCGTTCGCGGGTGACGGATCGTGGTCAGAATTTCTGATTCGACAGCTTGGGCAGGCTGTCGCAATCGCCGGGAGCGGAATAGTAGGTCCGCTGCTTCAGGTTCCATTCGACGCGAATGGTGTTCTCGCAAATCCGCGTCCCCGCATAGGGGCCGAGGCCGACGGTGTAGGCTTCCTCTTGCAGATAGCCGGCCGCCCATTGAGCGTCGAGATTGGCGCCCGCGCCCAGCCGATAGGTGCCGCTGAGATGGTGCCAGCAATGGATCAACTCATGCGCCAGCGCGATGTAGGCGGGCGTCGGCAGTCCGACCATCCGCGCATATTCGAGATCGGCGTCGGGATTGTATTCGGCGACCGACGACGAGCCGATGCCCGGCAACTGGATGCTCGTGCCCGGAACCTTCTTGCCCGTGCGCATGAAATCGTCGTTTTGCGGGGTCGCGCCGGTGCCGCGCGCCGATTGGGCCAGCGAGCCCGCGCCCATCCGGATCAGCACGGTCTTGCCGGCGGTGGTGCCGCTGCCCGCGCAGCGCTTGCTGATCAGTGTGAGGAGATCATTGCCCAGGGGCTTCGAAGAGATCTTGTCGAGATCGCGGCAAGCCTTGCGGAAAAACACCGGATCGAGCTCGACATTGATCCCAGGGTAGTTGTGATTCCACAAGCGCTTCATGTCCGCTCCTCGCGATCGCTGCGGCGAACATAGTTCGGTTCGCCAGGATCCGTCCAGCGTAGATTTCTCCATTTTGAGTGAAGAAAACCTGGAGGCGATGAGGCGGCGCGAGCCGCCGGTTGCGTCAAAGTTACGCTCTGACGCGCCGCGCGTAGAAATCGACGAGCCGCTGCCAGCCGGCACCGTCGCCCGTCGCGCGTTCCGCGATCCAATGAAAGCTCTCCGCGGTGATTTCGGTGAACTTCCACCGCACGGGCGTGCCGTTCTCGTCCTCGCCATCCTGCACGATATCGGCGCCTTGAGCGCGGCCGATCATGCGACGATAGACTTGGCGCATCGGGTCGCTCCAGAGAATATGCCAGGCATCGATCGTCGGGTCCCAGACGCGTAGCGTCGTGCCGTAGAAGATGTCGGGGAGGATCCAGACATCCTGCACGGCGCGTCCTTCGAGCACCCAGCCGAAATGAATCGCGCCCTTGCCGCGCGCCGTCGTGCCGTCCTCGCGATGGAGGACGGCATCCATCTCCCAACCGCCGATGAACTGGCCGTAAAGCGCGAGCTTCTCGGCGCGATCCGGCGCGGGGCGGTCGGTGTGGAGCGCGGCGATGAAGGAGGGAGAGGAGGCAGGGGTCATGGCAGACTCATTCATTGATAGGGTTGCACCTCCCATAGCACTTCGCCCTTCGCCGATACTTGGGAAAAATTGCTATGCTGCGGCCATGACGATAGCGCAGCGCGTATTGGCTTCCGGGCCCGATTGGAGCGTCACCGACGTGCTCTGCACCGCCGGTCCCGCAACCCGCGCCTTCGAAGAGCGCCACGAGGCCGCCTGCATCGCCGCGGTGACGCAGGGAAGCTTCCAGTACCGCTCGAGGCGGGGCCGCGCCGTCCTCGCGCCGGGCGCGCTGCTGCTCGGCAATGAGGGCGAGTGCTTCGAATGCGGGCATGAGCATGCGCCGGGCGATCGCTGTCTTGCCTTTCACTACGCGCCGCGTCTCATCGCGGAGATCGCGGCGGCGACCCCCGGCGCCACGACCAAGAAATTTACGCGGCCGACCCTGCCGCCCTCCGCCGCGCTCGCGCCGCTCCTCGCCTCGATCGAAGCCGCTTGCGGGGCGGAAGACGACGCGGCATTCGAGGAGTTGGCGCTCCGGCTTGCCGGCGCCGCCTTCGCTTCATTGGCCGACGCACCTCGCCGCCCGACGGCGCCGACGGCGCGCGACGAGCGGCGCGTGACCACGGCGCTGCGGCGCATCGAGGCGGCGTGCGACGCGCCGCTGACGCTTTCGGCTTTGGCGCAAGAGGCGGCGACGAGCCCGTTCCATTTTCTGCGCATCTTTCGCCAGATCGTCGGGCTGACGCCGCATCAATATGTGCTGCGCACGAGGCTCCATCGCGCGGCGCTCCGCCTGCGGCAGACGAACGACCCCGTCTCGGCGATCGCGCTCGATGCCGGGTTCAACGATCTCTCGACCTTCAATCGCCGCTTCCGCCGCGTGATGGGCGCAAGCCCGCGCGCTTATCGGACGAGAGCGCCGCTCTGACGCGAACAGGCCGCGCTATTCCTTGAAGAGATCGACGCTGACGATGACGACCGGCTCGCTGCCGGTGTTCTCTGCCCAGTGATCGACATCGGTGCTCTCCGTGATCACCTCGCCCGCGTGGTAGGTGCGCGCCTCGCTGCTGCCCTTGCGGTGCTCCGTCAGATTGCCCGAGAGGATGTAGCTCAGCGCCGGCCGCTGCGAATGGCTGTGGAAGGCGGCGACGCCGCCGGGCGCGAGGGTGATCTGGCGGATGCGCATCTGCCGCTGCTCATAATCCTTGAGCCCCTGTTTGCCGAGATCGAAGCCCGAAAGCGGCTTCGCCGCCATTCCCTTGTTTTCCGTCGGCGGCATTTGATCCGCCACGGCAGCACCAATCGAGGCGCCGAGCACCAACAATGTCACAAGCTGAAGCGTGCGCATGATTTTCCTCCCGATGGCCGCGCGGTGTTTCGCCCGCCTCCGCGCGACAGGGAACGCTAACACCGAAGCGGCGCCGCGACAAATGCTCGGGCGGACCGAGCAGGTCTATCTCTTCCACGCGATGAGGCCGCTGAGGCGGCCGGCCGGGCGCCGCTCGACAGGCGCGAGGCCCGCATCCTTGAGCGCGTCTTCGAGCCAGGCTATTGGCAGGCGAAGCTTGCGATAGGTGCTGGCCCGGAGCTGCCAAGCCGTGCCGGCGCGCTCATAGAGCAGGTCATGTACGGCGACGAAGTCGGGCGCGTATTCGAGAAAGCAGGTGAGAATCCGATCGGCATCGCTCGCCACCGGTATGAAGCGATCGGTGCCGGCAAGCTCCGCCGAGAGATCGCGATAGGTCAGAACGAGGACACCGCCTTCGCTCAGAGCGGATGCCGCCGCTTTGAGAAGCCTCTGCACATCTTCCTTGCCGGCGAGATGCGTCAGCGTGTCACCCATGCAGAGGATCGCATCCGCGGCGCCATGCGGAAATCTCGCGAGATAGTCGTTGAGATCGGCTTCAACCGTCTCGATCGCGCGCGTGCCCTTGCGGCTGTCGAGCTCGGCCAACAAGCGCGGGCTGAAATCGACGGCGATCACCCGGTCGAAGCCGAGATCGGCCAACGCCATCGTCTGGAAGCCTGATCCGGCGCCGAGATCGAGCGCCAGGCGTCGTTTCGCCGGCAGCGCACCGCTCTCCTCCAGGAAGCGGCGCTGCTCGGCCACCTTGGCGTCGAAGGGCATGCCGAACATCCAAGTGTAGTGTCCGGCAAGGAATTCTTCGTAATGCTCTCGCGTCGTCATGATCTCCGGCCGCTTGCTTCACCGACACATCCTGATGGGGCGCGTCCAACTGCACAAGGGTTGAGGGAAGAAGCCGCTTCTCGCCATTTGAGGCAATCAACGCCTGACCGGGCCGGTGATACGCTTGATCGCGGACCCATGAGGGTCTGAGAGCCAATCGGGAGGAGGACCGAATGAGCGATCAGGGCAAGGGAGAGGAGGATGTAACGCGGCGCGATTTCATGCGTCAGGCGGGAGCGGCGGCCGTGGTAGGGAGCGCCTTGGCATCGGGCGCCGCGATGACCGCGACGACGCCGGCACAGGCCGCGGCCTCGTCCTCGGCCAATGAGATCTGCCGCATGGACGCGGTGACGCTGGCCGCGAAGATCCGCGCCAAGGAGCTGTCGCCGACCGAAGTGACGGAGGCTGTGCTGACGCGGCTCGACAAGCTGAACCCCGTCTTGGGCGCGTTCTGCACGCCAACCCATGACGTGGCGCGGCAACGGGCGAAGGCGGTCGAAGCCGACATCATGGCCGGGCGTACCGTCGGCCCGCTCGCCGGCGTGCCGGTCGGCATCAAGGATCTCGTCGAGACCAAGGGCATCAAGACGACCTCGGGCTCGATCATCTATCAGAACTACATACCGACAGAGGATGATGTCGTCGTCGAGCGGCTCAAATCGGCCGGCGCGATCATCATCGGCAAGACCAACGTGCCGGAGCTCGGCTATAGCGGCGCCAGCTACAACATGATCTTTCCGCCGACCAACAATCCCTGGAACATCGAGCGGACGGCGGGAGGATCGAGTTCAGGCTCCGGTGCCGCTGTCGCCGCCGGCCTCGGCCCTATGGCGATCGGCAGCGATGGCGGCGGCTCCGTGCGCATTCCCGCCTCGATCAACGGGCTCTTCGGCATGAAGGCGTCGATGGGCCGCGTGCCGCTCTATCCCGGAACGAAGGACGAGACGGCGCCGGGCGTCTCGGGCTGGGAATCGATCGAGCATATCGGGCCGCTGACGCGCACGGTCGCCGATGGCGCGCTCATGCTGAGTGTGATCGCCGGGCCCGACGACCGCGACCGCCGCACCATTCCCAACAATATCGACTGGCTCCAGGCGACGAAGGGCGACATCAAGGGCTTGCGCGTCGCCTATACGCCCGATTGGGGCTATGCCCAGGTCGACCCGGAGGTGCGCGAGATCTGCGCCAAGGCGGCCCAGGTGTTCGCCGATCACCTCGGCTGCAAGGTGGAGCAGGCTTCGCCGATCAAGGATGATTATTTCGGCCAGTTCTTCACCATCGTCTTGGCCGAGACCGATCTGCGAGGGATGCGCGAGCTCGTCAAGAAATATGGCGAGCGCATGCAGCCGCATCTCGTCGATGCCATCAAGACGCCGCTCACCGATGTGCAGATCACCGATGCCGTCGTCGCGCGCAAGAAGATCACCAACGAGTCCTGGCGGTTCATGCGGCAATATGATCTCCTGCTGACGCCGACCATCGCGGTGGCGCCGTTCAAGCAGGGCATCCAGGGACCCGAGACGATCGAGGGCAAGAAGGCGGCACCCTTCCAATGGATCGCCTTCACCTATCAGTTCAACATGACGGGCCAGCCCGCGGCGACGGTGCCGGCAGGCTTCACCAAGGATGGACTGCCCGTCGGCTTGCAGATCGTCGGCCGCCATCTCGACGATGCGACGGTGCTGCGCGCCGCCGCCGCTTATGAGGCCGCGGCGCCGTGGAAGGACAAATGGCCGCCCATGCTGCAAACGATGAGACTCTGAGGCTCTGATCGTGCCGTCCGCGGCGCGTGGCTTGCGCGCCGCGGACGGTTTGCGTTGCGATGCGCTTCAGGACCTCAGCTCGGGCAGATCGACATGCAGGAGACGCCCGAACACCTGAGCTTCATGCTTCCGCGCCCATGATGTCGCGGACAAGCTGTCACGCAGCCAAGTCGCGAGCGGGTTTGCCCATTGCAGGACCCGCCCGAGGCGCCACGACGTGTCGATCACGAAGCGGGCGCGTTGCCGCCGGCGTGCTTCGTAGTCGCGCAAGCCCGAATCGATCGTTGCCGACCGGCGCACGGCATCGGCGAGCACGACGGCATCCTCGAGCGCCTGGCAGGCGCCTTGCCCGAGATTAGGCGTCGTCGCATGGATGGCATCGCCGAGCAGGGTGACGCGCCCGGCGCCCCAGTTCGGCCGCGCCGGACGATCGATGATGTCGTTGCAGAGAATGGCCGCTTCCCCGGTCTTCTCGATCAAGGAGCGGATCGGCGTCTGCCAATCGCCCACCGCTTCGATCGCCGCGGCCTTGGCGCCGTACTCCGTCGCGCCAGCCGATCCGTTGCGCGTCGCGAACCAGTAGACGCTTGCCTCGCCGCAAGGAAAGCAAGCGGCCTGTGTGCCGCGGCCGAGCGCGAAGAGCACTTCGCCCTCGCCGAGTGGCGGGCTCGTGTCCCTTGCAATCCCGCGCCAGGCGAAATATCCCGCTGCCCGCACCGGCTCATCGCCGAAGAGCCGCCGCCGCGTCGCCGAGTGAATGCCGTCCGCACCCACGAGCAGGTCGCCGCGTTCGCGAGAGCCGTCAGAGAAAAGTGCCGAAATCCCCGCCGAATCCTCCTCGAAGCCGACGCAGTCGCGGCCGGTTTGAACCGCATCGCGGTCATCATCGAGAACGGCCGCGAGAAGGATCTGCTGGAGGCGCGGGCGCTCGATGCAGAGCGATGCGGCGCCGGTGCTCCTGCCGAGCGCGTCGAGATCGAGGGCACCGATGACTTTGCCGCTCGGCAGCACCGTTCGTGCGCGCTTGATGACCGAGCCCTGGGCCAGGACATGCTGCTCCAGCCCCAAGCGGCGCAGGGCGGTCACCGCGTTGGACCAGAGCGAGAGCCCGGCGCCGACCTCGGCGATGCGCGGCGCCTTTTCGAAGACCTTGGCCTCGACGCCCATGCGGCGAAGCGCCAGCGCGGCGGCCAGGCCGCCGATGCCGCCGCCGATGATCAAGGCGCTCGCCCGCGTCATAGACCGACTTCTAGCCCCGCCGCGGGCTGGACTAAAGCCCGGCCTGCGGAGGGGTGGGGCTTATGCGCGCTGAAGCGGTGAGCTAGCTCCGATCGCGACCGTCGCCGTCACGATCGTCGCGGTCCCCGTCGCCATCCCCATGGTGGCGATCGAAATCGAACATGTCGAAGAGATCGCCGACGGCCGGGCCGTTCACCGGGATGTAGCGCGCGGCGAAATCGTCGAAGTCATGGTCGCGGTCGCTTTCCTCGTTGCCGCGGCGCATTCTCGGATTGGGCAGGTTGTCTCGGCTGCGGTTGCTGAGCGTCCCGAGCCGCCAGTTCCGCTCGATGAACTTCAAGACCGAGACGTGATCGCCATAAGTGTGGTTCACATGACCGCCCCTTGTGAAGGGCGACACGACGATGAACGGAATGCGCGGCGCATCGCCGAAGAAATCGATGGGCTGGATATAGCCCGAATCATAGAAGCCGCCGGATTCGTCCCAGGTGATGATGATCGCCGTGTCCGCGGCCAGGCGCGGCTTCGCCTGCACGGCATCGACGATGTTCTTCACGAAAGCCTCGAAGAGATCGAATTTCGAGGATTGCGGATGGCCATCGACAAAGCCGCTCGGCTTGACGATCGATACCGAAGGCACCGTGTCGTTCTCGACATCGGCGAAGAAGTCGGTCACGTCCTTGTTGTTGGCGCGCCCGGCCGCCGATCCCATGATGCTGGCCGAGTATTGCATCGGGTTGCAGATCGGACAGAACTGGTTGGGCAAGCCGGCGACAGCGGCATTGAAGCCGTCGCCGTAGTAATGCCAAGTGATGCCTTTGGCCATCAACGCATCGCCGACCGTCGGAATGGTCTGCGGCGGAATGAAGAAGGTGTCGCTGCCATCCGCCGCCGGCGGCGATTGCGTGCCCGCCGGCACGCCATTGGGATGGAAGCCAGGGAAGAAATTGTTGATGGCATAGAAGGTGTTGGGCGCGCAATTCGAGCCCAGCTCGAACTCGTCGAGATAGGCGAGGATCGGCGCGACGCCCGGCTGTTGCGGGTCGGAGCAATTGACATACTCGCCCAGCGCCGCGGCGATGTCGTTGGTGTAGAGATTGGGATCGACGATCGGCGCCGCGTGCGCCGCCTGCAATCCCGCCAGCGATTGCGCGGCGATCACCGGGTTGGGATTGGCGACGAGCGAGAGGGTGCCGAGCGCGCTCGGCAAGCCGGCCGCGGCGGCGGGTATCGCCGTCGGGGCAGGGATGGGGTGGCCGCGGCCGTCGCTGAAGAAGTAGACGTCGCCCGTGCCCAGCATGATGTGGTTGGCGCCGGTGCCGCCGATGACGGCCTGATGCATGTTGTCGCTGATCGTGTAGCGGTCGGCGAGTTGCTTGAAGTAGGGCGCGTCGCCCTGCTGCATGTTGAAAAACGCCATCGATGTGCCGCTGCCCTCTTCCGTCGGGCCCGTATAGGTCGCAGCGAAGATGGGGCCGGCGCCGCCCGGCGGCGCGAAGGCGTTGGGATTGATCGCGCCGGCAAAGGTGCTGGCGACGAAGGGCATGAGGTCGAGGAGGCATCCGCTCGGATTGGACGGCGTCGCCTGCGACCGGTCGCAATCCATCATCTGCCACATCTGGAAGAAGCGGTGGATGGTGTCCTCGGTATAGGAATCATAAGGCAGCCCCGGGCCGCCATCGCGCGAATGCGCCGTCTGCTGGAAGGGGCCATTGGGCAAGCCGGCGGGCGAGGTGACGCCGAAGATACGAAAATCCGGATTGCGGATGAGCGAGCTCGTCTCGGCCTTGAAGGCGGGATCGATGGCGAAACCGGTCGTCATGATCTGGAGATCATGCTGCCGCTGCGCGAGATCGGGGGTGAGCGTGAATTCGGGTTCGGCCGCCGCCGCTGCCGCGGTGGTGGCAAAGGGCGCGCCGGTCGCGTCGCTCTGCATGAGAGGGACGCGGTTCAGATCCGGTGCCGGAAACGGATTGACGGGGCTGTTCGACGAGTTGTACGCGGTCTTGCTGCCCGCCGGCGGGTGAATGTAATAGAGCGGCTGCGGCGCGACCGAAAACTGCTGGGCATGGCTGAAATTCTCGCCGGGCGTGCCGTCCGCAGTGACGATGCCGCGCGACAGCAGGTTCCAGATGCCTTCTTCCCGGTGTCTCGGCACATAGGTCGCGAAGGCGTGGTCGAAGCTGCTGTTCTCGCCGATGATGACGATCACATGCTTGATCGGCGATGCCGTCGGCACGGCCGTCGCGGCATCTTCTCCGGCGACGGCCGTGCCTCCGGCAAAGAGCGCCAGGACCGACGCGCAAAGCGCGAGCCTCACGCGCAACCGTTCTGCTCGGAAACCACGCGAAAGCATGCTTGCCTCCCTGGATTGTGACGACGCTTCAACTGCACGAAGGGTATCCGGCCCTCGTGGCACTATTGTAACGGCAAAATTGCAATTCTGTGTAGGAAGATCGGGCAAACGACTTCACTATAGTTGTGAACGCCGTCACCGCCGGGCAGGGCGGACTAAGGGGCGGTTTTATAGCCGCTTGGCGATCTCTTCGAGCATCACCTCGGTGGCGCCGCCGCCGATCGACTGGACGCGCGCGTCGCGCGCCATGCGCTCGATCGCGCTTTCGCGCATGTAACCCATGCCGCCATGAAAGCGCAGGCAGTGGGTCATCACCTCCTGCACGAGTTCGCCGCAATAGGCCTTCACCATCGACACCTCCTTGACGGCATCGAAGCCTTGCGCGTCGAGCCAGGCGGCGTGATAGACGAGCTGGCGCCCGGCCTCGATCCTGGCGGCGAGTTCGGCGAGCTTCAGACGCAGTGCCTGCTTCTCCCAGAGCACGGCACCAAAGGCGCGGCGCGTGCGCACCCAGTCGAGCGTGAGGTCGAGGGCCGCCTGCGCCTCGCCCATCGCCATAGCGCCGAGCACGATCCGCTCGTTCTGGAAGTTACGCATGATCGCGTAGAAGCCGCGTCCCTCCTCGCCGAGCAAATTCTCCGCCGGCACGCGGCACTCCTCGAAGGCGAGCTCGGCGGTGTCGGAGGAGCGCCAGCCATGCTTGTCGAGGGCGCGGCTCACGCGGAAGCCGGGCGTGCCCTTCTCCAGAAGGATCATCGAGAGCCCCTGCGACGGCGCGCCGCGCGGATCGGTGCGCGCGGCGACGCAATAGAGATCGGCATGGACGCCGTTGGTGATGAAGAGCTTGGCGCCATTGAGGATGTAGTGATCGCCCTCGCGCCGTGCGCCGGTGCGGATGCCTTTCACGTCCGAGCCTGCATCGGGCTCGGTGACGGCGACCGCGGTGATGAGGCGGCCCGCGACGATATCGGGGAGATAGCGCGCCTTCTGCGCGGGTGTTCCGCCATTGAGGATATGCACCGACGCCATGTCGGTGTGGACGAGCGCCGTGATGGCAAACCCGCCGAAGGTCGAGCGGCCGAGTTCCTCGGCGAAGACGGCGCTCGCGAGCGCATCCATCGCCGAGCCGCCATACTCCTCGGGATAGCGGATGCCGAGAAAACCCAGCTCGCCCATCCGCCGCAGCACCGCGCGCGGAACGTGCCCCGCTTCTTCCCACGCCGCGGCATGGGGCTTCACCTCGCTCTCGACGAAGCGGCGGAGCTGGGCGCGCAGCATCTCGTGCTCCTCGCGGAGATAGGCGGAGCGGATGGGGGGACGGGCGGCGTCGGTCATGGCGGTCTTCTTTCCTCGTCGCGCGAATGAAGCGCTATGCGCCCCGCGGCGCTCCGGCGCAATCGGGCATTTCAATCCCTGGCATCGACGTATGAGGTTCGGTCAATTCCGGAGGCATTGGATCAGCAGTTCGAGCGCAGACGCCGCGAAGCGCAGCATATTCGCCTGCCGGTCCGCGCTGCCGGTCTCGAGCGTGACCGAGCGCTCGACGGGTCCCACGATCGCGAGGCAGCAATGGCCGGCCGCATCGCCGTAGCGATTGCCGCTCGGGCCCGCTGCGCCCGTTTCCGCAAGCCCCCAGCTCGCCGAAAATCGCTCGACGACGGTCCGCGCCAGGAGAAGCGCGTAAGGCTCGCTCGACGACCTTATTCCCTTTACCGCCTCGTCCGGAATGGACAGCAGGGTGCGCCGTGCCTGCCGTGTATAGACAACCGCCCCGCCCACGAAATAGGCGGACGCGCCCGGCACCGCCAGAAGCGCCGCGGAGACGAGGCCGCCGGTCGAGGATTCCGCGACGGCGATGGTATCGCGCCGCTCTTTGAGGAGTGCGGCGATCTCGCTGGCGAGCGGCAAGAGATTTTCCATGCGAGAGTCCCGGACGGCGCTAGTTCACGGCCGGCTGCGCCAGGCGCCGCGCTTGCGGCCGGATCGAGGTGAGGACGACGCCGGTCACCATCAGCGCAAACGCCGCCCACACCACGACATCGAGGCGCTCGCCGAAGATGAGCCGGCTCCAGCCGATGCCGGCGAGGACGGCGAGATAGTTGAATTGCGCGAAGAACACGGGCCCCGAGCTTTCGACGATCGCGAGGAAGAGCACGATGACGATGCATTCGACGGCCGTCGCACCGAGCATCGCCCAATCGCCGGGCGTCGGGAAATGAGGGAACCCATAATATTGCCCGGTCGCGACGATGATCGGCACGAGCACCGCGGCAGCGCCGATCAAGACGCCGCTTCCCATCGCGACCGAGGATGTCGCCGGCGGGCGCAGCAGCGCGGCGGAGACATTGGCCACGGCAAAGCACACGGGCGCCAGCAGGCAGAGCAGGAACCAGCCGGCCATCTCCGCGGTCGGCAGCACCGCCGTCGGACCCGCGATCAGCAGGATGCCGGCGAAGCCGAAGAGGATGCCGAGCACGCCCAGGATATGAAACCGCTCCAGCCGGGCGAGCACGCCGAAGAGATAGGTGAAGGGCGGCGACAGCGCGAGCACGAGCGTCAGGATACCGGCCGGCAGTTTCGGCGCGACATAGCTCAAGAGCGCGATGGGGAGACCAATGCCGAGGCCGCCGATGACGAGGTAAGCGAGGAGGGCACGCGCACCGAGGCCCGGCGGCCGCCCGCCCACGGCGGCGATCCCCAACAGGATCGCGCCGGCCAGCAGGCATTGCCAGAAGGTATAGGCGAGCGCGGGAAACCCGGCCTCCGCAGCGATCTTGTTGAGCGAGAACAGGCCGCCATAGGCGACCGCCGCCGCGACCAGCATGACATAGGGCAAGATTCCGCCCGGTGTTCTCATCGCACGCGATCCCCGACTGGTTCGGCTGGCGAGGATGATAGAAGTCATGAGCGGGCGGAGCAACGCGCGCAAGATGGCGCGCGGCCGAACGACAGCACGACGCGCGAGACCAAGCTCTGAACTCGGTTTGGCGAAGAGTCCTCTTGGTCGTCATCCCGGCCGTAGTGAAGCGAAGAGCCGGGATCCAGCGGTGCCTGCCGGCTGCACCCGATCCAGGACCGGCGCTCCGCTTGTCCGGGGTGACGAGGAAAATGAGAGAAGCGGAAGAAGTTAACCCGCATTCATTGCCCTCGTTCTCGAGGCGGCGGAGAAGGGAGAGGCGACGATCATCACGAGACATGGGCGCCCGGTTGCGGCGCTCATGCCGATCGAGGCCTATGGCGCGGCCATGCGCCAGCAACCACTGACGCCGCTCGCGGGCTCCGGCCGCGGTCTCTGTGGTAAGAGCAGCACCCGCACGCTCCGCAAATTGCGCGATGAATGGAGTCGTTAGAGGCTGATCGAACCAAGCTGAACCGAAAAGCCCCGTCATTGCGGGGAGGCGAAGCCGACGAAGCAATCCAGAACACGCGACGTGCCCCTGGCTTTGGTTTGCTTCGCTAGCGCTCGCAATGATGGGTGGATGGCCCCCTCTTCACGGCATCTATGTGCCAAAGTTGGCGTGTTGGACAACCAACTGAACAGGGGCCATCCATGAAAGAGGTTAGCATAATCGGTTTGGAC
>Ga0070738_10003160_pt1 | contig 22409 bp, 11 predicted proteins | sample Coa_R2_2_FD_66446 | JGI IMG/M metagenome (GOLD analysis project Ga0070738, IMG submission 66446) | Surface soil microbial communities from Centralia Pennsylvania, which are recovering from an underground coalmine fire - Coalmine... | ecosystem: Environmental > Terrestrial > Soil > Unclassified ... | reverse complement strand
AACGGACATTCCCAGGTCTGGGCGCCGCGGGGCACTGCATTGTTGAAGCAGCTCAGTGTGCGCAACTCCTTTATCGCCGCATCGATAAGATCAGGCTGACCCGAGAAGCTCGCCGCAACCAACAAATCGGAAACGGCCGCCGCGGCATAACCTGAAGCCGAGTTTGTATAGTGCGTTTTCGAGAAATCCGGGCCGCCCGGTTTAGAGCGGTAATGCAGGGAGCCATCCGGGGCGAAGTTTGATAAGAGAGAACTCGCCGTCTGCGTTGCCAGCTCTGCCGTTTCCTGGACGTGACCAAAAACCAAGGATTCAACCGGGTAGCGCACATGGCCAACTCCGGCGGAGTTCAAAGCGGCGGCCGGGACCGCGGAGAGAACGTTCGTGGCGGTTTGGCGCAACCGCAACACCTGCGATGGCTGAGTATCAAACTGAGCCAGCCATTCCATCCAGATCGCCGCATCGCCGGCCGGCTGCGGGGGAAATCCACCCTCGGCCACGGCGTGCCGCACAAGAGTGCCCTGGCGAATTTTCGAATCCAACCAGCCGGCGGCAGTTTGGGAAACATATGCTTGAAGCTCAGGCGCCGGTGGCACGCTCGGCAGCGGATGTAGACCGCAGAAGTGCTGCACTGCCGAAACCACCGTCTCACCGTTTCCACCCAGAATCGTAGCGCGGAGGCGAATCGTGTTTCCCGCGCGCACATTTTCTGCCACCCGCGGCAATAGACTGCCTTCCTCACGATCTACGCCATTGCATCCGGGAAACATCAGGCCCATCACATGGCCCCCGGAATTGAAGTGTCGGTCCGGTGAATCGAAAAGCGCGCTGAGGTACGGCCTCATCTGCCAGTTCAAGGCGACGTACCGCTCATCGGCCTGCAACGCCATCAACGGGAACGTTATTTTTGCACTGTCCGGAATCAGGCGATTTGCAGTCGGCCCGATCACATCCGCTTCCGAGCTGCTGGGCTCATTTTCGAGGTACTCCAGACCTGGGAGCAGGGCCTGGCCTTTATCCTGCCCGAAACTGCCGACACCGGCGAAAAGCACCATCATCGGCAGGAACGCGATTGCGCGGTCCTTGTCAATCGTGACTTCCGTTTGAACATCAATAGCCCCTGGCTGCCCCTGCGCTCTGAACTGTCTCGAGAACCGCCATTGTCCGCCGTCCAGATCGGTGCATTGGAAAGACGCGGTCACAAGCGTTTGACTTCCGGTGACGGCTCCATCGCGGATTGAGTTCGTCGAGCAATCCATCCAGCGCATCCGGCCTTCATGGACGTACCCGACTAATACTGGAGCGGACCCTACGGCCATCGAGTGGCCCGATACTTTTACAAGAAACCCGCCCAGGGGTTCCGCGGAGTGAACAAGCTCCACATCTCCCGAACGAATTGAGGGATTATGACTGTCTGCTGAAAAAGGAGCTACGCCGGGCCATTGAGGGACCTTCGCGGCAGCGGGCACGGGTACTGCCGTGGGGGCAGCTGAAACCGGCTCGGCGGAGGCTGCCTGGCATGCCAGCAGCCACGCGCTTGCCAGGGCGAATCGCAGGTTTTTCATAGGCAAACCCACGGGACCGCCTTGGCGCGTCAGTAAACCTTGCGCAAGTTCGAGGGCAGGATGTTAAGCTCGGTGCGGTACTTGGCCACCGTGCGGCGCGCGATGACGATGCCCTTCTCCTGGAGCATACGGACGACTTCCTGGTCGGACAACGGCTTGGAGGAATTTTCGTTTTTGAAGATTTCTTCGATCATGTCCTTAACGCTCGTGTTGGACATCCCATCGCCATTGGCCGTCTGAATGCCCGCGGTGAAGAAATACTTCATCTCGAAAACACCCTGGGGCGTCTGCATATACTTGCCGGAAACAGCGCGGCTGACCGTGGTTTCGTGGACACCGACCACTTCGGCGATCTGCACCATCGTGAGTGGTTTCAGAGCGGACACGCCCTTTTCCATGAAATCGCGCTGCCGGTTTACAATCTCTTTGGCAATGTTCAGGATTGTTTGCTGGCGCTGGTGCAAACTCTTAATCAGAAATTTGCCGGCGCGAATTTTTTCCCGAATGTAGTTCCTGACTTCAGCCGAGTTGCCCCCCTGCGACATGAGATCCTTGTACGCGTTGCTAATTCGCAAGTGCGGGATGTGCTCGTTGTTGGTGGAAACCACGTAATCGTCGCCCGAGCGATGCACGAAGACCTCAGGCAGAATGTATTGGTCATTGTCCGCGAGGAACGCGCGGCCGGGCCTCGGTTCAAGCCGCGCTATGTTTTCAAGGGCATCCTGCACCTCATCGACCTCTGTGCCCGTGCCGCGAGCAATCTCCGGAATCCGGCGTTTGCCCAGCGCCTCCATGAAATCACTGACAATCCGGTATTCGAGCGTGTCTTTTTGATCCGAGCGCTCCAGCTGGAGCATCAGGCATTCCCGCAAATCGCGTGCCCCCACTCCAGGCGGGTCGAAGGATTGAACGACCTTAAGAACTTCGAGGATCTTCTCGGGCGGCAAACCTGTCGAGGCCGCCAACTCGTCCACCGTCGCCTTAAGATAGCCGTATTCGTCGATATTGCCGATCAGCATTTCCGCCAGCGGCCAAAGCTCCGGCTGCAGCGAAGATTCACGCACCTGCTCAAGAAGAATCTCCTGCAACGACGTACTGGCCACCAGTGAATCGAACATGAACTGACGCTTTTCCTCATCCTCGGCGGAACCTCGCGACGGGAAATTTGTCTGGGCGAAATGATCCCGCCATTCCTGGTCGAGTTGCACTAGCCGGTCGAACTCGGCCTGGAAATCGTCCACCGGTTCGTTCGAACTCTTTTCGGAGGCCGGATCGAAGGACAAGTCGGCGGGAGGCTCGGCTGGGTCGGCCGCCTCGGCCTGTGGCGCCTCCCCGCTGTCCCTTTCATTCTGTTCCGTCTCGGCGGCCGGAGCCTCTTCGAGAACGGGGTTTTGTTGGAGCTCCTGCTCCACCAACGCCTTAAGTTCCAAGGTTGGTGCTTGCAAAAGCGCCAGCGACTGTTGCAGTTGCGGTGCCAGGACCAACGACTGCGTAAGTCGTTGCGAAAGTTGCAAACCCTGTGCCATGAGAACTATCTTAGGCAAAGCGCTCTGGAATTCAAGAAAGATTTGGCATGATTTTCGCTATCAATTCTGCGGGCTTTCGACCACTCCGTCTATTTTTCTACCCGCTGCGCGTGCCAAAATCCCCCGGCGGAAAAACACCACCGATTTAAAAAAACACACCTAATTGCTCCGGGCGTCCAGGCATTCACGAATTTTCCTGGCCAGCAAGTCCGGCACATACGGCTTTTGCAGGTAGTGGATACCGGGCTGAAGCACAAATTCTTTCCCGACCACCTCGGCGCTGTAGCCGCTGGTGAATATTACTTTGAGGCCCGGCCGATCTGCCCATAGCTTTTCAGCAAGTTGACGCCCGTTCAATCGGTCCGGCATCACCAGGTCGGTCAGCATTAAATCCACTTTGTCCCCTGATTCCTTCCACTTTTCGAGGGCTTTCACCCCGGATTCGGCCTGAATGACCTGATAGCCGTAGGTTGAAAGGATATCGCAAACCAATTCCCGGACCGGGGCCTCGTCCTCAACTACCAGGATCGTTTCGCGCCCGCCTCGACTGCCGATTTGCAGGTCGGAAACCGCTTCTGATACGGGCTCGATCCGGATGGCCGGCAGAAAAACTTTGAAAGTCGAACCCTGGCTGACCGTGCTCTCAACCTCGAGCCAACCATTGTGCTGTTTTACAATGCCGTACACCGTGGCCAGGCCCAAACCGGTTCCTTTGCCCACTTCTTTGGTGGTGAAGAACGGCTCAAATACGTGTTTTAGGTCCTGAGGCGCTATGCCGCATCCACTGTCGGTCACGCACAGGCAGGCGAAGTGTTCCGCATCGGTGTCGCAGCGGGGCTTCAACTCGCGCGCGGACCGCATCGAGATGGCCAGTGTCAGCGAGCCTCCCTGGGGCATGGCGTCGCGGGCATTGACAGCGAGGTTCAGCAGCACCTGCTCCAGCATGCTCGCGTCCGCTTGAACCAAGGGGGGTTGCTGCGAGCAGTTGACACGCAGGCGGACATCTTCGCCCAGAATACGCCCCAGCATGCTGGTCATGTTGCTGACCAAATCGTTGAGATTAATCTGGCGGGGCTGCATTACCTGGCGCCGGCTGAACGTGAGCAGTTGGCGGGTAAGACTGGCAGCGCGCTCAGCGGCTTCGGCAATTTGACGAGCCGAGCGGGCGGGGGCGCCGGTGAGGCTCGCGTTTTGAAGAAGCAACGACGCGTGGCCGTGAATGACGGTCAAAATGTTGTTGAAATCGTGAGCCACTCCTCCCGCGAGCTGGCCTATGGCTTCCATTTTCTGGGCTTGTCTCAGTTGGTCTTCGAGGTCCCTGACCCCTTTTTCCGCGGACTTCCGATCGCTTACATCGCGTGAGTTAACCACCACGCCCCCAATTTCAAGATCGGCCAGGTGGCTTTGCCCTACTGCTTCCAGATAGCGCCAGGACCCGTCTTTGTGCAAAAAACGAAAATCGACCCGGACTGTGCGTTCGGGACACTGAACGGCCTCGATAAAAGCGGCTTCAGCCACTTTGACATCGTCCGGGTGAATCATGGAGAAAGCCCGCTTGCCCGCCAGTTCCTGCGGGTCATAACCAAGCACCCTCTTGAGGGAAGGGCTGTTGTAAAGATACAGGCCCTCGGAATTCAGAATGGTTAAGATATCGAGCGTGTTTTCGGTTAAAGCCCGAAAATACTTCTCACGCCGGAGCAATTCGGTTTGGGCATGGCGCCGCTGCCGCCGCTCAGTGGCTTCCTGAATGGCTCGAAGGATCGAGGGAACCAGCCGATCTGGCCAGAGCTTAAGAACGTAGTCAGTGGCACCATTTTTCAGACTCTCGATGGCTGCCTGCTCACCGATCGTGCCGGACACCAAAAGAAACGGGGTCTCTGCGCAACGTTCGCGAAAAAACTTTAGCGCATCCAGGCCGCTGTAACCGGGAAGTAGATAGTCCGCCAGGACAATGTCGAATTCTTCTTTGGCGGCGACCTGTTCGAAAGCCTCACGGGTGCTGGTATAAACAATTTCCGCCGCGACGCCGTCTTTACTCAGCATAGAGCCGACCAGCTCCGAGAAATCCGGATCGTCCTCAAGATGTAAAATTCGAAGTGGCGGCGTCTTCACCCTAGTAGCTTTCCCGTTTGTCACGCTTGATGCAGCAATCCAGATGCCACAGAAGCAACCGCTCGAACAGAGAGAAATAGCACAAATACTTTGTTTATAAGATGTTACGTCATATCAAGGAATGGCCGATGGAAGCTGTTCCACGGAAATGTCTGCACGTACGCTCGCGGAGGTGATTTGGACATAACGTCTCCACCAGCCGTTGTGGGCGGATGCTTACAAACGCTGAATGCAGCACAAGGGCGGCGAGCTTCGTGCCTAAAGCCAGCGCCCAAAACCACGAATTTCTTGCTCAAGGAGCGCAACGGCAGTTGGCAGACCGGGTGCCCGATGTCGAGATGTCGAGATTGCCCGGTGATCTCCGTTGACAACTCAGGCCGTTCGGTTACTTTTTGCGCCCTTTAAGAAGAAAGAGATCACGGAATATGCCCAATACGAAGTCTGCCGAACGGCGCATGCGCAACAGCGCGCGCAAACATCTCCAGAATCACAGCGTGAAGTCACGCTTGCATACACTGGAACGCAGCTATTTGAAGCTCGTGGGCGCCGGCAAACGTGAGGACGCGACAAAAGCCTTGCGCGATGTCACCTCGGCGTTCGACAAAGCCGCCAAATCTGGAGTCGTTCATCGCGCGACGGCCGATCGGAAGAAATCCCGCCTGGCATTGCGCCTGGCCCGGGCGAAGTAACTAACGGCCCTCTTCAACTCAGCGGGGCGACCCCGGTTTTGCCACCGTCAAAACCTGCTCCCGGCCGAGGAAAAAGTTTCGGAGTTAAGATTCCCCACCGGGCGAGCCGGAACAGAATCCCGGTCTTCAGGCATCCGAAGCCGTAGGTGATACTGCGTCGGAGATTAATCGAGGACGCTTCGGCGAAATAGTTGGTAGGGCAGCTAATCTCTGCAATGGTAAATCCGTGCCATAGGATTTGGGCCAGCATTTGATTGTCGAAGACGAAATCGTCCGAGTTTTGGTCCAGATTCAGTTTTTCAAAAATACTGCGGGAAAAGGCCCTGTACCCGGTGTGGTATTCGGATAGCTTGGCCCCCAAAAGGCAATTCTCGGCGAAGGTGAGGGCCCGGTTGGAAATATACTTCCAAAGCGGCATTCCTCCTTTCAGTGCATAACCGCCCAGGATTCGGCTGCCAAGAACGCACGGGTGAAGGCCCGCGGCGATGATCGACACCATGGCCGGGATAAGTTTCGGAGTGTACTGGTAATCGGGGTGAATCATGATCACGATGTCCGCCCCCGCATCGAGGGCAAGACGATAGCAGGTCTTCTGGTTGGCGCCGTACCCCTTGTTCCTGGAATGGGCATGCACCTGAACCCCAGGCAGCTCGCGGGCGACTTCAAGCGTTGCATCCTTGCTGGCATCATCAACCAGGATGATAGCGTCGACGATCATCTGGTCGCGCACCTCGGCGTAGGTTTGTCGCAGTGTGCGAGCGGCATTGTAAGCCGGCATCACCACAACGATTTTTTTGTCCCGATACATGAAAACGCTGCCGCACAGTCTTCCAAATCAGCGGCAGGTTGTCATGTCTCGAGGTGGTGGGCCCTTCCAGGCAGGGATTGATCGCGGTCGAAAGCAGCGAGGTCGAGGCGGGGCCATTGATCTCGGGACGATGCCCCACCCGGTTTCAAACTCTAACAGTTCTGAATCAGCGGATATCCATGCCGATGATACATTCGCTGTCGTCCTGGGAATGGTGAACTTCGAACCCCAGCTTCTTGCACATGTGCTGCATTTCTTTGTTTTCCAGCAGCGTGTAAGCGACCAGCCGGGTTAGCTTCTCGTTTCTGGCGATTTCGACGAGGCGTTTGCCTAACTGCGTCCCTAATCCTTTGTTTTGCCATTTGTCGCTTACAACTACGGCGAATTCCGCCGTCCCGGAAGCATGCACCTTGCTCATGCGGCCAACCCCGAGGATTTCATACCTGCCCTTTCCAAGGCTTCGCTCGGCGACCAGCGCTATTTCGCGGTCATAATCATTGAAACAGATGCGCAAAAGCCGGCTGTGGGCGACGCGTTGCTGGAGTTTCAGAGGCCCGAAATACCGCAAGTAAACGCTTCGCTCGGAGAGCCCCTCGTGAAAGCCTACCATGGCTGGTTCATCCTCGGGACGGATCGGCCGAATTGTGACCGCAGTGCCGTCCTTGAGTTTCCAATTCTCGACGTACTGTGTCGGATAGGGCCGAATGGCGAGCTTCGGCAAGTGTTCTTCGCTCGTGGAAGCTTCGTGCAGGATCACGCGAGCATCCAATGCCACCAGGTCATCGCCCGAAGCAAAAAGCGGGTTGATGTCGATTTCCTTAATCCAGCACTGCTCAGCCACCAACTGGCTGAAGCCGACCATTAATTTCTCCAACGCCGCTAAATCGACCGGTTTGCGCCCGCGGACGCCTTTCAACGCTTTATAAATCCGCGTCGCCTCGATCATTCGCCGCGCGAGGGTTGTATTCAGTGGAGGCAAACCAAGGGCTTTGTCCTTGAAGACCTCGACCAGCTGGCCACCCATTCCAAACAACAAAACAGGGCCGAATTGCGGATCGATGCTGCTTCCCAGGATCAATTCGTAGCCCTCAGAAAGCTTGATCATCTTCTGCACGGTCACGCCTTGAAAATGCTGGGCGCCCTTCTTTGTGCTCACAGCCGTTTTGATCTCGTTGAAAGCGCGCCGAACATCGGTTTCGTCCTTGAGGTTCAGCTGCACACCGCCCACGTCCGTCTTGTGAGTGATAGTTTCGGAAAAGAGCTTGAGCACAACCGGGTAAACGATCTGAGCGGCGATTTTAGCAGCGGAAGCCTCCGTCTTGGCAACTTTGGTCACCACCGTGGGAATTCCGTAGCAACTCATCAGGTCTTTGGATTCCGCCTCGGTAAGGATCGTCCGCCCACTTTTGCGGATTTGTTCAATCAGCGCCCTGGCTCTGGCGCGCCCGGACTCGATGTCGGCCGGGTCGGCCGAGGGGACCGGCGTTTCGTAGAGCGCACGCAGGTTTTCGTTGTACTGGTGCATGGCAGTAAAGACCGTGGCGGCGGTGTCCGGGTACGCGAACGTCGGAATACCGGCCCGGTTGAGGATCGCCTCGCCTGCGGCGACATCACTACCGCCCATCCAACTGGCCAGGACGGGCTTTCCACCGATGTGTCCAAAGGCCTTCAGCTTCTCGGCAGTGGCCGTTGCGTCGGTCATCGCTTGGGGCGTGAGAATTACGAGCAGCCCATCGCTGTTGGCGTCCCGGCCGGCGACCTCAAGGGTTTTGGCATAGAGGTCCGGGCCCGCATCCCCAATGACATCGATCGGGTTATTGTGGCTCCAGACCGGCGGAAGGAATTTGTTTAATTCAGCCAGTACTTCATTGGAGACTTCGGCTAGCGAACCGCCGGTCATGAGCAATGCATCGGTGGCAAGGACGCCCGGGCCGCCTGCGTTGGTGATAATCGTGAGCCGGTTGCCCTGGGGCCGCGGTTGCTTGCTGAGCACTTCCGACATGTAGAACAGGTCAGAGATGCGGTTGACGCGCAACACGCCACAGCGCTTGAAGGCCGCCTCCAGCACGTCATCGGACCCCGTGAGCGATCCCGTATGAGACGCGGCAGCTTTTGCGGCGCCCTCGGTTCGGCCGGGTTTGATCACGATGATCGGTTTGGTCAAAGCAACCTCCCGCGCCGCCGATAGAAACGAACGAGCATCCCCGATCGTTTCCATGTACATGATGATGCTCTTGGTGTTGGGGTCATCGCCAAAATAGCTGATCAGGTCGCCCCACCCCACGTCGAGCATCGAGCCTATGGAGACGAACGCGCTAAAGCCCACTTCTTCCCGCAACGACCAATCCAGCACCGCGGTGCATAACGCCCCGGATTGGCTCACAAACGCGACATTGCCGCGGCGGGCAATTCCCGCTGCGAACGTCGCGTTCACGCCCGTGACAGGGTTCATTACTCCTAGACAATTCGGACCGACCAGGCGCATATTCCCGCGCCGCGCGTGACCTAATAACTGCTTCTCCAATTCCACACCGGCGGATCCAATCTCTTTAAATCCAGCGGAAATTACGACGGCTCCCGGTATCCCGAGGTCGGCGGCCTCGCCGATAATGGCCGGGATCGTGGTGGCCGGCGTCGTAACAACTACCAGGTCCGGTCTCTCGGGCAGAGACGAAAGCTTCGGGCTGGCCTTGATTCCAAGAACGCTGGGCCGGTTCGGGTTGACCGGATAAATCGGCCCGCCGAACGGCGTGTTCATCAGGTTCCATAACACCGTTCGCCCCACACTGCCGGGTTTCTCGGTTGCGCCGACAACCGCCACGGATTTCGGCGCAAAGATGGCATCCAAAGGGTGGCGCATGAGTTGTCTTCCAAGAGCGCTAAATGGTTTCTGAACTGTCGGTGTATTCATGAGCACATGGCGGTCAACCTCGATCGTGATCCAAACTGCTTTTATCCGCTTCAACAAGCGTCCCCGATGCCGAACTACTCATCCAGCAAACCAGGGCGATCCGCTCGAGGGCACTCTGCTTTCAGAACACTTACCCCGCTTCACTGAGGTTGGCAAAGATTCACCCTTTTTTGCGAGCAACGCTTCAGTTTTGGTCAAGCCTCCGCCGCCCGGGTCAAGCCGGGGGCAAGGGCAGTTCCAAAACGAACGTGGCGCCGAGTCCAGGGCCTTCGCTGTGCGACACAAGCGTGCCGCCAATCTCCCTTGCGGCGAGGGCGCCGCTGTGCAAGCCGAAGCCGTGGCCGTCTTTTCGCGTGGTGAAACCAAGGCTGAAAATGCGCGTGAGATTTTCCGGGGCGATTCCGACGCCGTTATCGGAAATGGCAATGCTCAGTCGCTGGTTGCTGGCGGCGAGGCGGACGATGAGCTGTTTGTCCGGGCGCGGCGACATGGCGCAGGCGTGTCCCGCGTTGCTGACGAGATTGACGAGGATCTGCAGCACTTTGTGCTTGTCGACGCTGACGATGGGCAGATTGGGCTGGTATTCGCGCAACACCCGAACCTGGTGCTTGGCCAGGGAACCATTGTTAATGCGCAGGGCGTCTTCAACGACCTCGACCGGTTCCACAGGCTCGTTGATGCCGGCCGGGCGGGCGTAGCTCTGTTGCATTGCGACGATGTTTTTGATGTGCTCGACGTTTCGTGCCAGGCATCCGACTTCGGCCAAAAGCGACGACTGCTCCGCGGCGAGACGCTCCGCAAGCTGGGTAACGTAAGCCGGCAGTTGGCGTCCTCGGGTATCCTTCGTTATGAAGTCCGCCAGGTCGGCGGAATGCTCGCCAAGCAAAGCCGCCACTTTCGACAATCCTGACAACCGGGAGTTGCGAATCTTTTCCGAAAGCAGAGTCGCCGAAACATTCACGCTGTTAAGCACGTTGCCGACGTTATGAAGGACGCCCGTCGCTACCTCGGCCATGCCTGCCTGTCGCGACGCTTCCATGAGTTGCTTGTGCGCGGCTTCCACACTGGCTTCAGCTTCCTTGATCGAGGTGATATCCTTCGAAATGCCAAACGTTCCGATCACGCGGCCGTCTTTGTCGCACCAGGGCATCTTCGTACTCAGAGCCCAGGTAACATGTCCGTCGAGATGCGTGGTTTTCTCCAGTTTCCCAATCAGTGGCTGCCCAGAGCGTATGATTTCCTGCTCGTCGTCGAAGGCGGCGCGTGCGCGCGACTCGTCGAAGAAGTCAAAATCGGTTTTGCCAATAATATACTCGGCAAAGGCCTCGCGGGTGGCCAAATGCTCGGGAAGGGGCTGTTCGGCCGCCGCGGGATCACTGACCCCGTCCTGGCCCGAGTTCTTTCCGAAGCTGTATCGGTGGCACGCCTGCGCCATTGCCCATGAGCTATCGAGTTTGGACCGGCTGACGCGGACAAATCGGGACTGGAGGTCCTTGAAATAGAGTGCATCGGGCAAGTTCTCGAACAACGTGCTGAGAAGATCGCGTTCGTATGCGAGGATGGCCTCGACGCGCCGCCGGTCGCTGACGTCGCGCAAGATACTGAAGACCGCCTTACCGCCCTGACCCAGGTCGACAAAGCAACTGGAGACCTCAATATCCTTTTCCTGGCCGTTCAGGCACTTCAAATGCATGGCCATTCGCGGCAGGATCTTTCCTGATTGGAACTGTTCCGTGTAAGATGCCAGGTCGTTCCCCGAGCCTTTACTGTTGCCGATCACAGTGAACAACTGGCCGACAAGAACCTCCCGCGATTGCCGAACCAGTTGGCAAAATGCCTGGTTCACATCGATGATTCGTCCTTCACGGTCGGTAAGCTGCATGCCGTCAATCGAATGTTCCCATACCGCTCGGAACCGCTCTTCGGAAATACGCAACGCCTCGTCGGCCTGCCGGCGCTCCGTCATATCGATTACAAATCCCTCCAGAGTGCGCACCAGGCCGTCTACGCCAATGACCCCAAGACCCTGTTCCCAAACCCAGCGCTCGACCTGGCTCTTGTCGACAATTCGGTACAGCAATTGAAACTTTCCATTCCGGCTGATGGCCTGCCGAATCTCCTCAGCGACCCGCGCGCGGTCGTCCCCGTGGATCAACTTATTATAAGGGGTGCCCCCTTTTTCCAGTAACTCCTGCGCGGAAAAACCGGTCAACGCAACGCAGCCGTCACTCAGAAATTCCATGGTGCGGTCCTGGTCATTGCGGCACCGGTAAGCCATGCCCGGCAGGTTGCCCATCAAGGTCGAAAGAGCCCGTTCTTTCTCGACCAACTCAAGTTCTGCCCGCCGTGATTCAGTAATATCCCGGCTGAATCCAACGAGTCCGATAATATGCCCGCGGTTGTCGCGCAAGGGCACTTTGGTGGTTAGAACCAATCGCTCGTGACCGGCCCCGTTCAGCAGTTTCTCTTCGCGCGAAAGAACTTCGATGTCCCCGCTAAACACTTTGGCGTCGGACTCGGCGAAAGCGCGTGCTGTGTCGGGAGGAAAGACGTCTTTGCCGGATTTGCCGCGAAAGGCTGAGGGCGAAGCTACGCCGTGGAAACGGGCGTGGGCCTGGTTGCTGAGAATGTAACGTCCACGCCGGTCCTTCACATAGACGTTGTCGGGCAGATGATCGATCAGCGTGGTCAGGAGCGCCTTTTCCTCGTGAATGTCAGAGGTCTGTTTTCGGACCTGCCGGCGCAGAGAGAAAACCCAACCCAGGCCCAACAGCACGGCGGCTCCCATGATGGCCAGCGCAATCAATGTCTGGCGCTGCGTCCATAAAGGCGGTGCGCTTAGAAACTGAACGTCCTCGGGCGAATTGACGAGCAACCGCAACGCTTCAGCCTGATGGCTTGGGCCCGCAAGCAGAGAACACACCCCGCTGACGCGCAACATGCTCCCGGGCCGCAATGCCCTGATAGGGTGCATGTCACCCTGCCCCATGATGCGAGCGCCGAAGATGATGGAGCCGCTCTGGAGAATCAGTTTCGGGTGCGCGGACGAGGCCACCCGCTGCAACAAGCGGCCTTCGATTTGAACTCTGACACAATCTTCGGAACCCCTCGAGAGGAGCTCCTCGGCCGTTGCTGGTCGCGCCCGGGGCAACTCGGCAACGTCCCCTTGCTTGAAAATCGCCTCGTCCAGGCGCGGCGCGAAATCTCCGATGGCGGCAAACCCGAGGGCTTCCACTCTGCGGCCTACTGTGATTTCGTTGGTCTGCGCGGTGCGAACACGAATGCCACCGGCGGAGTCCTGCAGGAAAAAGCCCTCGCCTGGAATAACCATCGAAACGGTGCCCGCAACCTTCACCCGGCGCGCCACCACGCCGGCAGAATCGAACTGCCCCACAGCCCGCGTCGAGGTCGTCTTGATTGAAAACGGGTCCGCCGGAGCCGGCTCGACAACTGCCAGGTTTTTGATCCGAGGCACGTCGACGCTAAATCCAACCAACTGGCGGCGACTGTTAACCTCGTAACAGCATACCCCGCGCAACCGCACCAGGCAGTCGATGAGCCCGCCTGGGACTGTTTGTCCCGCGAAATCATTAATAACGGCCTTGAAGATGCCTTTCGACGACATCAGCGTCATGAACAAGTGAAACCCGTCGGTGTCGACGCGGCGAACGACTCCTTCAATTTCAATCCAGTGAGAATCCAGACGCCCGTTATTGAGGTCATCCAGATCTACGCGCGTTGCCGTCGGCGGGTTGGTCCAGCCAAGAATCCGCCCCGACGAACTGGTCACCATAGGCGCAAAGCCCCCGGGATCAGTAAAGCCGGTCAGTTCAATCCATTGTCCCGGCTGCAGATCGCGCTGGCCCAGGTCAAAAAACACCGCCCCGGTCGAGTCTTGCAAGAAACCCGCTTGCCAGTCTGGATCCGTGTAGGTAATCACGCCGCGTAGCTTCACTGGCAAACGTTTTGCAGCTTCCGAACGGCTTAACCCCGTCACTTGTTTCGATTCGGTAAGCAAAACACCTGCGGGCGCCGCATTTGTGAGGTTCGCATCGTGGGCGGAAAGATCGGATTTTTGGGCTCGAGGCCCGACCAACTCGAATAATCCATCTTCGAGCTGAACCCCGTGAGATGTCACGGTGAGGTAACCCCAGAGATTGACGCGCTCGTCCGGCGCGGCGCGGGTGACTTGTGAGACGCGGGCTTTGATCACACCAGTAGGATCTTTGACGACAACAAAATCGCCTGGGCTATACGCGGTGATTAAGCCGTTGACGTGCACCGGCAGGTTTGTCCATGCGCCAAGTTCCCGGTCAAATAATGCGTCCACCGCCGTGACAGGCGCGGCAAGGAAGTCGGCGGTCGCCTGGCGATCGACGGTGATGTCGTCGAGGGCGTTGACGATGATCAAGGGGCTGATCACCCGGTTTTGCATCACCTGACTGGTGTTGATGCCGCGCACATGAACAGTGCATCCGACGAATTGCTGGTATTTGCCTTTGGCCGCATCGCCCAGCACATAAAGCCGCGTCCCGGCAGAACCGTCTCGCAATGTGAGGCATAGCCGGCCTCGACTTGTTTCCGCCGAGCGCACCTGTCCGGCAACTTGGATCCATTGCCCGAATTGCTCCTCCAGCTTTGTCAAGGGAAGCAACACCGGGACAGGCAAAGCACCTTCCCCGAGGATAGCCACCTCGAGATTAGTCCAGCCCGGCCCGCCTTGAGATGCCTTGGTTTGGCCGGTGAGTTCAACCACTTGGCCCCGCTTTAATCTCGGCCAGGTCTCGCCAGGGTGTACGTAGGAACAACTCGCGCCATCGTGCAAATAAAGCTGACTCCACCCCGGATCGGAGCAAATCACGGTCGCCCGAACACGCAAAGGCAGACGCCCGCCGGCCTGGTCGCCCGACAGAGCGTAGAATTGGTTAAAACTCGAAATCTCGTGGGGTTCAGCCTCTGACCGGACGACGACGGCGCACAGTAACCAGGCCAAAAAGACAATGAAGAAGCGAAGAGCAGCCAGGAACGGCCGTGAAGTGTACCGATCCAGGACAAAACATTCCCTCGGCAGATACGTGACGACACGGCCCGCCCTGTTCTTGAGCCCGAACAGTTTCATTTCCCGGTGTGAGCACGCCCGATCCAGGCAAACGGAGCCTGGAGAACGAGTTCCATTTGCAGGGAGCAAGAAGCATGCAAAACTCCTCGATTTACGTCTTTTCAGCCTCGTTCCACCGGATTGCGTAGCGCACCAGTTCCCCGCCGCTGGGCAACTCTAGCTTCTTGCGGATGTTGGCCCGGTGCACTTCGACCGTTTTGATGCTCAGATGCAAATGTTCGGCAATCTGTCGCGTGCCCCGACCCTGCCCCATGAGTTGAAACACCTCGAACTCCCGATCGGAGAGCTTTGCGACGGGTGAATCCGAGCCGGGACGTTTCCCCGAAAAATTCTCGAGTATTTTGGCCGAAATTTTTTCGCTGACGTAAATCCTGCCGCTCAGCACCTGGCGGATGGCTTGCATGAGTTTCTTGCCGCCCTCCTGTTTCATGATGTAGCCACGACCGCCGGCGCGCAGCACGCGCTCGGCGTAAATCGACTCGTCATGCATGGACACAACCAGGATGGGCAGCTCGGGGTGCAACGTCTGCACATCCTTGATGACCTCCAATCCGTTCTTGTCCGGCAGCGAGATGTCCAGCAAAAGAAGGTCTGGGACCCCACCGCCGATGCTCTCGAGGGCCTGTCGCGCTGATTCGGCTTGTGAAGCGGCGACCAGGTCCGGTTCATGATCGATAAGTTGCGCCAGGCCTTCGCGCATCATGGGATGATCGTCGACAATTAAAATTCGATGCTTCGGCTGGACCGGCTTTTTCATTAAAATTGATGCTGTTCTTGCAATAGTTTACTCCGCCGATGGCAAGGGAGCCTCAGCTGGTTTGCTCTCGGGTCGTGTTCGCGTCGGCACTTCACAGCTGATGACGGCCCCGCCTCCGGCCCCGGATTGCGTGGACAATGTCCCCCCAATGATGCCAGCGCGGTAGCGCATGATGCGCAGACCCATGCCGCCTGAGGAGGCCACTTCGGTTGGAAAGCCCTTCCCATTGTCCGTTATGCTGAGGAGCAATCGGTCCGGGTCGGTTCTGAGATCGATGACAACCCGGGAAGCATTACCGTGCTTGACGGCGTTGGATAATGCTTCCTGCGCGATACGGTAGAGATGCGTGGCAACCGCGGGCTCAATTCCGATTGGGTCCTGGCCGCATTCGATTTTGCAATCGATTCCAAAAAACATTTCGGCATTGGAGGCCAACTCGCGCAGAGCCGCCGCCAGGCCTTCCGATTCCAGTGTAACGGGCGCCAGGCCACGGGCCAGGGATCGTGTTTGGCTAATTGCCTCGCGCACATTTTTGCCGATATCCTCCGCGCGCGCGGCGGCGGCTTTGTTCCTCCCCGCCAGCTTCTGTTGCAACACCTGGCTCATCAGCTCGATTCCGGCAAGGTGCTGACACAGCCCGTCGTGGAGATCCTGGCCTATCCGCCGCTGTTCTCGGTCGCTGATTTCCAGGACTTCACGTTCCAAGCGCCTGTGCTCGGTGATGTCCCGAAAGATAATCAACCAATGCGTCGTCTGGCCGGAATTGTTCTTTACAGGTCCCAGGCGCCACTCACCCCATCGTTCGCCCTGGCGCGTGTGGTATGCCGAGATTTCCTCCAAAAAGAGTGTGTTCGAAGGAAAATCAGCACGCAATTTCTCGGCGACGTGACTCAGGCCTCGCAGCGAGCTGAGGGGTTTGCCGATAATTTCCCGGGCAACGTACCCGGTGGCCTCAGCAAAAGCGGGATTGGCGAAAACGACCTTCGGATCCGGCGATTCAGCGCTGACAATCAGGACCGCGCTAAAGCCCTGCTCGATGACACCGCGCACCAGGCGGACCTGCTCCTCGGCCTCGGCAAGCCGGCGCTCGTTGTTGAGCTGGTCCAGAGCCCGTTTAACTACGGCCGGAACAAACTGCAGAAAGTCCACGTCCTTGACCAGGTAATCGCGGGCGCCGCGTTTCATCATGTCCACCGCGACCCGCTCGTCGCCTTGCCCAGTGATAATAATGAAGGGAGGACACCGGTCCGCGTTGGTAAGGCGGGCCACGAGCTCAGGTCCCTCCGCATCTTCGAGTTTCAAATCGAGAAGCATCAAATCCGCCCGATTGCCTTCGAGCCATTCCATTGCCTGCCGGCCGCTCTGGGCCGTGGCGGCGATAAATCCTTCGCGTCGCAGCGCTCGCTCAATGAGCCGCAACAGCCCGTCGTCGTCGTCGACGACTAATACCGTCTCAGGAGGCCTTTCCACCATTGATGTCGGGCACCTGCACCAGCGAAATGAACAATCCCAGTTCCTTGATCGCTTCGGCGAACTTGGAGTAATCGACTGGTTTCACGATGTAGCTGGAGCAACCTAGCGAATGACATCGTTCCACCTCGCGCGGATCATCGGTGGTCGTCAGGATGATTACCGGGATCTTTTTCAACTCCGGATCCAGTTTGATTTGGCGCAACACCTCCACTCCATCCACGCCCGGCATCCGAATGTCCAACAGCAACAGGTAACCCATTTCACCGGCTCGCTTCGGACCATTCCCGCGGCGGAACAGGAAATCCAGCACGGCCTCCCCGTTGTCGAAGCGCATGATCGAATTGCTCAGGGCGGCGCGCGTGAGGTTCTTTTCAATCAGCCGCGCGTGCCCCGGGTCATCCTCCGCAACCAAAATCACCACTGGTTTGTTGCCGTTCACGGTCGAATGCTAACCGCCCCGGGCATCGGCAAGGAAACAAAAAAACAACTCCCCGAGCCCAATTCAGATTCCACCCAAATTCTCCCGCCCAATCGTTCCAGGATCCGTTGAGCTATGGTCAACCCCAATCCTTCTCCGTCGCCGGCCGAGGGATTCAATCGGTGAAAGATTTCGAAGACTTTGGCCCGGTGATGAGAGGCAATGCCGATTCCATTGTCCTGCACTGAATAGACGGACTGATTTTCTCGAGTGCTTCCACTCACGCGGATCAAAGGGGGCCGTGACGGATTGCGATATTTGATGGCGTTGTCGACCAGGTTCGAAAAGACCTGGTTGACTTGAAGGGCGTCGCCCATGCAGTCCGGCAGCGGCTCCAGGATCACGGTCCCGTTCGTCTTTGCGATCTGAAATTCCATGGTCTTCACAATGGTTTTCAGCAGCGCATTCATGTCCAGCCGTTCAATGCGCAATGCGGCTTTGCCCAGGCGCGAGTAACGCAAAAACCCGGCCAGCAAGGCGTCAATTTTCATCACGCCGGCCCGGATGTAGTCCAACGCCTCGGGAATATCCTGTTTCAGGAGTTCGGAAATTTCTTTGTCGAGCACGGGACCGGCTGCCGTGGCATCGGCTTTCCCGCGCGCCTCGGCGCGCAGCCGTTCCTGCAACTTCTGACACGCCTGGGTCAACTCCTGGCTGAAGCCCTGAATGTTCACCAGCGGCGAACGCAAATCGTGGGAAGCCACGTAAACAATGGTTTCAAGTTCCTTATTCTTTTCGGCCAGGGACTGCGCCAGGTCCGCCAGTCGCGCTTCGGCTTTTTTCCGGTCGCTGATATCGCGGACAAAGCCGGTAAACAGCCGCCGGTCGGCCAGAGCAACCTCGCTCACGGCCAGGTCCATTGGAAAAACCGTCCTGTCCTTGCGTTGCCCAACAACCTCCCGGCCAATCCCGATAATCTTCGCCTTTCCGGACTGAAGGTAATTCGCCAGATACATATCGTGCTCCTCGCGGTACGGAGACGGCATGAGCACGCTCACATTATGTCCGATGAGCTCCTCGGCTTTGAACCCGAAGATCCTCTCGGCCGCCGGGTTCAGGGATTCAATAATGCCGCGTTCATCGATCGTAATGATGCCTTCAACAGCAGTTTGTAAAATGGCCCGCAAACGCTCCTCCGTATCACCGGGCCGGGTTTCCTTCCTGGGATAAGCGGCGGATGCCGGGCTCACGGGATCCAGGGCCCGCAACTGCTCGATTAATTCCTCCCGCGTCATGTCCGAATACGGCTTCATGGATTGCTCTTAGTGTCACGGCTACGGGCCTCGGTGTCGAGCGCGATGCCGGCGCGGCAGGTTCATTTATGATTTTCCCTGGTTTTCCCCGGCGCAGATGGATAGCGGCTTGACTCCTTTGCCCGAAAAAGCAATACCGGACGCCGCGCATGCCTTTTATGTCTTCTATAAACAAAACTTCAATGTTGTTCCTGCCGGCCATTGCTTTGTCGCTGTGCGCCAACTCGTCCTTTGGCGCCGAGGCTCCCATCGCGTTGCAACCAGGCGACCACGTCGCCCTGGTGGGTAACGGCCTGGCCGAAGGCTTTCAACACGACGGCTGGCTCGAAACGCTCATCCAGGCCCGTTTTCCCGACCTTCACCTCAGCTTCAGAAACCTGGGATTTGCCGGTGACGAATTGAGCGTCCGCATGCGCTGCGAGAACTTCGGGTCCACCGGCGATTGGCTCGAGCGCACAAAGGCCACCTGCGTCTTTGCTTTTTTCGGATACAACGAATCCTTTGCCGGTCCCGCCGGCCTCGACAAATTCAAATCCGACCTGGATGCGTTTCTTTCGGAAACCCGTCACAAAAAATACAATGGAGCCGTTACGCCGAACATCGTCGTCTTCTCTCCGATTGCCCATGAGAATCTCCATAACCCGGATCTCCCTGACGGAACTGCGAACAATGCGGACCTGAAACTGTACACCGAGGCCATCGAGGAAATCGCGCATAAAAACATGGTGCGCTTTGTGGACCTCTTCACCCTTTCACTGGATCTATACCGTCGCGCCGATGCGCCCCTCACCTCGGATGGCATTCATCTCAATGAGCGCGGCAACCGCCGGATCGCCTCGGAAATCGTGACGACGCTTTGGCCCGCGCACCTCCCCGGAAGCGCCGATCACCCGGAGCTTGAAAAAATCCGTGCCGCGGTCCTGGAAAAGGATTTTTACTGGTTCAATCGCTACCGGACGGTCGATGGGTACAACGTGTACGGGGGCCGCTCCCAGTTGAAATACGTGGACCAGGTCAGCAACTGGGACGTGCTCCAACGCGAGATGGAAGTGCTCGATGTGATGACGGCAAACCGGGACCCGCTAATCTGGGCAGCGGCAAAAGGCCAGGATTATAAGGTCGACGACAGCAACACCCCGCCATTTCTGCCGGTCAAATCCAACAAGCCGGGCCCCGGACCCAACGGCGAGTATACGTTTCTGGATCCCGAAGAGGCGATTCATCACATGAAACTCGCGACTAACCTTCAAGTAAACCTGTTCGCGTCGGAACGGGAATATCCGGACCTTGCCAAGCCGGTGCAGATGACCTGGGATGCGCAAGGCCGCCTGTGGGTGGCGGTGTGGCCCTCCTATCCGCACTGGAAGCCCAAAGACCCGATGAATGACAAACTGCTCGTGCTTGAAGATACCGACGGCGATGGAAAAGCGGACAAGTGCACAGTCTTCGCCGACCATTTGCATTGCCCCACCGGTTTTGAATTTTACAACGGCGGCGTTATCGTCGCGCAGGCTCCGGACATCATTTTTCTCAAGGATTCCAAGGGCGCCGGGAAAGCCGATACGCGTGAGATTCTCCTGAGTGGAATCGGAACTGCGGACACGCATCACACCGCCAACAGTTTTGTTCTCGATCCCGGCGGCGCGCTTTATTTCCAGGAAGGCGTCTTTCATACGACACAGGCTGAAACGCCGTACGGCCCACCCGTACGAAACGCCAATGCCGCGGTCTACCGGTATGAGCCCCGAACTCACAAATTTGAAACATACGTCTCGTACGACTTCGCCAATCCTCACGGGCACGTATTCGATAAATGGGGTGAAGACTTCGTCATGGACGGCACCGGCGCCGAGCCTTACATCAGCGCCTGCATCTCCGGACGGACTTATTTTCCCACCCGGCATAAACGGGCGCCGAAACTTTACGAACAGCACACTCGGCCTTGTCCCGGGATGGAAATCCTTTCGAGTTCGCAATTCCCGGAGAGCATGCAGGGAAATCTGCTTGTTGCGAACGTCATCGGTTTCCTGGGAATTCTCCAATACAAAATCAACGACAAGGACTCCGGGTTTGTCGGGGAGGAAACAACCCCGTTTGTGCAATCCGACGATCCAAATTTTCGGCCGGTCGATATCAAAGTGGGCCCGGACGGCGCCGTTTACTTTTTGGAATGGCAAAACCCGATCATTGGCCACATGCAGCATCATTTGAGAGACCCGAGCCGCGATCATATTCATGGCCGCATCTACCGCGTCACCTATGCGAACGCGCAACCGGGCAAGAAGCCCGCCATCTCCGGCCGGCCGGTGCCGGAACTGCTGGACCTGCTTCGCTCTCCCGAAGACCGGGTGCGGTACCGGGCAAGGGTCGAGCTGAGTTCACGGCCTTCGCGGCAGGTCTTGTCCGCGCTGGACAAGTGGGTTGCCAGGCTGGATTCCAAATCCGCGCAAAATCAGCATGACCTCATGGAAGCCTTATGGTTATACCAGTCCTGCAACGTGGTGAACGAACAGCTGCTCAAACAAATGTTGCGTTCGCCCGATTTTCACGCGCGAGCCGCCGCGACGCGGGTGCTCTGTTACTGGCGCGACCGGGTCAGCGCCCCGCTGGAACTGCTGAAAGTCCAGGCAGGAGACGAACATCCCAGGGTGCGGTTGGAAGCCGTGCGCGCTTGCAGCTTTTTCACGACACCGCAGGCGGCCGAAGTGGCTCTCGAGGTTTTGAACCATCCAATGGACGAGTATCTCAAGTATACGCTCGATGAGACGATGAACACCCTGGATCGGTTCCTCAAAGTGCCAAAGCCGTAGCGTTCACAGCAGTCACTCGGGACCCCATCGCTGCATGTGTACCAGGTGTCGGATCTCCCGCCGTTTTGCGGCGCGCAAAAATTGCCTTAAAACGGCATGGCTTCTCCTGCTGCTCACTCCCAGTTTGGCGGTCTCCCAAACGAACTTTTTTCTACCGCAAAATCCGGTGGCTGCAGCATACATTCTGGGACGACTCTCCAACCGGGAGCTGACAGAAGCGCCGCGCGGTGAATTCGTCTATACCGCGCTTTTGCAACGCAGCGGGTTGGACAGAAAGTATCGTGTCGAGGCCCTGGATGGCCTGGCGAAGATCCGCGGCACAAATCGGATCCAGGAACTCCTGCGGGCTATCAACGAACTGGATCAAAAGGGTGACGACGCCCGAGAGCCAATACGAGAACTGGCTTCGTTCTTACTGCAATCGGGCCAGGACGAACTCGCGACGCATGCGGATTCTTTTGAAGCATTCTCATTAAAAGGCCGGCTGGCAATTACCAGGCAAACCGGCTGGGCTGCGTCTGTGACGGCCACCAAAACGACCGAGCCCTGGTGGAATAAGGCCAAAGATAACCCAGCCCTTCTAACGGACCTGGTCTATGCCGTCGAGTGGATTCCCGACGTGAACCTCCGATCGACTTGTTATGAGAAATTGAAAGCGTTGGCGACCGGCCATGAACCGGCGGAGTTACAACGCGCAGCAATTTCGGCCCTCTCGGCCGTGCCCGGGCACGATGCCGAAACGTTTGATATCCTCGCCGGCCTGGTCCGAGGCGCCACGAACGTGCGGGAGAGCATCGAAAGTCTTCAACGCGTTCAGGCCGGGGCGTGGCCACAGGATCTGCTCCAATCCACGGTAGAGGCGATCGTGGGATACCTTCAACAAGTCCCAGCCTCGCAACGAACCGACCCCT
>Ga0070738_10003152_pt1 | contig 22469 bp, 19 predicted proteins | sample Coa_R2_2_FD_66446 | JGI IMG/M metagenome (GOLD analysis project Ga0070738, IMG submission 66446) | Surface soil microbial communities from Centralia Pennsylvania, which are recovering from an underground coalmine fire - Coalmine... | ecosystem: Environmental > Terrestrial > Soil > Unclassified ... | reverse complement strand
TGAACCCAGCCAAGAGGTACGCACGTGAGCCATTCCTTGCTCGTCGAATTCTACCAGCAAATCCCGGAAGGCGGCTCTAACGCCAAGCCAAAGATGACGCGGAAAGAGGCCATCGAGGTCTTCAAACATCGCGTCGCGGAGCGTTACAACGAAGGAACATTGCTACGACTCTTGGCCAACGGCGACAACGAGAGCCGCCGGGCTGCCTTGCTCGCGCTGAGCCTGCTCGGCACCATGAATGCGTGCGCCGGTATTGCCGCCCGCCTGCACGATGAGGACCGCGAAACCGCCCGGATAGCGGCGGATACTCTGTGGACCCTCTGGTTTCGCGGCGATGTTCCCGCGAACAATCACGAATTGCAGCGCCTCGCTCGGATGCGTGACCGTGAACAGGCGCTCACCGGCATTGACGCCCTTATAAAGCGCGCCCCGGAATTCGCCGAGGCGTATAATCAGCGGGCTATCATTTACTTTCGTCAAAAGAAGTTCGACCGCTCGATCGCCGACTGCCAGAAGGCATTGGAATTGAATCCTTTTCACTTCGGCGCCCAGGCCGGTCTGGGTCAGTGCTACATGCAGATGCGCAAGCATCGAGCGGCGCTCAAAGCGTTCCGGGCCGCCCTGCGCCTCAATCCGCATATGGACGGCGTTGCGGAAACTATCCGCGCCCTGGAAAATGCTCTTGGCGAAGAAGGCCGCCGCGACGATAAGAAATGAACAATTCCGCAGAGCCCCGACCGTAAGGGAGCGATGGGAACAACCGCTCCTTTACGGTCGCGGTTCTGCGGAATTGCGCCGAATCATGCGACCGCGGCTCCTGCTTCAATCACCAGGTTTCCCGAATCACAGCGCACCGCCGTCAGATGGATCTTGAGGCGCAGTTTCTGAATCGCAGTATGTTTGCTCAAATCGACGTGGATGGATTCCTCCGCGACTCGGACGCCAGGTTCCGGTGCCAACAGATCGCGTAACGTTTTCAGCAGAACCGCGCGGAGCATACCGGCCGGCAGACCCGATACCTTCACCGAGGCCAGCCGTGCTTCCACGATGCTGCCGAGGCCCTTCACCTCCCACAACGTCTCGAAGGCCATCCTCATCAGCATGGTCGGATACTCGCCGAGAACGACGATTCCTTCCGACGTTAAGCGAACACGCAAGTTCTGGACGGGATTTTTACCAGACGCAATATCCGTCACCAACTCGTTCAGTTCGTGCTCGGTGACCGACAATTTCAACGCATGAATGTGCATTTCGTTCTCATCTACATTGATTGAACGCGCTTCCCGTATCCACCCGCACTGTGGGAGCGACGAAGGAATGGGTGGTGTACCAAACCACCGCGCCATTCACGAGATCAACCTGGATGGGCAATTCCCGGAATTGCCCATCCGGTCGCCGCCACCTCTCAACTGGCAAATCCGGCACGCTGATTTCGAAAGGCTGTCCCTCGGCCGTCGCTGTCGCCAACTGATAGCCCACAACGGAGCGATCGAGCAGGAGATACAATTCCAGCGGTCGATCGGCTACGCCGACGACCTGGCCGGACACCCGTAACTCGATGCCTTCCCCTCTCAAAATAGCGGATTGGCGCAAAAAGCGAAGGAATGCGGAGCAACGAACCTCCAGGGCGACTTCACCCGAAAGGCCGCCTTCCTCGGCCGTGCCATCTAACTCAACGACCAACTCGTTGCGCGGCCGTAACAACGACGTCACCTCAAACTCGGAAACGTTGGGGATGCGTCCGAGAAACTGATTGTTCAGCCGAGCTTCCCCTTCCCCTCCGACGCCGGCAAACGTCAGCCATACGCGCTCATGCGCATCGATACGGCCGGGATAACCGAAGGAGCGACGGAAACGCACGCGCCCCGTAAAGCCAGGAAGCCCTCCTTCGCTCCATCGGCAGGGTATCGTCATCCGGCACGACGGCGGCAACGGCTCCTGCGCGTTGTCGCCTCGTCGCAGCAACGGCTCGCATTCCCACGGCCCGCGCAGACGAATTCGGTGAGGATACATGAGGGCGTTTTATTCCGTTTATGTCAACATGGGCAGCCGAACACGGCCCTTATCCATCTCGACGCGCTTCTCATTCGAGAGCGTGCCCTTCGCCGCTTCTTCCTCTTCCCACTTGGCGATCTCTTCCAGAAGCGCATCCACCATTTCGCTTTCCATCACGTGGCGAATGATTTCGCCGCGCTTGAAGATGACGCCTTTGCCTTTGCCGGCGGCGATGCCAAGGTCCGCCTCGCGTGCCTCGCCGGGACCATTTACCACGCAGCCGAGAATGCTGATCTTCACGGGTGTTCTGCGTCCGACCAAACGCCGCTCCACTTCGGCGACGATGCCTTCCAGATCAATCTCCAGCCGGCCACACGTCGGACATGCGATCAACTCCGGTTTGCGCACGCGCCGCTGCGTCGCTTGCAAAATGTCGAATGCCGCCTCAATCTCCGGCACAGGATCGCCGAGCAAACTGATGCGGATCGTGTCGCCGATGCCATCGAGCAAGAGCGGGGCCAGGCCACATGCCGATTTGGTGACGGCATAGGGCGGCTTGCCCGCTTCGGTAATGCCGATGTGCGTTGGATAATTGGCTTGCTTTGCATACAGCCGGTACGCTTCGACGGCGGTAATCACATCACTGGATTTCAGCGACACGATAAGGTCGTGGTAGCCCTCCGATTCGGCAATCTCGATATAGCGCAGCGCGCTGTCCACCATGGCCGGCGGGCAGGGGAAGCCATATTTCATGGCCATCTCGCGTTCCAGGCTGCCGGCATTGACCCCGATGCGCATGGGGATGCCTTTGTCCTTGGCCTTGCGGATGACCTGGCGATAGCGGTCGTGGCCGCCGATATTGCCGGGATTGATGCGAATTTTATCGATGGGGTGATCGAGGGCAGCCAGGGCCATTTTGTAATCGAAATGGATGTCGCAGATCAGCGGAATATGGATGCGTTTCTTGATCTCGCCGAGTGCCGCGGCATCCTCAGCCTTGGGCACAGTGACGCGAACCAACTCGCAGCCGGCCTCTTCCAGCCGATGGATCTGGGCAATGACCTCCTCGACGAGGTGCGTATCGGGCACAGTCATCGACTGTACCCAAATGGGATTGTTGCCGCCGACGATTTTGTCGCCGACCTGGACTTCGCGGGTTTTGTGTCGAACGAATTGGTGCTGATACATCATTGTCTGGGTTTCCTGTGAGGGAGTCCGCCAGAAACATCTCGGCGGCACGCATCCTTGCCCCGTAATCCTAGTTTTTTTGGTCCCAAGGCGTCAAGGCGGACGGACGCTTCCTCCCGAGGCATCGCGGAGTCAAGGTCGGCGAAGAGTTAGCAGCATCTACGAGGTGAACCGCAAAGTGACGAATAAGCGCAACGGACCTATATAAGTGGACGATGATCGATCCTCGGATAAGTACATCCTCGTTCCTTTGATTAGAGCAAGAGTACGAGGAGGCGAACCCAATGGATGTTGCACTGAACTACCTGCCCAGATTGCCACGCCGTAAGGACTTTCGTATCGGGTGCATCGGCGCCGGCTTCATCATGCGGGATTGCCATCTCGTCGCCTATCGCCAGGTGGGGTTCAACCCCGTCGCCATCGCTTCGCGCTCGCCCACTCACGCACAGGCCGTCGCGCAACAACATGGCGTTCCTCGCTGTTATGACAGGATCGAGCAGTTACTAGACGATCCCTCGATTGAAGTCCTCGACATTGCCGTGCCGCCGGTCGCACAACCGGCGATCATCACCGCCGCCTGTCGCCATAACGATCATATTCGCGGTATTTTGGCTCAGAAACCATTGGCGTTATCCGTCCCGCAAGCGCGCGAGTCTGTCGAGGCATGCCAGGCGGCGGGGATCACGTTGGCCGTCAACCAGAACATGCGCTACGACCAATCCGTGCGCGCTCTGAAAGACTTGCTCCAACGCGGCTGGCTTGGCCAACCCGTGCTCGGCACCATCGACATGCGCGCCATCCCGCACTGGATGCCGTGGAGCGAAGGATTGCCTTCTCTCTCCACATTTATCATGAGCATTCACCATTTGGACACCTTCCGCTATTGGTTTGGCACCCCTGATCGCGTCCTGGCCAGTACGCGGCCCGATCCGCGTACGCAATTCCCGCATTCCGACGGCATCAACCTGTACATATTGGAATATGCCAATGGTTGCCGCGCCAGCGCCTGGGATGACGTGTGGACAGGACCAGCGCGCGAGGGTTGTGCCGCCGACATCGGCATTCGCTGGCGCGTCGAGGGTACCGAAGGGCTGGCGCGCGGCACGATTGGTTGGCCGAGCTATCCAGAACACGCGCCGAGCACACTCGACTTTGCCACAAGCTTGCACGGAGGCGGCTGGCAGCAGCCGCGCTGGTCTGAAGTGTGGTTTCCCGATGCTTTTGTCGGCTCCATGGCGCAGCTTCTCTGCGCGCTGGAAGAGGGGATGGAGCCGGAGATCAGCGGGCGCGACAACCTCGAAACAATCGCTCTGTGTCAGGCAGTGCATACGGCGGCGCGAGATCATCGCGTTGCCACAGTTGCCGAGTTTCTCCAAACGACGGCTTGATAAATTCTCACGAGTAATACCGCACTTCGCTCGCCTGCCCGTCCGATAGTGTAGTTGCACCTCCGAGTTTACCCGCAAAGTCACCATGACGGCGAATTCCCCTATTTCGCCGTCTTGCCCGGATCGTCTACTCACCCTGGTTGAAGGAAGGGAGTATCATGAGGGTGCGACAACGAGTCCGACCACTCGCTGCCTTCGCTTTCGCGTCGCTCGTTGGATTGCTGGGCCTGGCCCTGTGTGCCTTGTCAAAAGCCGAGGAACCGCGGACGGAATTGCCGCCGCCCAGCCAACCGCCGGCGTTGACGCTCAGCGCGGCTGTACAGTGGGCGTTGGAACACAATCCCGCGTTGGCTACCTTCCGACGCAACCGCGGCATCGCCGATGCTGCTGTTCTGATTGCTCGGCAGTATCCGTTCAACCCGATTGTCCAAGACTTTGTCTGGTATGGCAACGGCCCGGCGGATGCCGGTGTAACCAACCATGTGTTTAACGAACACACTGCCCGACTCGATTTGGAGCTGAATCATCAGGGCCGCTATCGTCGCGCCATGGCTCAGTCCGCCCTGACCCGCACCGAATGGGAAATCGCCGCCCAGGAGCTGCTGACTTCTATCCAGGTAACTCGGGCCTTCAATACCTTGCTCTACCGGGAAGGCAAGTATCGTGTCCTGGAGGAAGGAGCAGAGTTTACCGAGCAGGTCGCCGACTTAACGAAGCAGCTCGTTGACCAAGGAACCCTACGCAGCGCCGATCTGCTCCTGGCACGCGCCGACGTGACGGAGTCCCGAAACTCGCTGGGGCCAGGGCGGAGCCTCGTTATCGTGGCCCAGAACGACCTGCGCCGTGCCCTGGGGATGATTTCAGAGTCCTTCGAGCTGGAAGGGACGTTGGAGAAGGGTTTTGTCCCGCCGTCGGCAAACTTCTTGGTGCAGGCTGGGCTTGAGCGTCGGCCCGATCTGCATGCTCTGGAGTTCGCCGTCCGCGAAGCCGACAATCGTTTACGTCTAGAAGTCGCCAATCGATGGGGCAATCCATCCTTAGGTCCGGCTTTCGAGTACAACGAAACGAGCGTCTTTTTCGTAGGCAGCTGGTTAATCTGGTCACCGCCGATTCTCAACCAACGTAGGGGTGAAATCCGCCAGCGCGAGGCGGAACGAGCACGGGCCATGCAGGCGCTGCAACAAGGAGAGATACAGGTACGGCAGGATGTGTTCGCCGCTCTCGCCCGTCTGACCCAGGCGGAGGAGGTGGTAAACAATTTCAGGACACAGACCTTGCCCTCATTACGGAAGGCGCGCGAAGAGTTTGATAAGTTGTACCAGGCAGGGCAGCCGGGCGTGGATCTAGCACGCGTCATCGACATCCGCCGTCGTTTGCTGCGAGCACGCGATGCATATCTCGATGTATTGTTTGAACTGAGTCAGGCTCAAACCGACCTCTCCGCAGCGGTGGCCGACTTATCCTTCGCGGGCTGCCGAGCGGCCTCACCTACCTCGACAGGCGAGCAAGCTCCCGCGCAGTCCGCAGCCCCGGCCGAGCCTGCTGGCGAGCAACTGCCGGCCCCAGCACCCATCCCAGACAAATGACGTCAGCGAAGCGCCCGTAAGAGACCCTCAGCTTTATGCAGCGTCTCCTCATACTCCGATTCCGGGGTGGAATCGGCGACGATACCTCCGCCGACGGGAAACTGCACCCAGCCACGTCCCATCGTGAACGTGCGAATGAGAATGTTCGTGTCCATGTTGCCGTCGAAACCGATGTAGCCGAGGCTGCCGCAGTAGGGTCCGCGCGCAGTCGGTTCCAATTCGGCGATGATCTCCATCGCCCGTACCTTCGGCGCCCCCGTCACCGACCCTCCGGGAAACGCGGCCCGAAGAAGATCGATCGGTCCCAGACCCGGTCGCAACTTCCCGACCACTTCCGAGACGAGATGATGCACCGTGTGGTAGCTTTCCAACCGGCACACAGCCGGCACCTGCACGCTTCCATACGCGCACACTCGACCAAGATCATTCCGGAGCAGATCGATTATCATGACGTTCTCGGCGTGGTCCTTGGCAGAGCGTAGCAGGTCATCACGAAGACGAGCGTCCTGTTCCGGTGTCCGTCCGCGCGGCCTCGTCCCTTTGATTGGTCGCGTTTCGGCGCGCCCCTCTTCGACGCGAACGAAACGTTCTGGAGACGCGCTGGCAATGACGAATTCGCCGAGATCAAAATAGCCGGCGAATGGGGCGGGATTGCGGGTCCGCAGACGATGGTACAACTCCAGCGGCGGGAGCGCTTCCTCGTGGAGTAGACGCTGCGACAGGTTAACCTGGAAACAATCCCCAGCATGGATGTAGTCGATGGCACGCCGCACGGCCGCTAGGTAACCTGCCCGATCGAAGTTGCTGAATACGCTTGGAAAATCAGGGAGAGGATAAGGGCCAATCGGAGCCGCGACCGTAAGGGAGCGGCCTCTTCTCCGCTCCCTTACGGTCGCGGTTTCGCTCTTTTCGCCAGGACCAGCGAGCCATCGTTGCACATTTCGTAGGCGCTGGTAGGCACGATGTCGCCGCCGCCCCGCCTCGATTTCCGGAAATCCAGTTGAGATGATCCACGCCCGGCGTTGCCGGTGATCGAAGGCGACGACCCAATCGTAAAAGCCGACTGCCAGGTCGGGTGTCTGAAACTCATCAAAGTGTGGCCGCGGCAGCTGTTCGATGTGGTGGCACAAATCATACCCAAACAACCCTGCGGCACCACCCTGAAATGGCGGCAATCCCGGCAATGTCTCCGTACGCCATTGTTTCAAACGCTCGCCAAGAAGAACAAACGGATCGATAGAGTGATCTTCATGTTCGTGCAGCACCATCCGTCCCTGTCGTACACATAGCCAGGCAAACGGATCGGCGGTCACGAACGAATAGCGTCCCAACCCCGGATGCGAATCGGCACTGTCAAGGAATAAGAAGTGCGACAGATGGGCCAATCGGCGGCAAATGTCCCACGGATCATTCCAGGCCGTCAGCTCTTCGACGAGAGGAATCACGGCTTCGCGTGGGCCGCATGATGGTCCAGACGTGCTCCTGCCGCGCTTCATCGTATTCGCTGTCTGCTTCGCCATCTCTCTATTTTATCGCGGCGGTTTTCCTCCGGATACGGTGACTACGCCTCATCGCCTCCCCGGCACCCATCCCCGATCCCCTTCACGATTTCGAGATTAGGAGATAGAATCCAACCAGATTGGTGAAAGATAACCCCGTGCTTCTCCGCCCACTGCGAGGGATCCCGAATGCCCAACCCGTTCCCCGGTATGGATCCGTATCTTGAGGGCGACCTGTGGACCACTGTTCACACCGATTTGTGTGCGGAGATTGCTCGTCAACTCGCGCCCAAACTGCGCCCGAAGTACGTAGCCCTCAGCACACGGCGCGTCGTCCTCGCCCCTCCCGATGAGGGCGAAGGGTTGGCCGGACAGCGTTTTCCGGATGTTGGTATTCTATCCTCCCATGTGCCTAGTCCTTCCTCCGGTGCAGCCGTTATTTCTGCACCACTGATCCTCCCAACGAGCTTTCCAGAGCCAATCCCTCATGTCAGTGTCGAGATCCGCGATGTAGCGGAGCGACGATTAGTAACTTGCATCGAAGTCTTATCGCCAACCAACAAACGGGGGCCAGGCAGGGAGGAATATGTGGGTAAACGCCTTCAAATACTGTCCGGCGATGCCCACCTTGTGGAGATCGATCTCTTGCGGGTCGGGTCGCGCTTTCCCACAGGACAGCCGGTGCCTCCCGTCCCGTACTTTGTCTTCGTCAGCCACGCCGAACGTCGTCAGCAGGTAGAGGTATGGGCGATTGCCCTGGAACAGCCCTTGCCCACTGTTCGGATACCATTGCTTCCGGACGACTCGCCTGTAAATCTCGATTTACAACAAGCCCTCAGCGTCGTCTACGAGATTTTTGGCTACGACGAGTTGATCGATTATACTCAGGCACCACCCGGACCGATAACTCCTCCCCAAGCCTCTTGGATCGAAGAGCAATTGCGACGTGCCGGCCGACGCAAAGCGTAACTAGTCAGTCAAGATTCTCGCCTCGGCTGTCATTGCTTGACCTCTCCTCCTCAGTCAGAAAGCCCCATCGCAGCGCCTGGTCCTGCACGTAGTTTTTCCCCAACGTCAGGGCCGTCACCGCCTTGGCCATCTCGTATCCCAGATAGAAGGCATGCGAGGGATCAATCTCTTCGCGTTCCCGCATCTGTGCGAACAGTTCGAATGGATCGCGACCATGAAGGAACATCTGGTTATTGAGGACGTGCAAGAGACCGCGTTCGGCGAACAAGCGAAAATTGCGATCTCTTATATGCGCTGCCAGTTCGGCCAGCGTGCCCTCGCCGTGGACACGCAGCTTGGGATCGCGTAGCATGTTCAGGTTCGGTTCCACATGCTTGGGCAGCACGCGCTGTTTGCAAGCATGATGCACAAGACGGCGCGCCAGATCCAGCTCGCGGACACAGCTTCGACACCAGTTGATGACCTGCGTTGTCAGCACGCTGCGGATGCCGACCTCCTGGCAAAAGCCGAGCAGCAACACATTGATGCCGGCCGAATCCACGTCGGTCAGTTCGGTGAGGTTGCCAACGCCCATCATCATCTCGGAATCGGGATAACGACGGCGAACTTCGAGATAACGGCCCAAGGACGCGGCGAAACCAAGTCCGATCGGCTCGATCACCGGATCGATGCGATATTTGACCCCCCATGCTTGGAGCCTTTCAATGGACTGATCCAACCCGCCCAAGGTGGCCAATTCATCCGGCAAGACCACGACCTCGCAACCCCATGATCGCGCCGCAGCTAAATTGCTGCCATTCACGCTCAGTACCAACTCCGCCCCCGCAGCGACGGCGGCTTCGACTTCGTTCGGGTCAAAGCTGTCGATAGAAACACGCAAGCCAACTTCGCGCAACACCCGGACGGTGTCGCGGACGCCGCTCCACGTCGAGCCGGGATCACAACCTAGGTCGATCACGTCAGCGCCATCGGCATGAAACAGTTGGGCCTGACGCACAATCTCTTCTCGACCGAGCCGAGGAGCATGATTGATTTCGGCGAGTATGGCGATGTCATAAATACCATAATCGGCGCGTTTCGCTTTGGATGTGCTAAAGAATTCGGGTAAATCACCCAAATCGGTAGGCCCACGTTCGACCACCGGAGCCAGAGTGGTCAGCGGTCCAAGATCCCCCTGGCACAAACCGGGCAGAATAATACGATCGATTCCGGAAGGAACCGTCAAGTGTCGAGCAATCCAGGGCGTCGTGGCCAAGGCAACAACCGTGATCGGCAACACGACAATCGTATACTCGAACCCGGCCCGCGGCGCGAGATCTTCTACCATACGGCGGAGCGACGGCTCGGCCAGTTTGCCGGTCACGAACAGTAAATGTTGATGTTTAGATTCCAAAATATCCACCACGAATCACACGAATAAAGACAAATCGGAACGGTGCCCCAAAACGAGAGATTCTGGGAATAAAGCCTCTCCCTATCTACCGCTCCCTTCGGTTCGAGGCAATTCTTTTGTATTTTTTCGTGTTATTCGTGTGTTTCGTGGCTTTTCTATTTTTTAACTTCCTGTTTATTCCACCACTCGGTCCATCGCCGAGATGCCTGAACACGCTCTTCACGGCTGGCGTTGACTGTGGGTCCGAAATCTTGCCCGCTCAGTTCCTTAAGCGCCTGATGTGCCGCCTCAGCGATTCCGCTGCGTGTATCCTTTACCAAGGGAATTAAACGCGGGATCAGCGATTTGCTCCCCTTAACAGCACAGGCGCGCGCGGCGGCAATGCGAATTTCCAGCATCTCATCGCTCAAGTACTTTTCCAACGTCGTGTCCTTCATGCGCGCCAGACGGTCGGCCAACGCTTCCCTTGCTTTTTGCTTGTTATCACCGCTCATCTGTGGGATGGCGAGGCCAAGCACTTCGGTGTATTCGGCACCTTTTCCGATCCGATAATTGTGCAGAAGTTGCTTGAAACGTGAGCCGTTCGATTTCGCCAGGTCGGCGGCGGCCATGCGCGCCGCAGGAGATGAAGCCGCGTCCTCTGATGCTGGCTTGTCCGATCGAGGTTTGTCGGGAGTGGTGGGGGACGGTTGGGGTCTGGGCACTGGCTGGGATTCTCGGTCCTTCTTTGTTACCGCCTCGGGTTCTTGGTCTCTCTTGGCTAACGCTTGGGGTTCTTGCTTCTTAGTTGGAGGCTGAGCCTCCTGCCTCTTCACGACCTCAGCTGGATACTGGCCATCCAAGCTCGGTTTGGCATCCTTGCCTTCGACACCGGATTTGAGGTCGTCCTGCTTCTCTGGCGCAAGCCCATCGGCACGCTTCAGTACTCGCTCGCCAGGATCCTGAATTCGGCCGGTAAGTTGCGTAGTGAGGTCGGGCACCAAGTTAGCTCGTTTGAGAAATAGCAAGGCGAAGCAGGTGTCGGCCCCACATTCGGCATAGTTGCCTTGCCAGGTGCCGTCGGTCTGCTGATTGGCCAGGAGGATTTCCGCGCCCCAGGCGTACCAATCCTTCTTGCCGATCGTTTTCAAATCAAGGGCGACTGCGACGCGCTCCAGCGACCACAAAAAGTAATAGCTCCGGCCGCCGATTTGTGGGATCGCCGCCGATTTTCCTCCACGGCGGCCTTCGTTCTTCTCCACCGGCCTACCAATAGTCGCGCTCAGTGCGTAGAGACCTTTCTTCACCTGGACATCCTTATTAATGTCGCGCGGTTTGGCACGCGGATTGTGCTCTCGGGCGTGCTCGGTCACCTTGCCGTCGGCAATGGCGAGCCCGAGTAAGCCGGCACAGGTCATGCTCGCGGTGGAACGGCCCATCGGCCCGGAGACCCGCATGTTCGGATCAAAATATCCCCATCCACCATCGGGATGTTGTGTCTGGCGAAATCGAGTCTCCACGCGCTTGAGAGCGTGGTCAACTGACGAACCGAAGCCATAGCGGCGCGCGACCCACAGGGCCAGGGTGGCGAACTGCGTGTTCGAATTGTCGCTGCCCATTTCGATGGATGTGCCGCCCGTCCGTTGGAGAAGGGTCAACTGTTGCTGGACCTCCTGCGGCAGATCCTTGGGCATACGTTTGACTCCGCTGGCTCGGGGTGACTGCGTGCGGTCGACTTCATTTTTGCGCGGTGCCTGTCTGCCTTGCAGCCGGCGGACCTCAGCGTCTGGAACCGGGGGGCTGTAGTAGTTCCATCCACCGGTCGTGCTTTGGCCAGCCAGCAGGCGGATCGTGAGCGATTCGATCAAGGGAATGTCGTTGGGATCGCCGAGCCGATCGAAGAAGAGAATGGCCAGACTGATCGAATAATTGTGAGTGAGCTTGAGGCATCCCTGTCGCAAAGCATCGGCGGCAAGGAGAACGTCGTTATCATCGGGCTTGGCGCCGCACTCCAAAAGCGTCAGCCCCGCCAAGGCCGTGGCGCCGATGCTGGTCTGACTCATCCGCGGAGCGCCGAACCTGGGCATGGCCCCCATCTCTTTGCTGTACGCGGGCCAAGTGCCGTCCCTCGCCTGTAAGCGGCGCAGCGCGTTGACTCCCGCGTCGATGGCTTTGTCAATGTCCTTCTGTTCAACGCCCTCACTGGGGGAACCAGCGATGGCCAGGATGATTACGGCCAAAAGCCCGATTCGATCGGTCTTCGACATGGGATGCCCTCCGCGGTCTGCCGCAGCGATCTTCCCCAACAAATCCAGGATACCGCTCGGCTCGCCGAAAGTCAGTAGCCTGAGCACTTCCAATAAAGAGCAATCGAGGTGCCGAAGGGTAGCGAGCGAGCCCACCAACCGTGTACAATGGCGGGAGACAGCCTCGCGAGAACACCAATTCACCCGTGGATGAATTCATGGCGCTCCCTATTCATCATTTACCCGTCCTCCAAAATTGGGATTGTCATGTTTGCGGCACCTGTTGCCACGAATATCGAGTCAACATCACGGAGGAGGAAAAGCAACGCATCGAGGCGCAGGGCTGGGATCGCGATGCCGACCTCGGCGGCCACGAGCCGTTCATCACCGACAAGGCGTGGAGGGGAAAGGTCCACTGGCTGAACCATCGCGAGGACCACAGTTGCGTTTTTTTAGGCGAGAACGGCCGTTGCCGTATTCATGAGCGTTTCGGCTACGAAACCAAGCCACTTGCCTGCCGGTTATTTCCATTCGTTCTGGTGCCGGTCGCGGATGAATGGCGCGTCGGTCTGCGTTTCGCCTGTCCTTCCGTCGCCGCAAACAAAGGCCGGCCCATCAGTGCCCACAACCCGGCGCTGGCCGAGTTCGCGGCGATGTTAGCGGAACGAGAGGGGCTGGGCCGGCGTCCCGATGGCTCACTGATGCCGCCGCCGCGGCTGGAGCGACGTCCCAACGCCGAATGGCCGGATGTGCTCCGCCTGATCGATGTGTTGCTTGATTTTCTCCGTGATCGACGGATCCCCTTCGAGCGGCGCATGCGGAAGTGCGTCGCTTTGGCCGAGGCCATGCGGCCCCTGCGTTTAGATCGACTCGACAGCCGGCAGTTGCGCGATCTGGTTGATGTGCTCGCTGCGACCGTGGACCAGGAGACGACTAGCAATCCGATGCTAGTGCCGGCGCCAAGTTGGGTTGGACGCATTCTGTTCCGCCAGGCAGCCGCCTTGTACACGCGCATGGACCACGGACCCAAACGCGGAATGCCGGGTCGCGGCCGGGTTGCCCTGTTCCGCGCCGCCTGCCGATTCACGCGCGGCCGGGGGACGGTTCCGCGGATGCACCAGCGCATCCCGCCCGTTACATTCGAGGAGTTGGAAAAACCGGGTGATCCCATGACGCGCGAAGCGGAGGAACTGCTGGAACGTTATTACACTCTCAAAGTCGGCGCGCTGCAATTTTGCCGGGCTGCTTCGTACCGGTTGCCCTTCTGGGAAGGATTTGAATCGCTCACCTTGACCTTGCCCATTCTGCTTTGGCTGTCCCGTGCGTACCGCGATCGGCCACGTCATGAAGCGATCATGGAGGCTTTAACAATCGTGGATTATCACGTTGGTTTCAACCCCGTCCTCGGCACGCGCCGTCAACGCCTCAGCTTCCGCATCCTCGCGCGCCGCGGCGAATTGACGCGCCTGATTGCCTGGTATAGCCGGTAATTCGCGCCACTTGATCTTGTCCTCGCCCACCGTTCTTGCTTTTATCCCGTCCGCCCATTCCGACGCCCCACGGAAAGACAGGAAGACATGCAAGTTCGTATTCTCGACTTGGACGGTAGCCTCGTTCGCCAAACCCAATTGCTCCGGCGATCGGCCGCGGTCGTTTTCCGATTGCAGGAATGGGGACGCGATATCCGGCTCGCTTGCAGCCATGGGGAGTTCTCTTCCTTCCAGAAGCGACTCACGCAGCTTGCCGGTTCCGCTCACGATACGCGGCCGTTCCTCTCCTTTCTCGGTTCGGGCGATTTTCATCACGTGAGTTTAGCGCTGCTGCGCCGTTTGACTGGCCCATTCAATCTGCTGGTGATCGACAATCACCCTGATTGGATGCGCGGCATTCCCTTCTTGCACTGCGGCACTTGGCTGTACCACGCGGCTCAACTACCGGCCGTGCAGCGGATCATTCATCTTGGCGGTGAGGTCGATTTCGACAATCGCTACCGCTGGTTGGCGCCGTGGCCGATGATTCGCACCGGCAAGATCATTGTTGCCCCGCCGCGCAATCGTCATCGTGGCCGCTCTTGGGAGCGGATCGAACATCGGCCGCTCCGGCGCTATCCCAATCAATCCGCTCGACCGGACATGATCGAGGAATGGCTAGCCCCGTATCGCGACGAATTGTCGGCATGGCCCTTGTACATATCTCTGGATAAGGATGTGTTGACCGCATCCGAGGCGGTGGTGAATTGGGATTCCGGCTACATGACGGTAGCAGAAGTGCTCGCGATCCTTGAGGCGTTCTCGAACGCGGCTGGGGGCGATCTGGCGGGGATGGATATTGTGGGCGATTGGTCGCCGGTGCATCTGCGGGGACTGATGCGGCGGTTCTTGCACTGGACCGAACATCCAGTACTCGCTGTCAACGCTAGCGAGGCGGCACAACGAAATGAGGCGCTGAACTTACGCCTACTCGAATGCGTATCGCCCGTGCCTTTGCGGCTTAGCGTCTCGACGCGCTAAGCCGCTTACCTTTTCTATCAGCACTTACGGAGGACGCCGACCAGCACGCCGAGAATGCAAGATTGAGATCCTGGCTCCACGAAGATAGGCGGCATCTGTTCGTTGGCCGGGACCAGACGCACTTGCCCCTTGTCGCGATAATAGCGCTTCAACGTAACTTCGTTGTCAATCATCGCCACCACGCGTTCGCCGTTCTCCGCCGTCGCTTGCTTACGGATGACCACGAAATCCCCATCGTCGATATGGTCGTCGATCATCGAACTCCCGCGCACGCGCAGCGCGTAGTGATCCGGCCCGCAAAAGAGATCGCTGAAGTTAAGTTGGTCGTCCTGGGCCACTGCCTCGATTGGGGGGCCGGCGGCCACGGAGCCGACGAGAGGCAGCGCCGCGCCGGGAGGACGATGATCGACGAGCTGGATGGCCCGCGCCGATTTCCCTTGGCGGATAATCAAACCCTTCGTGACCAGAGCGTTCAAATGGCACATTACGCCGTTGGGCGACTTGATGTCGAAAGCGTCGCCGATCTCGCGCACCGTCGGACCGTAGCCGCGCGATTCGATCTTTTCCTTGATGAACTCGTAAATCTCCCGTTGTCGTGGCGTCAACTTGCTGACATCCGCCATTGGTCTACCCTCCTCAACGAGGTTGTGTGGTGTGGTTTCTACTCCAGGTCGCCGTGCCGTAAACCTCTTGCCCCTCACTTCATCTTCCTATCGTACACGGTTCATGTGTACCTTAGTATATTAGACGCCCGTACACAAAAAAAGAGAAATTTTTTGCAGCTGACCGGATTTCGTGTATGGTCAAGCGAAGAGGACGCCTGCGGCATTTGAGGAATTGATTCATGAACTCTTCGTCGGCGCCGCCGTGGTTCGTCCCAACCCTGACCACCTTGATGGAACGGCGCGATTTGTCGGCCATGCACATGTGTCAATTGATGCATGGCATTCTCGATGGCGCATGCGGGGAAGTTGAGACGGCGGCACTGTTGGTGGCCCTGCATGTCAAGGGCGAGTCCGCCTCCGAATTAGCGGCGGCGGCGGCGGTACTGCGTGAGTATTGTCACCCTTTGGCCATCGGCCGCAACGATGTACTGGATACGTGCGGCACTGGCGGCGACGGCTGCTGCACCTTCAACATCAGCACGGCGACGGCTCTCGTTGCCGCTGGCGCGGGTGTGCCCGTGGTCAAGCACGGCAATCGCGCCATTTCGAGTCGCAGCGGCAGTGCGGATGTTCTCTCCATTTTGGGCGTGCGCGTGGAATTGGATGCGGACTTGGCGCGCCGCTGCCTGGAACGCACGGGTATGACCTTTTGTTTGGCCCCCCGATTCCATCCGCGTATGAGGCACGTAGGCGAAGTGCGTCGCAGGCTGGGGGTGCGAACGCTGTTCAATTGCCTCGGCCCGCTGGCCAATCCGGCCGGCGCGTCCTATCAACTTCTCGGTGTAGGCCGGGCTGAATGGCTCGACCGTCTGGCCGCTGCGCTGGCGCGTTTGGGCACGCGACATGCACTCCTTGTCTGCGGCCGCGACGGACTCGATGAAGTAAGCCTGTCCGGTCCCACGCTGGTACGCGAAGTGAAGGGAAACACGGTGAGCAGCATGGAGTGGACTCCGGACGACTTCGGGTTGGCTCCCTGCCGCCTCGACGAGTTGCGCGTCGATGGTCCGGAAGAAAGCGCCGCCGTCATCCGTGCGGTGTTGCGGGGAGAAGAAGGTCCGCCTCGCCGGGTTGTACTGGCCAACGCCGCGGCGGCGCTGCTGGCGGCCGAGAAAGTTGCCTCGCTACCCGAAGGGGTGGAAACGGCCGTACACGCGATCGAGAGTGGCCGCGCTCTGCGAGTGCTAAGCGATCTCGTCGCACAGTCGATAGGTTAGACCAAGCCGAGCCGCGACCGTAAGGGAGCGGTTGCTTCTCCGCTCCCTTACGGTCGCGGCTCGGACAGCATCAGCAGCAAAACGTGAAGGAAATGGCGGAATGGCACGCAAGCTCATTATCGTGGCCGACCCCGGTATCGACGGTGCATTCGCGGTGACACTAGCGTTGCAGGATCCGGAATTGGATCTAGTCGGTCTGGCGGCCACGGCCGGTAATGTGTCTGCCGAGCAGGCGACGCGCAACATCCATATTCTCATCGAGCAGCTCGATCCGCCGCGTTGGCCGCGCCTCGGAGCCGCATTGCCGCTCGATCTCGGCATCGACGCTGTTAAGCTGCACGGAGCCGGAGGACTGGGCGGCGTCGATTTTCCCTGCGCGCAACTGCATCATCCTCATCCGAGCGATAAGCTCATTAGCGATCTGCTTCATCTCCATCCCAACGAAGTATCCATCGTGCTGATGGGGCCACTCACGACCTTTGCTCGCGTGCTCGACCGGGATGCGGAGGCGGCCACGTTAGCCGATCGACTCGTTATTGTCGGCGGCTCCTGGCACGAGCCGGGCGACGCCAGCGCCGTGGCCGAGTTCCACTTTTTCTGCGATCCCCCGGCAGCACGCCAGGTGCTTCGCTGCGGCGCGCCTATCACCCTATTGCCCCTGGATGTAACGCGCAAACTGCTCTTCGCACCGACAGAGTTACTCGCCTTGCCGGATTCCGAATCGCGGATCACTCGATTTCTGAGGCAGATTGTGCCTCACGGCATCACGGGCGCAGCCAGTCTCTACGGCATCGAAGGGTTCTACTTGCAAGATGTTCTCGGCCTCATCCCTCTGGTGATGCCGGCCGCGCTAACGACAAGGCCCGTATCGGCCGATGTCGAGCTGCGCGGTGAGCTGACGCGCGGCATGAGCGTTTTCGATGTGCGTTGGGGCGTCACGGCCAAGCCCAACGTCGAGTTGGCGATCGGGGTCGATGTCACGGCCGTGCGCCAGTACATTCAGCGAATTCTAAGCGCCGATTAGGCGAGTGAACCTCATCTTGCAACTTTCGCTGCTTCCGTCTAGGTTAGGCCCGTTCGCGACCGGTTGGCTCGCCAGGAGGGCGGGCCGCGAGGCAGTTCTACCCGCAATGCCTGCCCCTCCGGCCGCAACCGTGTGAGCGAGCCTCGGACGTTCCTCTCTCGATTCGACCCCTTCTCTTCGTCCTTCTCGCCGGAAGCCGTCCGCGCGGCGGAGGCCGCGCTTGGGACGCTCATGCGCGCTATCGTCCTCGATCCGCGGCAAGGATGCTGTTATGGTCCGAAACGGCCTGCTGTGCGCCGGTTTACTGTTTTCATTGGTGGCCGGGACTGGCTCGGCCTTTGGCGAGGATGCTGAAGACAAGCTGCGTAGGCAGCTGGCCGTTCAATCGGCGCTCCAGCAAGGACGCGATAACTTGCAGCGCGGGGAGTATCAGGCGGCCGTCTACTGTCTGGAAAAAGAAATCGCACGGGTGGACGGCAATCGTGATTACATGAATGCCTTGCGCGAAGCTTACCGCGGCTACATTCGCGAACTTCAGGGGACCAATCGCCATGCCGAAGCGCGGACGTATCAAGAGCGCCTCAAAATCCTCGATCCGGGCTACCAGATTGAGATAAGCATTGGCCGCTCCTCCAATCCGCCGACGATTGCGTCCCTCGCGGCGCAGTCCAGTCCTGGCTCTCCTCCGGCGGTCAAGACAACACCCAACTACACCGCGCGTCCTCAAATGCCCGATGAACGCGATCCTTTCGACGACAGCAACAGCAGTGTCCACTCCCCAAGTCGCCGCGATAAAATCGATCAAGCTCGGCGCGCTTACGAAGCGAAAAACTATGATGCGGCGAACCACCTTTACGAGGAAGCTAACCGGCTCGATAGCCGCTCGACCGCGCCGTACCGCGAATTATGGGCATTCTGCAAGCTCTACGCTGCCACCGAGGCGGTGAATAAATCTGGCTGGTCTCCACCTCCCCAAGCGGAGAAAGAAGTGCTGGAGGCGTTGGCACTGAGCACCTCGCCAGAGCTTCAACGCCAAGGCAAGGCATTGCTCCACGCCATCCAGGAGCGGCGCGTTGAGATGCGGCACGTCCCAGCTCAAGGTCAGAACTGGCCAGAGGTTGAGACGGCGAATTTTCGCGTGATTTATCACGAATCCCGCGATTTGGCCGAGCAAGCCGCGCGTGTCGCCGAGATGACACGGTCAGCCGCAATCCGAAAGTGGTTCGGCGAGGAGCAATCGACATGGACGCCCAAATGCACGATCTGGCTTTTTCCCAACGCGACTTATTATGCCCGGCAGACTGGCACATCCGCCGACTCGCCAGGACATTCGACTTTCAAGTCCGATCCAACCAACACGGAGCGCGTCATCGAGCGCCGAATCGATCTGCATTGCGATCTGGCGGAAATGCTCACTCACGTCCTTCCGCACGAAACGACGCACGCCGTACTGATCGGCCGTTTCGGCCGTCATGTCCTGCCGCGTTGGGCCGACGAGGGCATGGCGATTCTCAGCGAGCCGCGTGAGAAGGTCGAGCGCTATGTGAAGAACCTTCCCTCGCTGCGCTCACGGCATGAATTATTCTCCGTGTCAGAGCTAATAAACATGAAAGACTATCCGGATGCGCGTCGCGTGACCGCGTTATACGTGCAAGGCACTTCGCTGGTGGACTTTTTATCTTCCCAAAAGGGGGGGCCTCAGACGTTCACGCGCTTCGTTCGTGACGGCCTTGAAAGCGGATTTGAAGCGGCCTTGCAACGATACTACGGTTTCCGTGATTTCAAGGAACTCGAAGAACGCTGGTCGCAAAGCGCTGGGGGCTTCGCTATGTCGGGACGTTGAGTTGCCTTTCGCATAGGAAAAGCTCCGTACCTTGGCTGGCGAAGCGTTTACGAAGCGTCGCGAATCGGGAGTTTTTCTCTGCGCGTGATGGGCGATGACAACTCCATTGATGGATCGATTGACATGTCTTGGACGGGATCTCCTGATCGGGGCACGGCAGCTGATCTATCCCGGATGCTGCCTGTTGTGCGGCCAACTACTTCCTACGGAACAATCGCATTTCTGCTCGATCTGCCATCAAGAACTTTTCGCGGATGCCCAACCGACCTGCCCGCGCTGCGCCGGCACTATCGGCCCGTTCGCCGTCGTTGATGGACGCTGCCGAGCTTGCCGAAACGAAACGTTCGCTTTCGAGCAGGTGATCCGGCTGGGCCACTATGATGGTTTGCTCCGCGAAATCATATTGCGTCTGAAAGATCAGCGGGGCGAGGGATTGGCGGAGCTGCTGGGTGAGCGCTGGGCGAAGGAAATGGCGTCGCGGTTCGCTTCTTTTAACATCGATTCCATTGTGCCTGTGCCTCTTCACTGGCGCCGCCGCTGGCATCGCGGTTACAACCAAAGCGCTGCATTATGTCGAGGGTTAGCCGCCTCGTTGAGGGTGCCTTATCACCCTTCTTGGCTGAGACGTGTACGCAACACGCCGAAGCAAACCAGTCAGTCGCCGTCGGCGCGGAAAGCGAACGTTCGCGGTGCGTTTCGGGCGCGACAAGGAGCGCCTCTGAACGGGCGAGCCGTGTTGCTCGTCGATGACGTCATGACGACAGGCGCCACGGCAAGTGAAGCCTCTCGAGCACTGCGAGCCGGCGGCGCCCGCCGCGTCGTGGTGGCCGTCTTGGCCCGAGCGCAAGGTTGATCGAATTTCACTAGCTTTGCTAATCGAAGCTTTCCGCGGACGTGATCTTATCCCTTCCCCATGCCGAATTTCCGGGGAATTTCGGCAAAAAAATTGAAGTTAGCAAAAGCGGAGCGCCGGCCGCTTGTAACGGTCGAAGGAAGAGCGCGGATCGATTGCCTCGGGGAAAGGACGCAGCGGACCATTTCGGGCTGGGCAGCTTTGACAAGGTTCCGATTGGAGGGAATAGATTGAGTGACCCTCGGGGGCTTGCCTCTTTCGCGGCGCGTAGCTCCAGGCGGGTCTCGGGGGTCAGAGCAGCAGGAAATGGTTACCATGTTGCGGTATGGTTTGGTTGTCGTGGCGAGTCTATGGGTAGTAGAACCCGCCTTGTCGGCCACATGGGCCGACGCGCTCTTCGAAGAGTTTTCCAAGGACTTCGGTTCCGTTCCCCGCGGTCCGACGCTGACCCACACGTTTCGGGTGGTCAACAACACCCGCGGACCCGTCAACATCGCCAGTGTTCGCGTTTCGTGTGGTTGTGTTAGTGCCGTCGCCCTTAAGGGCCACCTCGAACCGGGAGAGTCCACACACGTCGTCGCTCGCATGGACACCACCCGATTCACTGGGCTCAAGTCGGTGACGATTTACGTCCAGTTCAATCAACCCGCTTTCGAGGAGGTGCGCCTGTGGGTCCAGGCCAATGGCCGCAATGATTTCTCCGTCACGCCGGACACGTTGGCGTTCGGCCAACTTAAGCGCGGCGGAACGCCCTCGGCGTCCGTTTTGCTGGCCTTCTACGGCAACACCGACACACAAATCACTGAGGTCAAGTGCGAAAGCAATTACATTCAACCGCGCGTGCAGGAAGTGCGCCGACAGGATTCGGAAGTCACTTATCAAGTTTCCGCGCGACTGCGATCGGACGCCCCCGTGGGCAAGTGGTACACCGATGTCTGGCTCAAGACCAACAACCCCGGCATGGCTCCGATCCGCGTTCCCTTAACCGTCGAGATCGAATCGGCCCTGAGCGTCAACCCGGAGACCGTTACGCTGGGTTCAATCAAGACGCGAAGCGAGAACGAGCGCCGCGTAATCGTCCGTGGCGTCAAGCCGTTCAAAATCTCCGAAGTGACCGGGACGAGCGATCAACTCCTCGTTCGCATTGATAGCCCGCTAGCCAAACCCGTCCACGTGCTCACGATCAAGTTCAAGGCCGGCGATCCCGGCGAGGTGAACCGCAGACTGAGTGTGCTCACCGACTTGGCCGACGATAGCAAAATCGATTTCCGCGTCAGCGCTCAGGTAGTTCCCTGAACGACTCGGTGGTGGTGATTAAACGGAGGAGGCTCCGTCCTTGGGCCTCCTCCGTGGCTTTTTTTGGGGATAATGTAGCGGGGCGACCGGGTATCAGGGAGGGTTCCTACGGCCGGTCGCCTACGCGAAAAAATGGGGAAAAATCGGGAATTTGTCGGACAGGCTCCAACCCTGTGGTACACTTGCGATAAGAGAAGTTGGACACGTCGTCCGCTTGATCTGGCCCCAACATGAGGGTTTGACGATGCCGCAGCATCAAGAAGTGAGTGAACTTTTGCCGGAGCCGCGGCGCAAGGAGATATTCCTCGCCTTGGTTGAAACGCAAGATCGGCGTGTCGGCGTGGCGCGCTCGCGCCAGCTGGTTGCCAGTCAATTTGGCGTCAGCGTGGACCAGATCCGCATGATCGAACAAGAGGGGCTAGATCACGAATGGCCCCCGCTCTGAGCAGCCAGCAATCAGCGGTCAGCAATCAGCGGTCGGCTTTCTGACGGACTGCTGACCGCTGATTGCCCATCGCTGATCACTAAATCCAAGCACATCCGACTTGCCGGCTCCGCCGAAAGAATTATCTTATCTCTTGGCGTTTTCTCTCAAGCACAAGTACTTTTCGTTCCGCTGCTTGCCATCCGTTGGCTGTTTTGCGCTGTTTTTGACGCAGAGCGAGCCGCGGAAAACGGAGGGCGGTTCGCATCCCAAGCGAGGCATCACGCATGGCCAACAAGAAGTTCAACGTGGCGATCATCGGTCTGGGCTTTGGCGCTGAGTTCATTCCCATTTACCAAAAACACCCGCTGGCCAACATGTACGCCATCTGCCAGCG
>Ga0070738_10003151_pt1 | contig 22471 bp, 15 predicted proteins | sample Coa_R2_2_FD_66446 | JGI IMG/M metagenome (GOLD analysis project Ga0070738, IMG submission 66446) | Surface soil microbial communities from Centralia Pennsylvania, which are recovering from an underground coalmine fire - Coalmine... | ecosystem: Environmental > Terrestrial > Soil > Unclassified ... | reverse complement strand
CATCGCACCACTTGGCGGCCAGGAAATGTCCCAACTCGTGGATGAAAATGACGAAGCCGACGCCGATAACTACCTTGGCCGCGGCCCAAACACCTTCCAGGCCGAGTTTGTACCACAGCAGGCCGACGGCGACGCCCACAATGACAAGATAAATGGCATTGTTGGCCAACCAAGCCGCCGGCGTCAGAGGCGGCGCAGCCTCGACCGGCGGTGCGGCAGGAACATCAGCATTGGGTTTTATGGGATCGGGGCGGTTCGGGTTCGGGGACTGGTCCAACGGCCTACCTCCTGTCGCGCCCAACGATCGCAGGCGCTCAATTCGGCGAGCGTCGGCGTTGGGCTGTAATGATGATGATCTAAAGCCGCACGGCACGCGCGGGAAATATCGAGAAAATCCAGATCGCCCCGCAAGAAGCGCTCGACGGCCGCTTCGTTGGCGGCATTGAGCACCGCGCCACAAGTTCCGCCGCGACGCGCGACCTCATACCCTAATTGTAGGGCGGGAAATGTCTCGTGATCGGGTTGCTCAAAATGCCACGCCGACAATTCGCGCCAGTTCAGCCGTCGAGCCGGACCCGCCACCCGTTCCGGATACATCAGCGCGTACTGGATCGGCAAGCGCATGTCCGGCGGGGATAGCTGGGCCAGGACCGAACCGTCCTTGAATTCGACGAATGAATGAATGACTGATTCCGGGTGGATAATGACATCGATGCGCTCGGGGGACAGGCCAAACAACCAGCGGGCCTCAATGACCTCCAGCGCCTTGTTCATAAGCGTGGCCGAGTCGATGGTGATTTTCGGACCCATGCGCCAGGTCGGATGATTGAGGGCTTCCTCGACCGTGACCTCCGCCAATTCGACCCGTGTTCGGCCGCGAAACGGCCCGCCACTGCCGGTTAGTACGATGCGTTCGACCGCGCCGGGCGGACTGCCTTGCATGGCCTGGAAAATGGCGCTATGCTCGCTATCGACCGGCAAGAGCCGCCCGCCGCGGCGAGCGGCCAGATCGGTGACGAGCGCCCCGGCAAGGACCAGCGTTTCCTTGTTGGCAACCGCAACGGTTTTGCCGGCTTCCAGGGCGGCCCAGGTGCCCAATAAACCCGCGGCGCCCACGATGGCGGTGACAACAATGTCCACCTCGGGATCTTGCACCATCTCGGCCACGGCGTCGGGTCCGTGAAGCAGCCGGCATCCGGGCGGCAGCCGCGACGCATCGAATTGTTTCGCCGCCTCGGCATCGGTCAGCGCCACCCAGCGCGGCCGATAGCGCTCCGCCTGCTGGAGAAGGGTGTCGCCGCTCGAATGGGCGCTGAGTCCATGCACCTCCAGACGGTCGCTCAGATGGTCCACGACATCGAGGCAATTGGTGCCGATCGAGCCGGTGGAGCCGAGAACGACGAGACGGCGGCGCGAAGATTTAGCGCGGCTGGCATTCATGGGAGCGTATTGTAGCCCGCCCCGCGGCAACGCCGCAAGGCGACAAGCCGGCGAGCCGGCTCGCGTCACCGTCCAAAGGAGGATGCGGCGGTCAGAATTCGTTGCTACAATCGTCATGAAAGAAGGCGCCCGTCGCTGGCGCTTCGGGCTTGTAGGAGTTGATCGTCATGTACGTACGTTCTCTCCCCTGCGGTGTGATCCTGTTCGCCGTATTATCTGCGCCGGCGGCGCGGGCTGACGGCATGTCGCCGGAGCAACGCAAGGCCGTCCAAAAAGGGCTGGAGTGGCTGGCCAAAAACCAGCACAAGGACGGCCATTGGGAGGCGTTCGGCGGTCAATTCCCCGTGGCCATGACGGGCATTTCCGGCATGGCCATGCTGATGGAAGGCAGCACCATCCGCGAAGGCAAGTACAAGGATAACATCCGTCGAGCCGCGGATTGGCTGATGTCCCATTCCCACCCCAACGGCATGATCGGCAATCCGAACATGCCCGGCGAGTCGGGCCGCTACATGTACGGCCACGGTTTCGGCACGCTCTTTTTGTCCTGCGTCGTCGGCGAAGAAGAAGAGGGCGACCGCCGCCGCCGATTAGTGGACATTCTCGAACGCGCCTGCAAGTTTTCGGCCTCGGCGCAAACCGACCGCGGCGGCTGGGGCTACGTTTCCGCGCGGGAGGGCAACAACTTTGACGAAGGCTCGGTGACGATCACGCAAGTGCAAGCCCTGCGCGCCGCCCGCAACGCCGGCATCGCCGTCCCGCAGCAAGCGATCAAAATGGCCCAGAAATACCTGGCCGATTCGACCAACAGCCAGGGTGGCGTGGTGTACAGCCTGGGCGCCGGCCACGCCGGCGGCGGCGGCCGGCCCGCTCTCACGGCGGCGGCCATCTCCTGCGGTTTCGGCTTCGGCGATTACAATTCGCCTTTGGTCAAGAAATGGTTCAAATTCTGCCAGCAAAACCTGCACGGTCTGGGCGGCGGCACGCGCCAGGGATTCGAGGAATACAGCAACTACTACTATGCCCAGGCCGTCTACGTCCTGGGCGACGACGGCTACGCCCGGCTATTCCCCGATTCCAAGCCCAGTGACCGAATAACCTGGAGTGGATACAAAAAGGAGAATTTCGACGGCATCATCCGTTCGCAGTCCGCCGACGGCAGTTGGACCGGCTCCGGCGGCATCATGGTTGATGCCCATTTCACCACGCCAGCGTATTTGACCATTCTCCAATTGGATAACGCCGCGCTGCCGATTTATCAGCGCTAACGACAGGTAACGAGTGGGAAGCGGAAGTAATTTCGAGGGAACACCAATGTGATTCTCTCAGCCTGTGCGCGCTCAGGCGGAGAGTATTGCGATCAGCCGGCAACCAAGTCGACGCTGGTCGGGTTATAATCCGCTGTCCAGCCTTGCGGATCAACCGTGGCGAACTGGCCGCTGCTCGAACCGAAGTTCAGGACGTCGAAAGCCGTACCCGATGTTGGCTGGTAGCCGTTCTCCAAGTTTCCGTCCAACGTGCCGTCCAAGGTCGCCGAACCCGACACGTCGAGGAAGCCATAGCCGTAGGGGTTATCGCTAGCAATATCGATTTGTAACTTCCCGGAGCTGGACTGCGTGAATGTAGTAGGCATCAGCACGTCGCCCGCGCCGATTTCCAGGGTGCCGTCGTTGTTCAACGTTGGCATCGAATCATGGCTAATCTCGTAATTGAAATAGCCGCTCTCCTCGATATCGATTACTGCGCCGGAGGCGATACTGACGCCGCTGGATTCCCATTCCACCGTGCCTTCCACGTCAAGATTGCGGCTCAACGTACCGGACCCGGTCACATACAACGTCCCTGCCCCGCCGACCGTGAAGCTGCCGCTGCCGCTGATGGTGCCGCTCGTCCAGTAACAGTCGCCGTCGATGGTTAGATCACCTGCTCCGGTGATGGTGCCGCCGCTTGATAAGCTCAGGGCATCAATGTCGGCACTAGCCTCCGAAGCGATGGTTAGCGTGCCGGACACGGTCGTCGCGCCGCTGTCATCCACCGAGAGCGAGGAATCGGTCGTATACAGGCCGAGGATAGCGAGACCGTTGGAGTGAAGGTCGATGCTGCCATCGAGAATGCTTCCGGCGCTAGTATCGTCAAGGGTTAGCGTCCCGGCCCCGAGTTCGTCGTCGATGACGCCGGCAGGGGTATTGTCCAGGGGAGCGGTGATGATTACGCTGCTGGGTCCGCCGCTGGTCATGACGATGTTGAGGTAGCCGGCGTTGGTGAACGTCCCTCCGCCGCTGAGATCCTCCGATAGCTCCATCGGAATTACTGCCGATGCCTCGTTGATCAGCGCTCCGGTGCCCGCGGGTGAACCGGGTCCAGCGATCGTCAGCGACCCCGGCCCCTCGAAATCAACCGTGCTCGGGCCAATGTTGGTCAGGGTCGTGGCGAGGGTCTTCGGGTTGCTGCCGGAAGTACTGAAATCGGCTTGGCCTTCAATCGTGAAGCCGCCGCCGGTCAGTCCGCCGATGGTGCCGCCCTCCCAATCGAACTCATGGTTGGAAAAATCGATCGAGCCAGAGCCACCGATGGAACCGAAGGTCGTGCTGCCGTCATCTTGGAGGTCGAATTCCGCGTTCTCGACCGTGAGCGGTTCATCGACGGTCAGCGGGCCGTCAATAAAGAACTTGCCGTCGCCCAGTGTAGCGCCCGTCCCGAGGGTAACGGGACCGGTAAGGGTGAAGGAGGCATTGATCTCAGCAGTGAGGTTGCCGCTCAACGGCCCGCTGGTGACGGTAGCGCCGCCACCGCCTATGGTGACGCTGGCACCGTCATTGGCGTCGATGTTGTCGGCCTTGATGACGCCGCCGGCTATCGTGGTGGTGCCCATGAAGTTCGCATCGTGTTTGACCTCGATGGTGCCGTTGGCATTGATAGTTGGTCCGCCGGCGGTTAGCGAATACACATCGAGAACGCCGCTGCTTCCACCGGCGCCGCCGACGGTGAGCGTGCCGGCGTTGGTCATGCCTTGAGAAACATCCACGACACCGCTCATCCCGTCCCGAGGGTCGCCGATGGCAAGCGAGCCGAGACTCCCAGTTTGTGGGTTGGTGCTAATACCCAGGCTGATGGTATCAATGGTGCCGCCGCTGGTACCGCCGGGACCACCAACGGTTGCGGAGCCGCCGTTGACGGAAAAAAAGCCGAGACCCATATTAGGGTTGCCGTCGATGGATAACGTCGACTCCACGAGCATCGAGCCTTGAACGGTCACGGCCTCCGCTGACGCGCCACTCGTCACCGTGCAGCTTCCCCCCACCGGGATAGTGGCAGTGTCCCCGGCGCCGGGTGGTGCGAGCGCCGGACCACCATTCCCATTATTGAGATTCAAATCCCACCATAGATTGGTCTGCGACCAACTTCCGGTGCTGGGTTGGAGTACTCCGTTTACCAAGTGTTGAAAAACATCGGCATCGAGAAGCATTCGCTCTTCCAGCCCTTCGAGGCGAGGGCGGAAATGGCGGACTTGACGATGTCGAGTTTGTCGATAGACCGCCCTTGCTGCTCGTCGACGCGCCATACATTCCGTGAGGAGTGGGAACAATCCTCCGAACAAACGTGACCGTAAAGAGAACATAACAGACCTCCTTATGGGGAAAAAGTGAGACGGACCTATACGAACGGGGATGGCTACGATAATATACCGATCCCCGTCATACGCCTGTAATCAGCGCAGAGCATCTCCGTTGCCGCGAGGTGATCGGCACTGCGATGACAATGCTAAAGACGGAAAACCTGTCGGACGCTTCAGGGACCAGGCTTCGTGCTACGGCTTGGAATTGTTGTCGATCCCTGCAGTTGACTGCTACCGGATCGCAAGCGAGTGATCCCTTCGTTTAGTTCCCTTGCGGTAAAAGGTAAGTTGGGCGTTAACTCCTTCATTGGATGAGAGTGTTTGAGGAACAATAGTGCGAACGCTGAACTGACGCATGGCCCATAAGTTAATTGCTCTTTGCGCGGTAATGCAAAGCCAAGTTTCTTCCACCAATTAACAGCGCTAAACTCTCCGCTATCGAGTTGATTCGCCACAAGAATTTCTGCTCCCCAGCGATACCATTCCTTATCACCGAGGGTAGGCAAATTGAAGAGCATTCCCACACGCTCCAAGGACCAGAGGAAGTAAACATCCTCTGGCGGAAGGGGTTTGTCCATCTGTCCTCTTGGTGAACCAATTGTTGCATACAATGCCGCCAATCGCGCGATAACGCGAAGATCTCCCCTCGGTATCGAAGAACCAGAGCCTGAAAACTTCAGACCTTGGCCAATGGCTAATCCAAGTAAGTCCACACAAATCATGGAACCATTGCTCCAACCCAGATCTTTCTTGGATAGCCGGTACATCCCCACTTCGGCCCTGTCGAAGCGTGCCGCTAACAGGCGAAATGTGGCTTTGGTTGGTATGCCGTGGCGCTGGGCCACCCACAACGCGAGCATGGCGAACTGTGTATTGGAATTATCCGTCAATCCCACAAGGGGTACACTGTCCGGATTATTCATGTTTTTCGCGTCGAACCCTACCTCGCGCCAAGTGAGCATTTCTGGATCCTGAAAGACTGCCAGCCCTTTGAAGCCTTTTAGCGAGGGCGGCAACTTGTGCTCTCTCGTACCACGCCGGTAGTCTTTGTAATCTTCCAGAACCTCACCCGACCACGGAACGGAGCAAGGAGCCTGTAACGGCCAAATGAGAACACTAGCAGGGTTTGCCAGCGCTTTGAACGCTGCTTTCAGGCTTTTCTTCTCTTGTCTTTGCTCGCTCAATGCCTCCAGAACCTTGAGCAACGCCAGATCTTGGCCCACCTTAAAACGCGGGCAGACATAGCTCCATCCGCCCGAGTAAAATTGTCCAGCGATCAACCGCAAAGCGCACGTTTGGATCAGTTTCTCGTCCTTCGGATCACCGAGGCGATCAAAGAACAACACGGCCAGCGATAGCTGATACGTGTCATCCGTGTTGGCAACCTTCGGGCGGATGAAGGCAGCCGCTTTTTGGATGACCGGATCGTTGCCCGGCACGCCAGCTTCTAGCAGCGCGTAAGCTGGCAAGGCGCACTCGCCAACCAAGAACCGCTTTCCCCAATGAGTCGGCCAGTTTCCCTCCTTCGTCTGCTCGCGCTTGAGGTAGGCAATGCCTTTCTCAATCGCCTTATCGACTTTAGCCTGCTCTTCCTTCGACAGCGGTTTCGGATCGGCAGCGGCCGCGCCTACGAACGCTAGCAGAAGCAGGCAACTGGGGAACCAGCAGATGAGCCAGCGGCCAGCGGAGTGTCTTGCCATCATGGAGAGATCCTCGTGCTTGAACTTTCCGGTCGCCGCTGCCCGAACGATATTCTCGGCATCGGGCAGCGGCGCTTGCCTTGTTAACGGCCGGCATCGTCCAGCAGATACTCGGCGACTTCGCGGACAAATTTCGGGTCGCCGGCCAGGTACACGTCGCCAACCACGCGCCAATAACTCGTGTCGTATTCATCCACGCAAATCGATGCGGTGGGAGCCTCCACCGGCTCGATGCGGACAACACCGCGGCGGTCGGCCCACGAACAGCGGGTGCGGTCCTCGAAGAGGAGCGTATGTGCCAACTCCTTGGCTTGCCGCTGCTCCCGTGTTACCCAGAAGCAGGGCGCTCCGGGACGGGAATCGACGACGTGCCAGCGAGGGCAGCGCCGTAGCCGGGCATGGGCCGTCTCATAACTCAAAGGCACCTCAATCACCGGTTCATCGCGGCGTCGACGGTTGATGGAGGCTGTCAGGTAGGATCGCGCTGCCGCCAATACGCCAACCAACAGCACGGCCAATAGAATGGGGCCTGCTGTTTTCTTGCCCGCTGCGTTCTTGAACATCGCTCATGGCCTCCTCCTCCTCTTCCCCAAAGAGGTCCGCACAAGCGCCGCTGCGCTGGGCGGACGAAGCCTGGAGCACAAGGGCGTTTCTCTTTCACATTGCCCTTGCCCTCTATTAGAATAAACGAAATCGCGTGAAAAAATCTCAAAAAATGAGAATGAGATCTCTACGCGGATCAATCGTGATCTTCCTCGTCTCCGACGCGATGTTTAGCCAACCAGGCGCGGAAATCGGTGAGGGCGCGGTTGATTTGCACGGAAATCCAATGTGTTGATTTCCCATGCTTCTTGGCCAAGTCTGCTGGACGCTCGCCCTCGATGTGGCGGGCGAAGACGAGTTCGTAGCGGAGCGGATGCCGGTGGCGCAGCTCCTCCAGCCAGCGACGGAACAGTTCGCTCCACTGGAATAGGAGTTCGCGACTTGCGGGATCGGCTTGGCGGTATGGGAGAGGCTCCCTATCTGGATAGTCCGGCCATTGTTTGGGCCGGCGGCGTAATTCGCGGAAAAGGTTCATCATCTCGTTCCGCGCAACCTGGAACAGCCAGGCATGGCACTGCGCCGCCGTTTTTTCCGCAAGATCCGGCCCAATCTCGAAGAATTTCATCCAGACGGTCTGCGCGACCTCCTCCGCCTGCCCTGGCCGCAATCCCATCCGCAGAGCGTAGCCGACGATCTCCTTGGCCGCATTCTGATAGAATGCAACAAACTCGGCTATTCGTTGATCAATCCTCGCTTGATTGCCCGCATCTCGAGAAGCGTCTTCACTCCATGCGCTCACTGGGCCGCCTCCGATGAGGACTCGATGTGAGAAGAAGGTAGGAATAACGCTTCACATGAGAATATCAAATCGAGACGCTCATGTTAAGCCGCTGCTTGGTTACTTTTTCGTAATCTTTTCTCGAAAAACCATATTACGGAGGCAATAAGTGTCAAAAATCGAAATGACAGACGCAAGAAACCAAAGCGGCATTGCAACGGTCGGGGCATCGCGGATGATATACTAACATCAAAGAGGAGGCGGAGACCACTAGCCGCCCGGCCGCGCGGGGAACCCTTATGGAGCCAGTTCAATTTCAGTGTGGGAATTGCGGCAAACTCATGGGAGTTAGCCGCGAGCATCTCGGTCAACAGGTACGTTGTCCGCATTGCCAGCACGTTGTGATCGCTCCTCCCCCTGCCGCGGCTACACCAGCGTCCGGCGCGGCGGAGGGGCCGCCATCGACCTTGGTCGGGACGATATTCCGCGCGCCCGTTGGGGATGTCGAGGATATTTTCTCACCGGCCGACGCGACGGATGATCTGTTCGACCGCGGTGAAGCACCGCGCGTCGAGTTAGCGGGCGAATCGCTCGTCCCCATAATGCCCATCAGCGATGTCATTTCTCCGCCGGAGATGCCGGCGGCTGCGTTCTCGACATCGCCTCCGGAATCCGCCGGGGCACTGCCCACCTCCGTTGGCCCATTCGCGCCAAGCGAAAGTACGGCCGCACCACCTCCGGATGGCGCACCGCCCTGGCCATCGGATCCCATTACCGAGACACTGGCGCCGCCCCCTAGCGAATTGCCGTTTCCTAGCGAACCGGCACACGATCTGGACAGCGAGCCGCATTTCGCCGGAACGCGAACGGGGAAGCGAACGGAACAGAAAGCGCCTTGGTTTCTGCTTCTGGTGTTTTGCCCGCTGCTGCTCTACGCCATCGTCATCAGCATATTTGCCTTCTTTCTCTATCGGGATTATCAACTTCTTCAAGAGCAGCGCCGCAATCCCTTCGAGTCCATGCCGGATGTGGGCGATGATCCGGGAGTGCATAAGGTCAAGAAGGTAAGTCTGACGGACCGATACAAACCGGAGCTGGCCACCTGGCCATTGCCGGAGCACCTCTGTACCACACTGGGCAATCCTATCCGCGTCGGCGACCTGCAAATCACTCCCAACCGCGTTGAGCGCAAGCGCGTCGCGGTGCTCGTAGGAACCTCGAATGGAAGAACATCGCGGCCCGAATCTTGCTCAAACGATTCGCTTGTGCTGTACATGGAATTGAAAAACCTCTCCGCTGAGTATGCCTTTGCTCCGCTGGATAATTACTTCGACCGCTACTGGCGTCCCGGCGTGGACATGGTCCCGCCGCTGACGCAGCTGGAAATCGGCGACAGATATCGCTGCTACGGTGGGCCGGCCCATTGGTCTCCGCGCGGCGACCGCTCCAACAGTTCGCGCCAGTGGATCGAGGGACGGCACGATCAGGCCGATTTGCTCCAACCGGGAGAGGAGAAGGAGTCGTTCGTCTGCACCGATGGCGATGATGCCAAGGCCGCCTCCCTCTTGTTCGGTTCAAAGCCGGGCGAAGAGTATCATGGCTGGCTTCTCTGGCGGGTTCGCGTTCGCCGCGGACTGGTGTCCTTCCAGGACAAAAATTACCCCGCGACGGCTGTCATCGGCGTCCGCTTCACCGACGAGGACATTCTCCAAGCCGCTCCCCAAGCTCAATAAGTCCGCCTTTTCTTCCGGTCCGCTTGCATTTTCGTATCCAATATAGAAAATACGTTCGTAGATCTGGCCTTGGAGGGAGAAGCCTCCTATCTTGGCAGAGGATGGCTGATATTAGGGGTAGAAAGAGGGATTGCCAAGCCGTTCGACCAAGACTATATTCAAACTTTACGGATCGATGTTAAGCAATGATTACTCGGCCTCTTCCTGCTGAGCGTTTTCTTCGCCTACCCCGCCTCTCAACGCCGAGGGAGCGGCATCATGCAGCCATACCTTAATGCCGAGAGGCATTGAACATCGATCCGCGTTCCCCGTTCGTCCCATTCACGTACAGGAGCGAGAGCTGTCCGGAAACGGACGGCCGTGATGATTCCATGAAACTGACACGCGCATCCAGTTACGCCTTGCATGCTGTCGTCCACATGGCCCAACAGAAAGCGACAAACGTTCCGGTGGCGTCGCACGACATCGCCAATGAACGCGGTATCCCCATGCGTTTCTTGCTCAAGGTACTCAAGCCGCTCGTCACCCACCGCATTTTGCTTTCGGTCAAGGGGCCTCACGGCGGCTACCGGTTGGCTCGTACCCCGTCGGACATCACCATGCTCGACATCATCGAAGCAGTGGATGGCACTCTCCGTGGTTATGCGCCGGATCGCCCGACCGATAAGGATGATGAATTCTCGCCCTCGCAGATCAAGAAATTCAACCAGACCTGGAACAGCCTTCATCCCAAGCTGGAGCAAGTCTGCGGCCAAACCGCCGAGCAGATGCGCAAAGCTCTGGAAAAGGTGAGGATTTCCGATTTAGTCAACCGCAGCAAGTAATCGGTTTTCAGTCTTCGGTTTTCGGTTTTCGGACAATCACTGAAAACCGAAAACCGAAAACCGAAAACCGAAAACCGAGTGCATGTCCATCCGCATCGCCAACCTGCGTCTCGGCATCGACGAGCCGGAAGCGATGCTGCCAGAGCATCTGGCCCGCATTCTTGGCCTAAGCCCGACCGCGCCCTTGAATTGGCGCATTCTTCGCAAGTCGCTCGACGCACGCAGCAAAGACGCGCTTCGCTTCGTCTACAATGCCGAGGTCACCCTTCCCGGTGATGAGCAACGGATCATCGCCCACGCCCGGAGGGCTGTGCGCCCGCCGGTAAGGATCGATCTCTATACGGAGGAGCCGTTCGTCCCGCCCAAACCCGGCACGTATCCGTTGACGAATCGGCCCGTTGTGGTCGGTTCGGGTCCGGGCGGATTGGCGGCGGCTTACTTTCTCGCCGAACAGGGCTATCGCCCGCTCATGTTGGAGCGCGGCCGGCCCGTGCGCCAGCGCATCCACGATGTTCGCACTTTCGATGCCGGCGGCCCGCTCGATCCGGAAAGCAATTACCTGTTCGGCGAGGGCGGGGCCGGCACGTTCAGCGACGGCAAATTGACCTATCGCAATTCCGGCCCCGACGTTCGCCGGGTGCTGCAACTGTTCGCCGAGTGCAAGGGCAAACCTTCGATCCTCTACGACGCCCGGCCGCACCTGGGCAGCAATCGCTTGCCGGCCGTCGTCAAGGCACTTCGCCGTCGCATCGAAAGTCTCGGCGGCGAAGTGCGCTTCTCCTGCCGCGTTGAGGATCTCGATCTCTCCGGCGGCCAATTGCGCGGATTAGCTACCTCGTCGGGTTACATTCCAGCGACGGTGGCCGTTCTGGCCATTGGCCACAGCGCTCGCGATACGTATCGCATGTTGCTGGAGCGCGGCGTGCCGATGGTGCAGAAGCCGTTTCAGATGGGCGTGCGGATCGAGCATCCGCAAGAGATCGTCAATCGCGTCCAATATGGCCCCTCACCGCTGGAGCAGCGCTTGGGGGCGGCAAACTATACGTTGATCGCCAACGGCCCGCACGATCTCTTCACGTTCTGCATGTGCGCCGGCGGTTACATTATGCCGAGTGTGTCAGAGCCGGGCTCCTTCTGCACCAACGGCATGAGTCTGTCGAAACACGATTCGCCGTTTGCGAACAGCGGCCTGGTGGTGACGGTGCCGCCCGAGCATTTCGGCGGCACGGATGTCCTCGCCGGCATGCGTTTGCAACAGATTTATGAACAACGCGCTTTCGAGATGGGCCGGCGCGATTATCTCTGCCCGATCCAGCGCGTCCGCGATTTTCTGGATAGCCGCGATGCAAGCGATGTTCCGGACAATAGCTATCCGCGCGGCGCCGTACCGGGACGCATCGCCGAACTGGTGCCGCCGTTGATCGTCGAGGCGCTGCGGCACGGCCTGCCGATCATGGACCATCAGTGGCGTGGCCGGTTCGTCCCGGACTCGACGCTGGTTGGCCCGGAGGCACGCGGTAGCGCCCCGGTGCGCATCCTCCGCGATGAGATCACGCGCGAGACGCCGGGATTGGAAGGACTGTATCCGGTTGGCGAAGGCGCCGGCTACGCGGGCGGCATTGTCAGTGCCGCCGTCGATGGCCTACGGTCGGCAAAGGCCATCATCGCCAGATACGCACCACTGGAGGATAAAAAGCACTAACCACAGGGTCACAGAGAACACAGAGAAAAAACACAGAGGAAAATCAAAATGGAATTAGTCAGAATCTGAGAGCCTTGTTTTTGTTCGATTTCTGTGTCTTTCTCTGCGTTCTCTGTGACTCTGTGGTTGGTCTTCTTCTGTCCGGAAGGGAGCTGCCATGAATCTCGCTGAACTCATCGAGGCGCTTTCCGCTCCCACCGCTTATCCTGAGCCTGTAGAGGCTGTAGAAATCCGTCAAACCCACATCTCGGTGGTTTTTCTGACGGGAACATATGTTTACAAGATCAAGAAGCCGGTCAAACCCGACTTTCTCGATTTCAGCACCTTGGAGAAGCGGCTCCACTTTTGCCAGGAGGAGGTGCGCCTGAACCGCCGGCTGGCTCCGGATGTGTATTTGGGCGTGGTGCCGGTCGTCCGCACGAAGATCGGCGTGAGATGGGAAGGCGAGGGCGAGGTCGTCGAATGGGCGGTAAAGATGCAGCGCCTTCCGGCAGAGGCCACTCTCCAAGAGCGTCTGCGCCGCGGCGAGGTCGGCGTCGAGTTGATCGAATCGCTGGCGCGCGAGATCGCGTCCTTTCACCGCACGGCCGATACGAACGAACGGATCGCCGCCTTTGGCCGATTTGATGGAGTGGCTCGCATCATCCGAGACGTTCTGGCCCATTCGGCGCCTCAAGTGGGGAACACGGTCAGCCGGATCGTCTTCGAGCGGATACGAGAACGGACGGAAGAAACCCTGTCGCGGCTCCGCCCTTTGATCGAAGCGCGTGCCGGCCGAGGCGTGCCGCGCGACACGCATGGCGATTTGCACCTGGACCACATCTATTACTTTCCCGACGAAAGGCCGCCCGGCGACCTCGTCATCATCGATTGCATCGAGTTCAACGAGCGCTTTCGCTTCATCGACCCAGTGGCCGACATGGCATTTACCGTCATGGATCTGAGTTTTTACGGCCGGCGGGATTTGGCCCACGCCTTCGCCGATGCCTACTTCCATTCAGCCGGCGATGCGGAAGGGTGGGAGCTTCTACCGTTGTACACGGCATACCGGGCGACGGTGCGCGGCGAAGTAGAGGGAATGTTGACAGCGGAGAAGGAAGTGCCCGAGGCCGAACGCGCCGCCGCCGGACAGCGAGCGCAAGCCCATTGGCTTCTGGCCCTGAGCGAACTGGAGGAACCGAGGAAGAAGCCGTGTCTGTTGTTGATGGCGGGCCTTCCCGGCACGGGGAAGTCGATGCTGGCCCAGGCGTTGGCAGAAAAAGCCGGTTTTGACCTGATTCGCTCCGATGTTGTTCGCAAGGAATTAGCCGCACAAGACTCGGCCAGCCCGCAGCGTCAGCAAGTGATCTATACTTCGGAGTGGACCGCACGCACCTATGCCGAGTGCCTCCATAGGGCCGAGCAGCTCCTATTTGAGGGAAAGCGGGTCATCGTGGATGCTACATTCCGCGAGGACGAGCAGCGCCGGACTTTCTTGGATGCGGCCGTCCGCCGCGGCGTTCAGGGAGCCATCCTGCTGTGCCATGCTGAGCCGGACACGGTGCGCCGGCGATTGGAGCAGCGGAAGGGCGACGCCTCCGATGCCGACTGGTCCATCTATTTGCATCTTGCCGCGAGTTGGGAGGAACCGGGCGAGCTCATCCAACGATTTTGTCACACCATCTCCACGGAGGGAAGTCCGCAGGAAAGTCTTTCCCGCGCGCTTGAAATTCTGCGGAACCTGGAACTCCAGGAATGAGAACGCAGGCGAGCGGTGTCATTCCACGTCCCAGATAACAATGGACCCATCATGTCCGCCGGCTGCGGCAGTCATGCCGTCGGGCGCCAGCGCCATGCAGTGAACGCGGCCGATCTGCCAGTTGAATGCGACTCGCTGACAGCTCGTTGTCACATCCCAAACGCGCACTGTCTCGTCCCAGCCGGCAGAGAAAAGCGTGCGACCATCCGAGGAAAAGACAAGCTGTCGCACGGAAGCGGCATGGCCTTCCAACCTAATCCGTTCCTTGCGGCTACCGACTTCATTGATTCTGATAATCGTGTCATCGCCGGCCGAAGCCGCTAGCTCGTTGTTGGGAGAAAACGCCAGACAGCGGACCCAATCCTTATGCGTGATGAGCCTTCCGAACCCCTTGCCCCAGTCGCCGCTCCAAAGCCGCACGGTTCGATCGTGACTGCCGGTCGCCAGAAACATGCCGTTCGGCGAAAAGGCCACCGCATTGACCGGCCCCGTGTGTACCATTTCCAGGTCGCGAGGGTTGTCGAGATCCCGTATCCAGTATAGCGACACCCGGCCATCGGTATGGCCTACCGCGAGCGAAGTTTTATCGGGAGAGAATGCCAGGGCCCATATTCCTCCGTGATCCTGAAAGCGGTGAGGACGCTTAATGCGTTTGCACCGTGCATCGCGCAGGAGCTGGCTTTCTCTACGTAAGCCCCATAGTCGAACCGTGTCATCCCAACTCCCCGAGGCCAGTGTCCTGCCATCGGCGGAGAAGGCCACTGCTCGCACCCAATCCTCATGTCCGGTAAGCGTGCGATATTCGCATCCACTGTCTAAGCGCCAGAGCTTGACTGTCTTGTCATCGCTACCAGAAGCAAGAATCCCACCATCCGGGGAATACGCCAGACACCGCACCGGCCCCTGATGACCGCGCAGAATCAACATGGCGGGCGTCCCCCGAAAAAGCGGTAGGCGAGCGGGGTCGCGTTAGCGTCCCGAGAGACATACTCGGGGCGCTAACGCGACCCCGCTCGCCGGGATCAATCCTGCGTGGTTTCGGCCAAGATCTTCTTGTACGCATCCCGTGCGTGATCGTATGCCTTCTCGGCCGCGGCTTGCTCTTCCTTGCGGATCTGCGGCTTCTTCTTCGTCCAACACTGATCCACCGCCTTCAAGCACCACTCCGCCGAACGTTTGCTCGCATGGATTGGCTTGTCACCAACCAGCACGAACACCGGATTGGTATGACTCGATGGAAAGATGCGCAGAGCAACCCAACTACTCGCCTGGATCGGCACGCGGAACGTCACTTCCTGTTCCGAGCCGTCGGCGACGATCTCCTTGCGCGCGACCGATTGGCCGTTGACCACGACTTCGACCGGCACCGTACGCGTATCGCCGATGCGGGCGCGTTCGATGTCCCAATAGGGTTGCTGATTCAGCGGCGTCTTACGGATCTTCTCAGTACCCGGAGTCGGCTTTGGTTCCAGAAGCGCGGCGACCTTCGCCTTGATCTCGACCTCACTCGGCTCTGTCAGCTTGATTTCGCTGTTCTTCTCGCCGACACCCAGACCATTGACCGTGAAGTCCATCAGGTGGCTTTTGCCGTCGCTGACGTAAGAACGGCCGCGCTTGATGCCCTCGGTCCAGGCGTCGAAATCGAGTTTGCCGTCGAGATGGACATAACTGCGGCCCAGGCCGACGCGCTCGCCGTAGATGCACGGAAAGTCCGTCTCACCGCTAATCCGCGTGCGATAGCCGCAATTCAGCGTGTGATACCAGATATTCAGCTCATACACGGACGGCGTGTCCACCGTGGAGATGAAATCGCACATATCATGTGTGACATCCACAATGTATTCATTGGCGCCAATGCCATCCATGAGAGGGAGAACATAATTCGGGAGTTTCTCCGCGGACGGATCGCGTGGTTTTGACGGCTGAAGCCCCCAGCCGCTATGCGCGAAACCGACGACGGCGCCTTGCGATTTGGCCCACTGGAAGATCGGCAGATCCCAGCTCGGCCAATCGCCGATGAGCTTCGTCCCCGGATAATCCTGCTCGTGCAACCGCAGCAAACAGATGTGTCCGCAGTGGCTCGACGGAAAGCCGGATACCTCCACATCATAGCGGAGAAGATGGGCGGAGGTGGACAGCGGATTGACTTTGCCCTCGAAATAGCGTTTCTGGTGATACCAGCACGGTCCCCAACTGAGACAGCAACCGACGTTGAGGTCCTCGCCGAGAACGTGGCGCATCATGTCCTCCGGTGTGACGCCCTCGGTCGGACTTTCGTAATGCGAGCAGCCGGCCGCATGGATGTGGTGATCGCCGGAGTACCAACCCTTTGCCGCGGGATGAATCCAGCGCTGGAGGCGGAACTCCTCGGTATGTGTGGCGCCGGGCGGTACCGTGATTTTCTTTTCCAATGTCCGGTATTCCGGACCTCGCAAGTAGCTGACCGTGTATTTACCCGGCTGCAAGGCGATGGTCTCTCCGTCGGCGCGATAAACCTGGAAATGGAAATTGAAGTCGGGAGCAAGGCGGCGGCTCGGTGATGGATAAACGCGGCCGAGATGATCGCGGAAGGTGAACGCCGCAACGATCGGCCGGCCATCGCGCTTCGATTGGCCGTCGTCATCGATCACGCGCAGCCGCACCAGCACGGCCGGAGCAGACTCGAAGTCGATCCGCAGCGGCTGCCCGGATGCGATCATCCTTTTGCCCTCGCTGAGATTGAATTGCAGCGTCGCTTCCTTGCGGCCAGAATCGCGGCAGTAAATCTGCACGATGCGATACTCCAGCTCCAGGCCGGACAGCTCGCGGACGAGCGGTTGGCCATTGAACATCATCACATCGAGAAAACGCTTGCCGACCTCGCCGACGGAGACGACTTGCGGATCGGGTTTGCTCGTAGAGCGTTTGGTCAGCGGCAGTGCGTTGGGACTGCTCGCGGTCAGTTCGATATTGGACAGCGCAGGCTCGTTGTGGACCTTGACGAGAAAGATGCGCCACCCCTGTTCGGCGAGCTGTAGTCTAGCTGGCCCCGCTTGCGTCTCCAGCTTCTTGTCGCTCGTGATGTGGACGCCGGCCAGACAGCGTTTGTCGAGGATGGTCTGGATTGTATCGACTGCCTTGGCTTCCTCCGCGGCCGTGGTAGCATCGAGGATGACCTTCCGCTCATTATCTGCCAGCGGTTCGCCGAGGAGCGCCAGCGCGTCGCTCACCCGCCGTGCCTGGGATGCGAGCGGCTGCCGCTCGACCTTCACTTTCGGCAGTTCGTCCGCGAAGGCGGAGGATGCGAAGGCGGAAACAGCGAGAGCGATCAATAGACGGTGTGCGATCATGGCGGAACCTCAGGAGGGAGACGAAGCGAGATGTGGTCACGATAACGATGGAGATGAGGTGATTCAAGGGGCCTCGGAAAAACCCGAATGAGCCAGAAGCGTAAGCAATGGTATGTTTTCTTCGCTTACGCTTCTGGCTCTTCATCTATACCTTGCTAAACGTCGTCGCCCCAGCATCCGCTGCTTGGGAAATCATGGCCCGTTTGTTGGCGGTTAGATGTTCCAGCACCAGATATACCGTCTCGGCCGAATCGACAGCACCGATGTCGCTGGCGATTTGCTCGGCCGTTCGTGGCGTTGGTGACAATGCCTTGACAATCTTCGCTTGCAGCTCCAGCACGGCGGCGGCGGCCTTCTTGCCGGCTTCGACGCCCGGTTGATGGTAGGCATTGATGTTCACGAGACTGCCGTAGAAACCGACTGCGCGCTCGAATAGAGCGATCAAGATCCCGATGGTGCGCGGATCGACGTGGCGCACGGTGATCGTCAGTGATTGGCGATCGTTATCGAACAGTGCCGCACGAGTACCGAGCAGGAAGCCGTGCAGATAATCGCCGGCGCCGACGCCAGGCTGCACTTCGACCGGCGCACCGCCGGATTCGAGTACGCGGATGAACGTCACGAAGAAATTGTTCACGCCGTCTCGCAATTGCTGCACATACGCATGCTGATCCGTCGATCCTTTGTTGCCGTATACGCTGATGCCTTGATCGACGCGCTTGCCGTCCAGGTCGAGACGTTTGCCCAGCGACTCCATCACCAATTGTTGCAAATACCGGCTAAAGAGAAGTAAGCGATCCTTATAGGGCAGTACGACCATATCTTTCTGCCCCTTGCCGCCGGTGACGGAGTACCACATCAGCGCCAAAAGGGCGGCCGGGTTGCGGCGCGTATCGTGAATGCGAGTCACTTCGTCGCAGGCGGCGGCGCCGGCGAGCATTGCATCGATGTCGATTCCTTGCAGCGCTCCCGGCACCAAGCCGACGGCGGACAGTTCGCTGGTGCGGCCTCCCACCCAGTCGAACATCGCAAAGCGTGCCAGCCATTTCTCGGCGACCGCCTGCTTGTCCAGGTGCGATCCAGACATGGTGATTGCCACGGCGTGCGGCGCGAAAGCGAGCCCCGCCGACTTATAGGCAGCGGCGGTAACGGTCATGCCGTTATGCGGCTCCGGCGTGCCGCCGCTTTTCGACATGACCAGAACCAATGTCTCTTTCAGCTTGCCTTCCAGCGTCGCCAGCGTCCGGGCCATGCCGTCCGGGTCGGTGTTGTCGATGAAGTGAATGCTCATGCGATCATGGCCCGGATGGTTTAGCGCGTCGGCCACGAACTCGGGTCCCAAGGCTGAGCCGCCGATGCCGATAGACAGCACCTGCGTGAACTTCGCCGCGCTGGGCGGCTTGATCTTGCCGGCATGAACGTCGGCCGCGAATGATTTGATGCTCGCCACGCTGTCGCGGATCTCTTTCGTGATCTCCGGCTTCGGCGCCCGCTCGGGGGCACGCAGCCAATAGTGGCCGACCATGCGGTCCTCATCGGGATTGGCGATGGCCCCTTTTTCCAGCGCATCCATCGCGGTGTAGGCCCGCTGCATCGCCGGCTCCATGCGATCCAGGAACGTGTCATCGAAGTGGACGCGGCTAATGTCCAGCGTCAAATCGATCGACGGGGCGTTGCAAAGATACTGCTGATAGCGTTTCCACAAATCCGCTGCGTTCATGGGTGCTGCTCCTCTCGCGATGATTCGGACAAGCCAGGCGTGCAACCGTTCCTATCTTATTCCTCTCGTCCTCCGATGGCGATTTGCCGCGCCGGTTCCATCTCGGGGTGCGATTGCGAGGGCGAGAAAAGTCCGTCATACTGAGCGAAGTGCCCCGCGGGAAAACCGAGTCGGCGGGAGGATGGCCGAGTGATTCGCTTCGCGTGTCCAGGCTGCAAGAAAGTGCTTTCGGGTCGAGACGAGCAGGCCGGCAAAATCGTGACCTGTCCCAAATGCGGTCAGCGCATGCAGGCCCCGCCGACTGCCAAGGAGGGATCGCGGAGGAAGCAGACTCCGGCCCGCCGGCCGCTGAGAATCGTCATTTCTTTGATGGGCATCTTTTTGCTCGCTGGTGCAGGCGGTGGAATCTGGTTGTGGATGCACCCGCTCAGCCGCGAACCGGAGGCGAGCGCCGCCGTACTCGAATCGCCTCCCGCATCGAGCGATGAAGGCATCGAGACACCGGCCCCGGTCGAGGATAAGATCGTAACCGCGACCGTAAGGGAGCGGCCTTTCGAATCACGCGCGGAAGTTCGCCCTCCTGTTAAATCCCCGCCGATTGCTCGCGCTCTTGGCTCGTCTATGCAGGAACCGCCGCCCCTTCCTCCGGTGGTTCAGACTCCCGACACTCCCGTGGAGGAAAGAAAAGCGATCGACTTGACGGACGATCTGCCGCCGGAAATGCCGTTCGACCTGGTGGACACGATCAATTTCCAGCGTAGGAAAGCGGGAGCGGATCCAATCTTTCTCGACGCGGATATGTCGCATGTTTGTCAGTCGCGCGCCGAACGTCTTGCGCGCCATACAGAACGCTTTGATGACAAGGCGAACAGTAGCGAGGCATCCGTGGCGGCGGAAGCGCCACTGGCTGTTGTCGAGAAATGGTTGAAAGATCCGAAACAGCGAGCGGCGATCCTGGAGCCGCGGCTGCGGACATTCGGCGCCGGTTATGCCCACAATGCGGCCGGACAATGGTTCTCCGTTTTCGACTGGACACGCGGTCTCGATCGTGATCCGCCCTCGGAAACGACACCGGTGACGGGGGCTCTCGTTTATCCGGTCCCAGGCCAGACGCGGATATCATTGTGGTTTCCGGGCAATGAAACGCCCGATCCGCTGCCACAGACCAAAGACAAGCTGGCCGGCTATCCCATTACCCTGATCTTTCCGCCGCAGAAGCGTGTCGAAGATGTGGCCGCGCATTTAAGCGACAAAGAGGAGCGCGATATTCCCATTTGGCTGTCCTCGCCGGAGAATCCCGCCAATCCGCAGGTTGCTGGATCGCAGCAGGGCGTGATTTGTCTCATCGCCAAGAAGCCATTGCGGCCGAACACTCGCTACCACGTCGAAGTATCGGCCACGGTTAACGGCGCGGTGTGGTCGGCGAAGTGGAGTTTCACCACGATCAGCGAAGGCGAGATTCATCACGAGATGGCAGGCACCTTTCTGCGAGCCATGAACCGCCTCCGCCGCAGCGCCGGTCTGCCGCCGGTGCCTCTCGTAGTCGAGCGCTCCAAAGCGTGCGCTGCCCATGTTCACTATTTGTCCCAAAACGTGCCCAACCATCTGGTGCTGAACTGGAATGACGAGAAACCCGACCTGCCCGGCTACACGGCAGAGGGAGCCGCAGTGGCGCGGACGGCCTCGATCCAGGGCGGCGGTTGGGCGACTGAGGCGGTGTCGGGCTTGATCGATTCGATCATCAGCCGGCCGCGTCTGCTCGATTCACGGCTGCGCGAGGTGGGCCTGGGTTACACGCCGTTCGCCTTTGGCGGTTGGCTCTGGGTTATCGATCTGCACAGCGAGCCGGGACGCGATGCCGATAAGGAATGCTTTTATCCCGCGCCGGATCAGGAAAACGTGCCGCTGAATTATCGACCGAACGAGGTGCCGAATCCCATCCCCGCCGGCAACAATGGCAAGTTAGCCGGCTACGCCATTACGGCGCTATTCGGCCCACGCGCTCGGGTGACGGCGGCCACGGCGAAGCTGGTCGATGACAAGGGGGCCGCCGTGGACGGCTGGTTATCATCGCCGGAGGCCCCCGCTATCGCCGGTTATCCCCAGCATTTCCTTTGTTTTTTACCGAAATCGCCGCTGCGCCCGAACACGCGCTACACGACGACGTTCGAGGCTGAGGTCAACGACCGGCCGTGGCGGCGGACGTGGAGCTTCACCACCCTTCAGGAGCCGGACCGGTACGCCGAGGATCTCGATGAGAAAATCGTGGCACAAGTGAACGCGGTGCGCAAGGCGGCCGGCCTGCCGCTGGTCCGCCTCGATGCGGAACTGTCACGGGCTTGTCAGTCGCACGCGCGCTACCTGGCTCTGAACCACCATCGCCCCGCGGCCCAGGGCATGGGCGTGCATCGCCAGGATGCGGAATTGCCCGGCGCATCGCCGGAGGGGGCGCGGGCGGCCAAAGAATCGGTCATTGCCGTGATGCTTAATCCCCAAATGTGCGTCGATTATTGGATGGCCACGCTCTATCATCGCATCCCTCTCCTGCGGCCAGACCTGGAGCGCATCAGCTTTGGCCACGCGCACATCCAGGGCCACAAGTGGGTGTGCGTACTTTGGCCATTTGGACAAAACGGCAAACTCCCATAGTCGATTCCTCAGTCCGCAATCTGCGCCGTTAGCGCAAATATAGTCTATCCCCGTCTTGGCTTTTTCTTTTTCTGCTTCTTGCCTTCCTGTTCATCGCCATCCGCAGCTTCCTCACCTACCAGTCCCACCTCGACGGATGGAACTGTCTCGTCTGGCTCGAAATAACACCGCAGTACAGACCAAAGATACTCGTCGTAGCTAAAGGACTTGTCCTTGTCCACAATCACGGTGCCCAATTGCTGGTGGCTCATTCCAATATTTTGGAAGACCTCGGAAAATCCCAAGAGCGGGTACACGGTCTGATCCCTGCTGCGGAGCCAGCATTGGTCATGCAGCACGCCATGCGATCGCATGAAGCGTTCACAGATTTGCCGGCGCTTCCGCTTGGGGGAAATGCCTGACTCGCGAAGAGCCTGGTCCAGCATCGAGACTAAAGCGAGTTGGTATGCGGAAGCCAAGTCCTCATAGGCATCCGAACCGACCAACTGTGTGCGTTTTTTCATTGAAAGACATACTTCCATCAGATATCGGAAAAGGAAAAGAAATGCGCGAAGATACGCAAAGTATCCGACTACCGCAGCGGTAACCGTTCAGGTGGCTGATAGAAGTTTGGGGGCTGGGAGTCCTTCACGATGAGCGCACAAGGCTTCATAGAGGTACGTCAATACGGGCCGGCCTTGCAGACGCAGCGTTTGCACT
>Ga0070738_10003150_pt1 | contig 22474 bp, 18 predicted proteins | sample Coa_R2_2_FD_66446 | JGI IMG/M metagenome (GOLD analysis project Ga0070738, IMG submission 66446) | Surface soil microbial communities from Centralia Pennsylvania, which are recovering from an underground coalmine fire - Coalmine... | ecosystem: Environmental > Terrestrial > Soil > Unclassified ... | reverse complement strand
TTGGGGAAGCGCGCCGGCACGCCGTGCATGATGAGCGCATGGATGGCGCCGATGACCATCAGCTTGGCGCCGCGGAACGTGTCCTCCGGCCCGAGCGCCTCGACCACCTCGAAGCTGCCCAGCCCTGAGTGGACGCCGATGGGCATGCCCAGCCGCTCGGCTTCGGCGTACATCGGGAAGAAGTAGGGGTTGTGGATGGGGAAGTGCGTCTCCAGGCCGCGCATGAAGACCGCACAGGCGCCATTCTCCTTGGCCCAGCGCAGCTCCTCGAGCGACTCGTCCATGCTCAGCAGCGGCAGCTGGACCGCCCAGCGCAGCCGGCCCTTGCCCTTGTGCCAGATGTCGGCCAGCCAGCGGTTGTAGGCGCGGCACAGCGCCAGCTCGACCTCCGGCTTCTTGGTGATAGGCCGCAGGAACAGCGTGGGATACAGCACCTGAATGTCCACGCCCAGCTCGTCCATGTGCTTCAGGCGGCGCTCGATGTCGGCCATCTCGCGGGCTTCCTCGGGCGTGTCCTTGCCGACGTTGTCCCGACCGGGGATCAGCTTGCCGTCCAGCACCCAGAACTGCTGCTGGCGGCCGTTGGGCAGATTGACGGCGTCGGGGATGGGGCGGTAGCGCTGCTCGGGCCCCTCCAGGTAGTCCCAGGTCCGCTCGCTCTCGATCACATGCGCGTCGGCATCAATGGTCGGCATCGTTCGCCTCCTAGCGGAAATACTGCTTGAACAGGTCGGACCAGGTCTTGTCCTGCTGCGCGGCCTGGTCGGCGGTCATCCCCTGCTCCGGCAGCCAGGGCGTGAACGGCACCTGCTCCGTCGCCGGGAAGTAGTGGTTCTGCTTGAGGATGGCCTGGCCGTCGCCCAGCAGGTAGTCGATGTACAGCAGGCCGGCGTTCGGATGCGGGGCCTTGGCGTCGAACGACACCTGGCCAGCGTTGGCCACGACTGGATTCAGCGGCACCCACTCGGCCGGCAGGCCGCTGTCCTTGGCCTGCTCGACGTGGTCGAGGAAGATGGTCGGCGAGGCGGGCACTTCGCCCTTGGCCACCAGGTCCAGCACGGCCTTGCCCGAGATCTGCTGCACCTGCGGCTTCTGCTTGCTGGCGAAGTCGGCCAGCCACTTCTTGCCCGCGTCGTCGCCCTTCAGGTGAAGGACGGCGCCCAGCCAGCGGTAGCCGGTGGTCGTGCCGGCCAGGGTCAGCTTGCCGGTCAGCTCCGGGCTCATCAGGTCGTCCATGGTCTTGGGGACGGCGTTGCCTGTGATGAGCTTGGTGTTGTAGCCGAAGCCGATGTAGGACACACGGTCGCTGGCGCTCATGATCAGACCATTCGGACCGGCGGTCTTGAGGGCATCCGGCAGCTTGGCTCCCGTGGGCGAGTTGAAGGCGGTGATCAGCTTGCCCTGGGCGAGCAGCAGGGAGGCCGTGGGCGTGACCTCGACCACGTCGAACACCGGCTTGTTGGCCTGCGCCTCCTGAGTGGCGCGGGTAAGGATGGCGCTCTCGTCGGAGCGGAAGATGTCGACGTTCACGCCCGGGTACTTGGCCTTGAAGCCATTGGCCAGCGAATCGACGATCGGCCCGGCCAGGCTGGTGTACCAGGTGAGCGTGCCCTCCTTCTTGGCGCCGGCTTCGAGGATCTGCTCGCGGTCCGCGCCGGTGTAGGCCGCAAGCTGCTCGGGCGTCGTGGGTGGGCCGGACTGCGCCCCAGCTTGCGCCCCGGAGCCGCCCTGGGCGGCCGGCGCAGCCGAGCCGCCGCCGCAGGCAGCCAGCACGAGCATGGCCAGGCCGGTCGCGAGGGCAAGAAGTCGTTTTGTCAACGGATTACCTCCACGAAACCAGCATATAATGCCGGGCGCTCATGCCCGCGGTTTTCGACGTGCTCATCGCCGGTGGAACGGTGCTCGATCCCGTCTCGGGGCGGCGGCCAGACACGGACGTGGGCGTCACCGGCGGACGTATCACCGCCATCGGCGAGAAGCTGAACCGCAACGGCGCCACGCGCGTGCTCGACGCTCGAGGCTGCTTCGTCACGCCGGGGCTCATCGACTTCCACGTCCACAGCTACTGGGGCGTGAACCCCTACGGCTTCGAGGCGGACTACGTCTGCCTGCGCAACGGCGTCACGACGGCCGTGGACGCGGGCTCGTCCGGGCCGGTGAACTTCCTCGGCTTCAAACGCTTCATCGCCGAGCGCTCACGGACGCGCATGCTGGCCTTCGTGTGCGTGGCCCAGCACGGCGTGCTCAACGGTCCGGGCGAGCTGGAGGACCTACGCTTCGCCGACCCCGAAGGCTGCGCCGAGGCCATCCTGGCCCACCCGGACGTGGCCATCGGCGTGAAGGTGCGGCTGCACGAGAAGGTGGGCGCCAACGGCCCGCAAGCGCTGGTGCTGGCCATCCAGGCCGGCGAGGCGTCGCACTCGCCGGTGATGGTCCACATCGGGGACACGCAGATGCCCATCGAGGACATCGTGGACATGCTGCGGCCTGGCGACATCGTGACCCACTGCTTCACGCCGCTCAGGCCGAGCATCACCGACGACGAGCACCGCCACGTCCGGCCGGCGGTGATGCGCGCGCACGAGCGCGGCGTGTTGTTCGACGTGGGCCACGCCAACCGCCACCTGGACTTCACCATCGCGCGCGCCTGCCTGGCGGAGGGGCTGGCGCCGGACACCATCAGCACCGACCTGCACGGCCGCGGCGGCCGCGACCTGGTGGCTGACCTGCCGACGAGCATGACCAAGTTCCTGGCCCTGGGCATGAGCCTGGAGCAGGTGGTGGCCGCCTGCACCATCAACCCGGCCAAGGCCATCGGCTGGCAGGATCGCCTCGGCCGCCTCGAGATCGGCCGCCAAGCCGATATCGCCGTCCTCCAGCTCGTGGACGGCCCCGTCAGCCTACGCGACTCCGTCGGCGCCACCCTCGATGCCCCCCAGCGCCTGCTCGCCCGCTGGACAGTCCGCAACGGTGAGGTCTTCGAAGGTGCTACCGACTAACGCCGGTCAGCCGTCCGGGTCGCAAGGGCGGAGCCCTTGCACACGGGCGGGCGGGTGGGCAGCGCCGCAGGCGATGTCGCCGCGCAGCGGCGCACCGGTCCAGAGGGCGCACGTCCGTGCCTGAGACCTGGCAGCTCGCCGGCGCGCAGCTTCTGCAGGCATACGCGCGGCACGAGCTGTCGCCGGTGGAGGTCGCAGATGAAGCATTCAAGCGGATCGAGCGCCTCAACCCGCGGCTGCGCGCCTACCTGGCGCTGAATGAGGACCAAGCCCGCGCCGAGGCGAAGCTGGCCGAGCAGCGCTGGCTCTCGCCCGGGGAGAAGCCGCTGCTGTGCGGCGTGCCGGTGTCCGTAAAGGACACGATCGAGATGGCCGGCCTGCCGACCACATACGGCTCGCTCGCCTTCCGCGACAACCTCCAGCCGGATTCGGAGATCGTGCGCCGCCTGCGCCGGGCCGGCGCGATCATCCTGGGCAAGACCAACACGCCGGAGTTCGCCCTGCTGGGCGAGACCCGCAACCGTCTCGGCGAGCCGGGGACGAACCCCTGGGATGTCACGCGGACGTGTGGCGGATCCAGCGGCGGAGCGGGCGCGGCCGTGGCCGCGGGCCTCGGCCCGCTGGCCATCGGCACCGACTCCGGCGGCTCGGTGCGTGTGCCGGCCGCCTACTGCGGCATCTTCGGCCTCAAGCCGACCTACCAGCGCATCCCTTCGGTGCAGGTGTGGCGCGCTTCGCCGAACCGCTCTCACAACGGCCCCCTGACCCGCACAGTGCGCGACGCGGCGCTGATGATGCAGGCGCTGGCCGCGCCGGACCCGCGCGACGCCGGCTCATTGGGCCTGCCGCCGGTACAGGACTGGCTGGCATTCGCCGCCGGCTCAATCCGAGGAGCGCGCGTGGCCGTGAGCCACAACTTCGGCCATACGCCCGTGCCCGACCACGAGGTTCTCGGCGCGCTCGACCAGACCGCACGGCTGCTCGAGTCCCTCGGCTGCAAGCTCTTTCAGGCCGATCCGCCGTCGCTGGAGCCAAAGGACGTGCTGGAGCCCGGCGTGTGGGCCTACTCCGGCGACCACTATGCGGCGGTCGAGGGTATGATCCCGGGCTTCTGGGAGAAGCACGCGGACGATCTGACCGACTACATCCGGCCGGTATACGACGCGGGCCGGCGCGCCCTGGCGTGGCAGTACCGGCGCATACTCGGACGCAATCAAGCGTATCTGAACCAGATGCGCGAGTGGTTCCGGGACTACGACTTCCTGCTGTCGCCGGTCGCCGGCATCGCGCCCAAGCTGGACCGCGTGCCCGATCGGGTGGAGGGCGAGCGCGATTTCGGGTTCATGGTGGCCTTCAACATCGCCCAGAACCCTGCCGCCTCCGTGCCGGCGGGGTTCCACTCCAGCGGCGTACCGCTGGCCGTGCAGGTGGTTGGCCGGCTCGGCGACGACCTGGGCGTGCTGCGTGTCGCGGCAGCCCTAGAAGCGGCCCGCCCCTGGGGCAGCCGCTGGCCTGAGTTAGCCCACTAGCGCGCTAAAGCCGCTTTCATGGCCTGAATCTGGTCGGCCATCTTGGCTTTGGGCCAGCGGGCGGGGCCATCTTCACGATCGATGCCGAGGCGCACGAGAACCGGGCCGCGCGAGGCCAGCAGGTGGGGCAGCGCGGAACGCAGCTCGTCCACCTCCGAGAAGCCATCCGCGTAGCGATAGCCGGCGGACAGCGCCAGCTGGCACCAGTCGAACTCGCCCACAGCCGGCACCGGCTGGTTGCCGGACGATTGATGTGCTCCGTTGTCGAAGACGAAGTGGTAAAAGTTTGCCGGCGCGGCGGCCACGACCGTGATCAGCGAGCCGAGCTGCATCAGCAGCCCGCCGTCGCCATCGAGCACGATGACCTTGCGGCTGGGCTGAGCCAGCGCCAGTCCGAGGCCAATGGCGCAGGCGCTGCCCATGCAGGCCTGCGCGTCCACGTGGAACTCGTCCGCCTGCTCGGCATCATGCCAGGCAGCGCACGACTGCATGATGGCCACGCTCAGCGCCCCCTTGCGCACGTCGGCCAGCGCCTTGATGGCTTCTATGCGCTGCACGTGGCGCCCTCACCTAGAAGCTCCCCTTGCGAGGGGAGAGGAACACGTCTCAGCACGTGGGCGCTCCGACGATCACGGCGGCAGGACCACGGTCGCCATGGGCGCGCTCGTACGCTTCGCATAGACAGCCGGCGTCGTCCGGGCCTTCCAGGCGGAAGTAGGGGATGCCCCACGTCTCCAGGGTCGGCACGAGCAGGTGCACGGCGCGCAGGGCATTCTCGCTCGACGCTTTGGACACGTCGCGCGCGAACTCGCCGATGAGCATCAGGAGCGGCACTCGGGCGTCGAGGCTCAGCGACTTCACGGCGTTGAGGCAGGCGTAGAAGCCGTTGTTCTGGATGATGAGCATGGGGTTCTGGTTCCCTGCATACAGGCCGAGATTGATGCCAACCGCCTCGTCCTCCGTGCAGACGGTCAGCAGCCGCGGCGTCTCCTGGTGCGCCAGCGCGGCGAGCAGGGACTTCTGGACCGTGTCCGGCACGGTGAGCACGTGCGTGATGCTGCATTTGCGGATCTGCTCCAGCAGCAGATCCGCCGGCACTGACTGGGCGGCCATCAGGCAGACGCGCCGGCGACGGCCGCCAGCTCGACCTCGCCGCTGCCGGCCAGCTCGGCGCCTACAAAACTGATGGCCGGCATGCCCGCGCCAAAGGCATCACGCAGGATTCGCAAGCACTCGTCCTCGAAATAGACATCTCGCAGAAACACGTCCAGCCGCAGGACGCTGTCAAGCCCCACGTCGAACTGCGCCAGCCTCGCTTCGAGGTGCTTAAGCGCCTGGCGGGTCTGCCCTGCCCTGTCGCCGCACGGGCCGCCTTCCGCGCCGCGACAGGCCGCCACGAAGATCAGGCCGCCAGCGTGCACCGCGCCCTCCTTCACCTGCTTGGCCTGACCCGGCGCGACGGCGATGCCGCCGATCTCCTGCTCGCCTCGCGCGCCCATGGGCATGCCGACCACGTAGTCGGCAAGCTCCAGCTTGGGCGAGACCTCGCGATACCGCGGCAGGTCGTTGATGTTGCGGATGCAAGTGTTTATGTAAACAAAATTATCGAGCCTCGCGCCGGCTTTGCCCACGTGCGATTCGAGCTCGCTCCAGCAGTTGCGGAGCTGCGCCTCGAAGGCTTCGGGTGTCTCCTCCGGCGCGCCGGCGTGCGTGCCCCGCACCCCAATGAGGAACACGAAGGGGCCGGCTTTGACCACTCGCGCGGCACGGCCCGGCTCCGGCTGCGGGACGACCGCCTCGCGCGGCTCGGTCGTGGCCATGACGACCGTGGTGATCATGTTGAGGCCCCACATCTTGGCCTGCGCGCCGAAGCTGACGGCGAGGCCGTGCTCCGTCTTGCCGAAGTACTCCGGCCACAGGCCCATACGCGCCAGGCGCCAATCCTGGCCGGAGGTAAAGTTCTGGATCCAGACGGCGCTGTTGGGGTAGCCGGCCCTCTCCAGGCAGCGCTGGATGCGGCCGTAGGAGTTACGGCACTGCGCGTCCGCGTTGCCGGCAATCTCGGGATTGATCCGCTCCGTCTGTACGTCTCTGTGGCCATCGGAGCCACTGACGAACAGCCAGGGGCCGAAATGGACGACCGCAGGGACGCCTGGCAGACGCTCGTGCTCCACGAGCACTCGCTTGTTCACGCCTGCGCGGCGGCCGCGGGCGAGGGAACCTTGATCGTGAAGAAGCGGGCGGCTCGATCGAACACGATCTCGCGGCGAAGCTGTTCGCGGCCTTCGAACAGCTCGTCCATGGTGGCGTCCGGGTTAGGCCAGATGCCCTGGCCGTGGGGATAGTCGGCGCCCCAGATGGCGGTGTCGCCGACGTAGGCCCAGTCCTGATCCAGCAGACGCGCGCCGATCATGTCGTCCTCGAAGGTGAACGTCATGTGGCGCTTGACGTACTCGCTGGGCAGCATGCTCAGCTTCACGTGCGGGTCGGGATCGCGCCGCGCCTTGGGATCGACCTGGCGGTCCATCCAGTAGATCAGGAACGGCAGCCAGCCGATGCGGCACTCCACGAACGACAGCCGCAGCTTGGGATGGCGCTCCAGCACGCCGCCGAAGATGAACTCCGGAATGGCGCGCGCCACGGCGAACGGCGACAGCGAGAAGTGGGCGAACAGCTGCCCGTGCTCGTTGGGCGGGTATGGCACGCCGGCGCCGTCGCCGATGTGGCAGCACACGGGCAGGTCGGCGTCCTCGGCTGCCGACCACAGACGATCCCAGACCGGGTCGCCGATTGGCTTGGCTACGTCGAAGACCACGAACTCGACGGCCTTGGCGCCGCGCTTGGCTACGCGCTCCAGCTCGCCGACGGCATCCTCCGGGAATTTGACCGGCATTTGCGGCAGGGCCAGGATGCGTTCCGGCGCGTGGCTGTCAAAGTCCAGCAGGAAGTCGTTGTAAGCGCGGTAGGCCTCGCGCCACAGCTCGCGGTCCTCGAAGCTCGGCTTGCGCGTGAAGCCGTAGATCACGGCCGAGTAGATGCCCGCCATGTCCATGTGAGCGAAGAACACCTCGGGGTCCGACGGCGGTAGCGAGCCCTCCGGCGTGTCCACGCCCAGGTTCGTGAAGTGCTGGCGGTACTTGGCGTTGTCTCGCCCATCGGCGGACGGGCCGCGCAGCTTGCCCTCCCACTCCCAGAACGTGCCCTGGTCGGTCTCCACCACCTTGGGCGCGGCCGCTTTGAAGCGCGCCGCCACCCGATCCTGCCAGGCGTTCTTCGGCACCCACAGCAGGTCCAGGTGGTTATCGGCGGAGATGTACTTGTACTCGACGGCCATGCGCCCGCGATCATAGCCCCGAGCGGCCACACGACTGCGGCCGCTCGGTTCTTAAAGATATAATCATAATGTCGTGGCAGAAGATTTAACCAAGTACCGAGACGTCCGCATCGACCAGGAGATGCGCTCCGCTTACCTCGACTACGCCATGAGCGTCATCGTCGCGCGGGCGCTGCCGGACGTGCGCGACGGGCTCAAGCCGGTCCACCGCCGCATCTTGTACGCCATGAACGAGATGGGGCAGACGGCGGGCACGAAATACCGCAAGTGCGCCAGCCCGGTCGGCGAAGTCATCAAATTCTATCACCCGCACGGCGACGCGGCGGTCTACGACACCCTGGTCCGCCTGGCTCAGCCATGGGTCATGCGCTACCCGCTTGTCGACGGCCAGGGCAACTTCGGCTCAGTCGACGGCGATCCTCCGGCGGCCATGCGCTACACCGAGTGCCGGCTGCAGCCCATCGCCAACATGCTGCTGGACGATCTCGAGAAGGACACCGTCGACTTCATCGACAACTTCGACGGCGAAAAGAAAGAGCCGACCGTCCTGCCGGCCCTGCTGCCCAACCTGCTGGTCAACGGCTCCTCGGGCATCGCGGTGGGCATGGCCACGAACATCCCGCCCCACAACCTCAGCGAGGTCGTCGACGCGGCGGTCTTCCTGATCGACAACCCCGATGCCGAGCAGGACAAGCTGTTCGAATTCATCAAGGGCCCCGACTTCCCCACCGGCGGGACCATCATCGGCATGGAGGGCGTCCGCAACGGCTACACCACCGGCCGCGGGCGAGTGATCATCCGGGCCAAGGCGTTCATCGAGGAGATGCGCGCCGAGCGCTACCAGATCATCGTCAAGGAGCTGCCCTACCAGGTCAACAAGGCCCAGATGATCGAGCGCATCGCCGAGATGGTCCGCGAGAAGAAGATCGAGGGCATCTCCGACCTGCGCGACGAGTCCGACCGCGAAGGCATGCGCATCGTGTTCGAGCTGAAGCGGGACGCCAACCCGCGCTCGGTCCTGAACCAGCTCTACAAGCACAGCGCCATGCAGAGCACCTTCGGCATGAACATGCTGGCGCTGGTCGACAACGAGCCGCACACGCTCTCGCTCAAGCGCATCCTGCGCGAATACATCGTTCATCGCCAGAACGTCGTCACCCGGCGGACCAAGTTCGACCTGGAGAAGGCGCGCGCCCGGGCTCACATCCTCGAAGGCTTCAAAATCGCACTCGACAACCTGGACGCAGTCATCAAGACGATCCGCGAGTCGGAGTCCAGCGAAGCGGCGCAGACGGCGCTGCAGGCGAACTTCGGTATGTCCGAGATCCAGGCCCGCGCCGTGTTGGACATGCAGCTGCGCCGGCTGGCTGCCCTCGAGCGCAAGAAGATCACCGACGAGTACGCCGAGGTCATCAAGCAGATCGCCTACCTCGAGGACCTGCTGGCAAATCCGCGCAAGATCGACCAGGTCATCAAGGACGAGCTGGCCGAGCTCAAGAAGAAGTACGGCGACGAGCGCCGCACCAACATCCTGGCCGACGAGAAGGCCGAGCTCACCGACGAAGACCTGATCGCCGACGAGGAAGTGGCGATCACGATCACCACCCGCGGCTACATCAAGCGGGTGCCCAGCACGACCTACCGCGTGCAGCGGCGCGGCGGCAAGGGCATCACCGGCATGATCACCCGCGAAGAGGACGTCGTCTACGAGCTGGTGGTGTGCCGCACGCACGACAGCATCCTGTTCTTCACCGATCGCGGCCGCGTCTTCCAGCTCAAGGCGCACGAAATCCCGGACTCCAGCCGCACCGCCAAGGGCACGCCGGTGATCAACCTGATCAACATCGAGCCCAAGGAGAAGGTCACCGCCCTGGTGCACGTCCGCAATTTCGAGGAGGCCGGCAACTACATGGTGCTGGCCACCCGCCGCGGCGAGATCAAGAAGACGGCGATCTCAGAGTTCTCTTCGGTGCGCCGCGCCGGCCTCATCGCCTACGACATCGAGCCCGGCGACGACCTCCTGTTCGTCCGCGCCGTCCACGAGAACGGCGACATCATCATCGCCAGCAAGAATGGCCTGGCGGCGCGCTTCAGCGAGACGACACTGCGCTCGGCGTCACGCGCCTCCGGCGGCGTGCGTGGCATCAAGCTGCAGACCGGCGACGAGGCCGTAGGCATGGACGTGGTGCGCGAAGGCACCGAGATGCTGACTATCACCGAAGACGGTATGGGCAAGCGCACGCCGATCGAGGAGTACCGCGCCACCGGCCGCGGCGTTCAGGGCGTGTTCACCATGGAGCTGCGCGAAAAGGGCCGCAAGCTGGCCGGCATGCGCATCGTCTCCCCCGAGGACGAGCTGATGCTCATCAGCAAGGACGGCATCGTCATCCGCACCGTGGTAGAGACCATCCGCCAAACCGGCCGCCTGGCCCAGGGCGTGAAGGTGATGAACCTCAAGCAGGGCGACAAGGTGTCCTCCATCAGCACGGTCGGCTACGACAAGAAGGACGGCGCGGGAGAAGAGTAGCCGCCCTACGATGACGAGATAGACTGCGCCCATGGCCATTCAGACGGCGCTATCGGTCGAAGTCCGTAAAAAGCTGACCCCAGCCGACGTTTGGCAGATGATCGAGCGCGGCGAGATCGACACGCACGAGCGGTGGTTCGAGCTGATTGAGGGGGAGATAGTCGACGTGCCACCAGCAGGGCCTGAGGGCAGCGAAACGGAGCTCGGCATTGGAGCTGCCCTCTTTCTCTTTGCTCGTAGAACGAGCGGCCGGGCCTTTGGATCGAGCGCGGGGTTCATGGTAGGCCGGAATCATCAGCAGCTTCGGGCTCCGGACGCCTCGTACGTCAGCCCGGCTCGCCTGCACATCCTGGAAAGCAAGCCCTGGGCTGATGGGGCGCCTGATCTCGCGGTTGAAGTGCTTTCAGAGGGGCAATACGGAGCCGCTTACGCATATGGAAAGGTCCACGAGTATTTCGAGGCCGGCGCCCAACTGGTTTGGCTGGTCGATAGAAGGCAGAAGGAGGTTCGGGTCTACCGAGCCGGTTCAGATGAGTACGCCATCTATCGCAACGACGCCGTGCTCACGCTCGAGCCCATCGCCAGCGGGTTCGAGCTGAGGCTCTCGGATATCTTCCGGTAGCTAAGCCGCCGCGGTCGCGGCGTCGGCTTTGCTCAGGCGGACCATGAGGATGGCCACGTCGGCGGGGTTGACGCCGTAGAGGCGCGCGGCCTGGCCGAGGGTTGTCGGGCGGAACTGCTGGAGACGGGCGCGCGCCTCTGTCCGGAGGCCGGATAGGGCGTCGTAGTCGAAGTCCGGCGGGATGGGGCGCGTCTCCATCTTCCGTGCCCGGTCGACCTCGGCTTGCTGCTTGGCGATGTAGCCCTCGTACTTGGCTTCGACGTCCACTTGCTCCAGGACGTCCGGCGGCAGCGCGGGCTGATCGGCCAGACCGGCCACAAGGTCGTACGAGATGTCGGGGCGGCGCAGGATGTCCATGGCGGTCATCTGCTTGGACAGCGGCGCCTGGCCGGCGGCGGCGAGCGCTTCGTTGACGGCCGCGGTCGGCGTCAGGAAGGTGCTCCGCAGCCGCGTAAGCGACTCGGCCACGGCGGCGCGCTTGGCTTCGACCCGCTCGAACTGCTCGTCGGAGATCAGGCCCACCTCATGGGCGAGGGCCGATAGCCGCAGGTCGGCGTTGTCCTGCCGCAGCAGCAGGCGGTACTCGGCGCGGGAGGTGAACAGCCGGTAAGGCTCGGTCAGCTCCTTGGTGCACAGGTCGTCGACCATCACGCCGATGTAGGAGCTGCTGCGCGGCAGATCGACCGCGGGCTCGTCCCAGGCGCGCCGAGCGGCGTTGATGCCTGCCACGAGCCCCTGGCCGGCGGCCTCCTCGTAGCCCGTCGTGCCGTTGATCTGGCCGGCCAGGAAGAGACCGCGGATGGACTTTGTCTCCATCGAAACGTCGATCTGGTTAGTGAGCACGTAGTCGTACTCCACGGCGTAGCCGGCGCGCATCATCTCGCACTCGCGCAGCGCCGGGATGCTGCGCAGCATGGCCAGCTGCACGTCCTCGGGCAGGCTGGTGTTGGCGCCCTGGACGTACACCTCCAGGGTGTCGCGGCCCTCGGGCTCCAGGAACAGCTGGTGCGAGGACTTATCAGCGAAGCGCACGATCTTGTCCTCAATGGACGGGCAGTAGCGCGGGCCGATGCCCTTGATGGAGCCGTTGAACATCGGCGCGCGGTGCAGGTTGTCGCGGATGATCTGGTGCGTCTCGGCCGTAGTGTTGACCAGATGGCAGGGCAGCTGGTCGAACTGAACGGGCCGGCCGGCGTTGAGGAAGCTGAAGTAGAGCGGGCGGTCGGTGTCGCCGGGCTGAATCGTGGTGAGCTCGTAGTCAATCGAGCGGCTGTCGACGCGCGGAGGGGTGCCGGTCTTAAGCCGGCCGAGCGCCAGGCCGAGGCTGCGGAGGCTGTCCGTGAGCGGCAGGGATGGGCGCTCGCCACTGCGCCCGCCAGCCTCCGTGTGCTCGCCGCGGATGAGCTTGCCGTTCAGGAACGTGCCGGTCGTCAGGACGACGCAGGGCGCGAGGTATTCCGTCCCAGTGGATGTTTCTACGCCAACTATCCGCCTGTTATCGGCCAGCAATCGAACGACTTCCGCCTGCTTAACGAACAAGTTGAGCTCGTTTTCGAGCGTCCTTTTCATGGAAAGGCCGTACTGGCGCTTATCGGACTGCGCACGCAGGGCCTGCACCGCCGGGCCCTTGCCGGTGTTGAGCATCCGGATCTGGATGTAGGTGTCGTCCGTGGTGCGCGCCATCTGGCCGCCCAGCGCGTCGATTTCCCGGACGAGGTGGCCTTTGGCGGGACCGCCGATGGACGGGTTGCAGGGCATGAGGGCGATGCTGTCCAGGTTGAGGGTCAGGAGCAGCGTCTGCCGGCCCATGCGGGCGCTCGCCAGCGCGGCCTCGCAGCCCGCGTGGCCCGCGCCTACGACGATTACGTCATAGCGCTTGGCGGCAGTCACCAGCCGAACATGTCCTCGAAGTTGCCCTTGAACCCGTCCAGGAACTCGCGGATCGCTTCCACGTCCTGCGCGTCGACGGATTTGGCGACCAAGAAGCGCTCTTCCTCTTCGTCGGTCAGGTCGGTGATGCGCTCCAGGGAGCTGTCCTTGCGCATGGACACCACGAACATGCCAGGCTGCCGGCAGGCGTCGCAGTCGACGCCGACGACCCACACGTCCTCGTACTTGCCCATGACGCTCACGTTCTCGACGGCGTGCTGGCGGTGGCAGTGCTCGCAGCGGAAGCGTGCGATCACCCGCTTGAGGAGCCGCTCCTCGGCGGCGAGGTTATCGGCCATACGAGGCGGCGTTCAGCTGGACTTGGGCTTGCCCAGATCGTCCAGAGTGTCGAGCCCATTGATGAGCTCCTGGAAGGCGCTGAGGCGCTCCAGGTCCATCTGCTCGACGGGCTTGCTCTCGGGCGTGGCCGCGCCGCCGGCCTCCTCGGTATCGGGCGTGACACCAGCGCTGTTGAGGACGCTCTCCTCAACGTAGATGGGCGCTTTCACGCGCACGGCCACGGCAATGGCGTCGCTGGGGCGGGAGTCGATCTCGATGTGGCGGCCGTTGCTGTCCATGATGATGCGCGCGAAGAAGGTCTCCTCACGGAGGTCGTTCACGATCACCTGGGTGACCTTGGCGCCCAGCTCGTCGACCACCGACTTCACCAGATCGTGGGTGCAGGGACGGGCCGGCGGCACCCCGGCCACGGCGCTGGCGATAGCCCACGCTTCGAGCGGACCGATCCAGATCAGGAGGTAGCGCTCGGTGCCCTTGTCCTTCAGGATGACCACCCGGTTCTGCGTGGTCAGGCTGACTCGGACACTCTCGACGACCATCTCGACCACAGAAGCGAACCTCCGAACGAACCTTACCCGAAACTATATCGGGTAAACCTCTCAGGAGAGCTTCAGCAAGGAGCGGACCGTTTTCCCGACGCTCTCGGTTGCTTCTTCGGTGGGCATGGACTGGACGCACTCCTGGCAATGGTGGACGACCACCTGGCTGACGACGCCGTCGAGCGCGGAGCGAATGGCCATGAGCTGGGTCAGCACCTCATCGCAGCTGCGGCCCTCGTCGAGCATGCGCTCGATACCGCGCACCTGGCCGGCAATCTTGCGGAGGCGCTGATTGATGGAATCGGCCATTGCCCTACCCCCCTAGGGTAGCATTCGAGTAGTGGGTTGTGTGAGACGGGATACGAGTGGTGCGGTGCTAGACTGCCGGAGCCCGCAATAATGGCCAAAGATCTTCGCAGCTTCCTCGACGAATTGCGGGCTCTGGGGCCTGAGGAGCTGGTGACCATCGACAAGCCGGTGCGTCCGGCCGAGTTCGACGTTACGGCCATCCTCGAGCATCTGACGCTGCAGAAGCGCTTCCCCAGTCTGCTGTTCTGCTGCACCGAGGACCTGCACGGCCAGCCCAGCCGCTTTCCACTGGTGACCAACCTGTTCGCCACGCGCGCCCGCTGCGCGCGGGCCATGGGCCTGCCCCCGGAGAAGGACAAGATGGAGCTCAGCCTGGCCTACGCCCGGCTCGAGCAGCAGCGCGTCCCCGCCGTGACCATCCCGGCCGGCGAGGCTCCCGTTCGTGAGGTCGTGCTGTCGGGCGAGAGCGCGGACCTGGCCATCCTGCCCATCGTGCGGCACTTCGAGATGGACCTGGCGCCGGTGCTGACCATGGCGACCATCATGAAGGACCCGGACGAGGGCTTCTACGACGTCACCTTCATCAAGACCTTCTATAAGGATCAGCCGCGGCGGGCGGGCTTGACCCTCCACTCGCCGCACCACCTGCGCATCCTCAAGAAGTACGAGGAGCGTGGCCAGCCGGCGCCCGTGGTGAACGTGCTGGCCCATCATCCGGCCTTCTTCCTGGGCTCGCTGGCGCTGTCGCCCTGGGGCACGAACGACTACGACGTGATCGGCGCGTTCCTCGGCGAGCCGCTGCGCCTGTGCCCCTCGGAGACCTGGGGCCAGGACTTCCTGGTGCCGGCCGATTCGGAGATTCTGATCGAGGGCGTGATCCCGCCGGGCGAGAAGGAAATCTGCGACCCATTCGGCGAGGTGACCCGCACCTACCAGCCGCAGGGGCTGAAGCAGGCCTACAACGTGACCGCCATCACCCACCGCCGGGAAGCGATCCTCCAGGACGTGTACTCGGGCCACGAGGAGCACTGGTACCTGGGCTCAATTCCGAAAGAGGGCTCGATGTTCAACAGCCTCGAGCGGCAGCACGGCTGCGTCAGGGCCGTGCACCTGCCGAACTCGGGCTCGGCCCGGTTCACGGCCTACATCAGCATCAAGAAGGAACGCGAAGGCATCGCCAAGCGCGTGGCCATGAGCGCCCTGCTGGAGAGCTGGCAATTCAACTGGATCGTGGTGGTCGACGAGGACATCGACGTGTTCGACGAGCAGGAGGTCCTGTGGGCCCTCTACACCTACACGGACCCTTCGCGGGACGTCGACGTGCTGAAGAACCAGTACAACATCTTCCACAGCGCCGCGCGCGACCAGAAAATCATCATCGACGCAACCAGGCCGCTGGACACGGTATTTACGGCCAAGATCAACGTGCCGGCGGCGGCCATGGACCGCATCGTGCTGGCTGATTTCGGGCTCTAGGGGGCGAGAAATTGGAACGCATCTTCTGGGTGGAATGCCGGCAGTGCCACGGCAAGTTCTACTGCGACTACACGCTGCGCCACGCCGGCCTGCAGCTCATCTGTCCCTTCTGCAAGAACAAGTTCCTGCCCGAAGAGGCCGCTTCCCTGGACGAACGCTGGAGATGAGTGCTCCGGCGAAGCCACAGGCGCCTGCGCGGTCGTATCCCGACTTCCACGACCACCTGCGCATCCTGGAGGAGCATGGGCTGCTGGTGCGGGTGAAGGAGCCCATCAACAAGGACACCGAGATGCACCCGTTGGTGCGCTGGCAGTTCCGCGGCGGGATCCCGGAGCAGGATCGCAAGGCCTTCCTGTTCGAGAACGTGGTGGACGGCAGCGGGCGGCGCTACGACATTCCGGTGGCCGTCGGCGCGCTGGCCGCCAACCGCGAGATCTACCGCCTGGGAATGGGCTGCGAGCTGGCGGACATCGACCGCCGCTGGAGCGAGGCCATCGCCCGGCCAATCGAGCCGGTGCTGGTGGACTCTGCGCCCTGCCACGACATCGTGATCGAGGGCGCGGCCCTGAACGAGCCGGGCAAGGCCATCGACGGCCTGCCTGTCCCGATCTCTACGCCCGGCTGGGACATCTCGCCCTACATCACTGCCGGCCAGTTCATCACCAAGGATCCGGACACCGGTGTCCAGAACGTCGGCAACTACCGCGCCCAGATCAAGACGCGCCTGCGCGTCGGCATGAACCCATCGATCGAGCTGCGGCCGGGCATTCTTCTGCACTGGTACAAGCACCGCAAGCGCGGCACCAAGCTGCCGTGCGCCATCGCCATCGGCATCCCGCCAGTCGTCTCGTTCGCCGCGGTCCAGAAGGTGCCAGAGCACCTGGATGAGCTGGCGGTGGCCGGCGGCCTGCTGGGCACGCCGCTGAACGTCGTACGCGCACGCACAGTGGACCTGCTGGTCCCGGCGGAGGCGGAGATCGTGATCGAGGGCCTGATCGACACCGAGTGGCTCGAGCCCGAGGCGCCCTTCGGCGAGTCGCACGGTTATGTCAACGTGCAGGAATACAACGCCTTCATGGACGTGACCTGCATCACGCGGCGTGAGAACGCCATCTACGCCTCGATCATCAGCCAGGTCACGCCCAGCGAGTCGAGCCTGATCAAGCGGGTGGCGCTGGAGGCCCTGCTGATCGAGCACGTGCAGTCCACGCTGGCCATCAAGGGCGTGAAGCGGGTGGTGCTCCACGAGCCGCTCACCAACCTGCGCAAAGTCGTGGCGGTCGTGTTCGAGCGCGGCGTGCCGCAGACGGAGGTCTGGCGAGCGCTCTATGGCCTGGCCGCGGTCCAACGGGCGGTCGGCAAGTTCATCGTGGCGGTGGACGACGACATCGATCCCGACAATGCCGACGCGCTGCTGTGGGCGCTGAGCTATCGCATGAAGCCGCACCTCGACATGCAGGTGCTGCAGCACAAGGACGGCGGCCACGGCCCCACCAACCGCGCCGGCGGCAACGAGGACAGCGCCATCCTGTTCAACGCCACCCTCAAGCACGACTTCCCGCCCATCAGCTTGCCCAAGCGCGAGTACATGGAGCGCGCCAAAGAGCTGTGGGAGCGCCTGGGCCTGCCGGCGCTCAAGCCGGAACCGCCGTGGTACGGCTATTCCCTGGGCGACTGGTCCGACGAGCTGGACGAATTCGCCGCGCGCGCCGCCGCCGGCCGCTACTTCGAGAATGGGGAGATCATCGCCCAGCGCCGGCGCAACGACGTCGAGATCAACACCGACGTGTCGTCAGTCGACTGATTTGCCATCCATTGACGTGCACGCGCACTTCGTGCCGCCGGCGGCCGTCGAGAAGGCGTGCGCTGAGCCGGCCAAATACGGCCTGAAGGTAGAGGCTGGACGGCCGGCGTTCGAGGGCGGGACGGCCGCGCCGCCGCTGCTGAACCTGGTGATGGACTGGGCGCCACGGCCAAACGCGAAGGTGGACGTGCAGCTCATCGGCAACTGGATGGACACCACCGGCTATACCCTTCCGCCGGACAAGGGCGCCGCCTGGAGCCGGCTGTTCAACCAGGAGCTGGCCGCCGCGGCCGCGCAGAGGCCGGAGCGATTTCGTACGCTGGCCTCCCTGCCGATGCAGGATGGCGCCCGAGCCGCCGAGGAGCTGGAGCTGGCCGTAAAAGAGCTGGGCATGAAGGGCGCCATGATCGGCACCAACATCGCCGGCCGCAACCTGGACGAGCCCGCTTTCGAGCCGGTGTGGCGCAAGGCCGTGGAGCTGGGCGTGCCCATCGTGCTTCACCCCTACAACACCGTGCCCACCGAGCGCCTCGGCAGCTACTACTTCAGCAACCTGCTGGGCAACCCCTTCGACACGCTCATCGCCGCCGCCAGCCTGATCTTCGGCGGCGTGTGTGATCGCTTTCCCGAGCTCAAGATCGTGCTGCTGCACGGCGGCGGGCACCTGCCCTATCAAGCCGGCCGGCTGAACCACGGCTGGAAGTGCCGGCCCGAATCCACGCTGCCGCAGCAACCGCCCCTCGAGTACCTACGCTGGTTCCGCTACGACACCATCGTCCACTGGCCCAACGCCTTGCGCTACCTGCTGGATACGGTCGGCTCGGATCGGGTGATGCTCGGCAGCGACGACCCCTTCGACATGGGCGACATGGAGCCGCAGGTCATCGTGGCCGAATGCGGCTGCGCCGGCCACGACGCCGAGCGCGTGATCGGCGACAACGCGGCCGAGCTGTTCCGGCTCTAAACCGGACTTCCAGGCGTTTGAGGGCGAACTGAGCACGAAATAGGCAATCTGGCTGGTTTGCGTCTGTCTACATCCGACCGGATTGCAGCTCGAGCAGCTCAAAAGCGCGGGTCTGGAGAGCGCTCGGTTGAGTGGTCATATCGAAGGCGGCGCGGCTGTCACTCCCGCTTGGCTGCACGCGATTCGTGACAATCGTGGCCAGATCAGCCAACAGCGTCCGGAAGCTGTGGACAGGCAAGCCGTGCGCGGTGAGCTTCGTCTGCTCCTTGCGCGTGGCTTCGGGCGCCCGCGGCGCCGGCGCCACCGGGTCGGCACGCTGGGGCGCGACCTCCTGCATGAACAGCAACGGCGCCAGCGCCCGCTCCATGGTGCGCTGGACCGAGTAGGCCAGCATGCACAGCAGCAGATGCGCCCGGACGCGCCGCTCGGCGTAGTGGTAAATCGGCCGCACCTCCAGGTCGCTCAGCTTGAAGTGCCGGAACGCGCGCTCGACCTGGGCCAGGCTCTTGTAGGCCAGCACCACCCCAGCCGTATCCAGCCGCTCCTTGGCCACGTTGGTGCGCAGCACGTACAGTCCATCGAGTGCGGCCTCGTCAGCGATGGACGCCTGGTCCCGTCGATAGCTGAAGGTCGTTTCGGTGATGGTCCGCACAAAGTGCTTGGCCATCTGGTACTTGTTCACCACCCGGCCCACACGCTCGCCAATGGCCGCCGCGCCCTGCAGCCCGGCTCGGCCGCCGGCCGCCCCACGCTCAACCATGCGCACCACTCGGTTCAACTCGCGCTCAGTAGCGAGCAGCATGTCCTCCCGCTTACCGGCCCGCTTCTCGGCCAGCAGCGGGTTGTGGCAGACCACCAACCGCTCGCCGGGATAGCGCGGGTCGGTCACTTCGGCCAGGTTCTGCGTATCGAACAGCGACACCTGGATGCTGCCGGCGTCCACCAGTTGCTGGATGGTCGGCGCCCGCAAGGCCGTCACCCAGCTCAGGCCGGCGACCTCCTGGAGCTGGCGCACCTGTGCGCCGGTTACCATGCCGCGGTCGCCGACCCACACCACGTCGGCGACCCTGAAGCGGTCCTTGACCTTGTTCACCTGCGCCTGGAAGGTGGCCGGGTCGGCCGTATTGCCGGGGAAGACCTCGATGGCCACCGGCTCACCCTCGGCGTTGGTCAGCAACCCGAACTCGATCTGCGGCACGCCGGGCTTGCCGTCGCGGCTGTAGCCGCGCTTGGCCAGCGGGCAATGCTCGCCCTCCAGGTAGGTCGACGACAGGTCGTACAGCACCAGCCCGCCGGGCTCGAGGTGGCGCTTGGCCAACCGCTGCTCGATCGCCTCCTGGCGCTCGACCAGCCAGTCCATGGCGGCGTACAGCTCGTCTTCGGTCGCGTCCTCCACGGCCAGCGTCCGGGCCAGACTGGTCGAGCCCCACAGGCGCGTCGTGGCTAGCTTGGAGGCCGGCTGGAGGACCCGCGCTACGAGCATGGCCAACACCAGGTCGCGCTGCCGACTGGCGTGCGGGTCGAGGATGCCCTCCAAGCCCATCTTCCTGGCCGTGCCCAGTACCGCGGCCACGTGGCCATGGGGCCAGCTGCGCTCGACAGTCAGCGCATCAGTGGCGCCGACCAGGTGTTCACCGCGCAGAATGCGTTCGATGGCGTCAATGGCTTCGCTGGGCAGGGCGGTCAGGCTGGCGAGGGTGCGCTTCTTGACCTGCTGGCCCTCGCGGTAGGACTGCCGCAGCAGGGCGGACTCATAGGTCTTGCCGTTCTCGACCTTGCGTACCCTGACCACGTGCATAGCACCGGTCGCTCGTCGTGACACGCATCATAGTCCCACAAATGAGCCGGCTTGTCAAGACCATTTCTGCCTACATCATCGGCCCCTTCTCGGCCAGCCTGCGCCCCAAGTGAGCACGAAATGCCGCGCTCTTACTGCTTAGCTTGCTTGGAAGTCCGGCCTGTGTGCCCAGAGAGCATGGGCGTACGGAAGGAGGTGAAAAGAGCGTAACGCACCCTGCCAAAGGTGATGTTCGCCAGCCGGTGCAAGTCCGGTCACGGTAAGTGCCAGGGCGCCGTGTAGCAGGCTACCGGCGTCGAGGGGAAACGCTCGGCGTCGAAGCGTAGCGTCACAAGCCTCGCTGGAGGGAGCAACTGACCAGTCCGCAGCATCAAGCGAACATTGCGGCCGCGTGATTCCACCCGAAAGGGACAAGGGGGCGCCGAGTCGCCAGACTCACGACGAAGGCCATGGACGACGTGAAGAGCCTGGAAGTGCAGCGTCCAAGAACCCCCCGCGGTATGGATGGCGGAATGGCCAGAGGGTGAACATCGCAACTGGGGAAGCCTTCGCCGGCCCAGTGCACTGCGGCGCTGGAGCAGCCGGGGCGTATAAGCGGAGATCCCGCGAAGTCGCTCTGAGCCGGCAAGGTGGCACATCGGGTCGTAGTACCGCAAGGAGGGCGCGGGACAACACAACCCCGCCTGAGGGAAGGACCCGTACTTCATCGACGCTTGGGAGGCAAGAAAGGATGCCGAATGCCGGCAACGGCTAACGACGGACCCGACAAAATCCGGGACTTGCAAATCAAGCTCTACCTGGCGGCCAAGCGGTCGCCGACACGACGGTTCCACGCGCTCTACGACAAGGTCCACCGCAGGGACATCTTGGAGCGCGCATGGCAGGACGTCGAGCACAACCGAGGCGCGGCGGGCGTAGATGGCGTCAGCATTGAGGCCATCCGGCAGCGTGGCGTAGAGGGCTTCCTCGATGAGCTCCAGACGGAGTTGAAGGAAGGTCGCTACCGTCCGCAGCCGGTGCGGCGCGTAGCCATCCCGAAACGGAGCGGGACGGGGATGAGAAATCTCGGTATCCCGGCTGTCCGTGACCGGGTGGTGGCGGCGGCAGCGAAATTGGTCCTCGAGCCGGTGTTCGAGGCGGACTTTCGCCCGTGCTCGTTTGGGTTCCGGCCCAAACGCAATGCACATCAGGCGAACGAACGCATTCGAGCCGGCATCCAGCGGGGGAACCGCTGGGTGGTTGACGCGGACATTGCCAACTTCTTCGATGAAATTCCGAGGCCGAAGCTGGTTGAGGCGGTGCGCCGCCGAGTCAGTGACCGACGCACCGTGAAGTTGGTTCAGTCCTGGCTGCGGGCGGGAGTGGTGGCCAAGGGGCAACTGCTTCATCCTGAGGCGGGGACACCTCAAGGTGGGGTGGCTTCGCCGTTACTGGCCAACATCTACCTCCACCAACTGGACCAAGCCTGGGAAAGCCAGTACGGCCAGTTGGGTGAATTGACCCGCTTCGCCGACGATCTGGTCATTGTGTGTCCAACCAAGGCTACAGCGGAGGCGGCCAAAGAAGCTCTGGGAAAGCTCTTGGCGGACCTGGGCTTGCGGCTGGCGGAAGCGAAGACCCGACTGGTGGACACGGACAGCGGCCAAGGGTTCGACTTCCTGGGTTTCCATCACCGGAAGGTGCGGTCCTTTCGGCGTCCAAACGTGAAGTATCTGGCGAGATGGCCGGGCCAGGCCGCCATGCGGCGGGCGCGAGCGAAGGTGCGAGCGCTGCTGTCCCGTAAGCAGCTGCGGCAACCGTTCAGCGTCGTGGTTCGCGACGTGAATCGGTTTCTCCGCGGCTGGGGTGAGTACTACCGGCATGGCAACTCGAATTCCCAATTTCACTCGATGGACCGGTATGTCCGAACCCGGATGATGCGCTACATCACGCAGAAGCACAATCATCCTGGCATCGGCTATGGGTTCCAGGTGCTGACACGTTCGGGCAACGATGTGGGCCTCTACCGACTCGTGGGAACCATTGGGTCCAAGCACGTGCAGACCGCCAGGTGAACGGTGTCGGTAAACCGGATGAGCGAGAAGTTCACGTCCGGGATTGATGTGGGGGGTGCTGGAAACGGGGCCTGCCCTGTGGACGGCCGAAATGCGTGCCGGTGTGGGAAACCCCCGGAGACTACGCGGCTGCCCTTCCAGGAATGACTACCGCGCCTGCACCCCACCCTCTAGCCCTTCCCGTGCGAAGGATGGTCCATCGAGCAGGACAGGCCGCCAGCGCGTAGCGCCTGCTCGTAGTCCGCATGGATGCGCGGGTCCTCGTCCTCATAGGGGATGAGCGTGCCGCC
>Ga0070738_10003148_pt1 | contig 22507 bp, 15 predicted proteins | sample Coa_R2_2_FD_66446 | JGI IMG/M metagenome (GOLD analysis project Ga0070738, IMG submission 66446) | Surface soil microbial communities from Centralia Pennsylvania, which are recovering from an underground coalmine fire - Coalmine... | ecosystem: Environmental > Terrestrial > Soil > Unclassified ... | reverse complement strand
GGGCGATCACTTGGGCCGCGAACGGGGCGGAGTCGCTCGCGGACAATGATCGTGTGTTCGTCAAGCACCGTCGCCGCGTGGTCCAACCAGACACGCAACAGAAGGATTGCTAGCTCGGCATCGTCGCCTTTTTCCAGCCGGGCAAAGGTCCGCAATAACAGCCATTTGCCGGCGAGGATATTTGCCGCTTGCCGCCCGAAGCGGGCGCGCATCTCCTCGTCCGCTGGCTGCGGCGATGCCTCATGCCAGTCGGCGACCAGCGTAAGCAGGCGCCGTTCGGACTCGGCAAGCTCCTCACGCTCGGCCCCCAGCATGTGGAACCGCGCCATCCTCGGCCAATCGCCGGGGACATCGAGGAGCTTGCGCGTCTCTTCCAAATCCTCGAAAAGCCGGCTTCCCTGCCGCCCATAGGCTTCCTCATAAGCGAAGCGATGGCTCCGATGGAGTGAAGCGGCACCGTCATCGAGAAGCGCCTTTAATTCCAGCGTTCGTATGGAGAGTGCGTCGCCGACCTCGGCGACGAGCACGGTCAATAATTGAGCCTGGAGGGAATCCTCTTCCGCAACCGCGCTCTGTTCGAGCGTTTCCACGAGATAGCGACGGGCGCCGATATCGGCGAGCAGGTGCTTGATAGCGGCATCCTCGCCGCGCGGCAGCGGCACTGCGGGAAGCCCGTCGATCCGCACCGTGGGCGTTCTCTCCATCGCCATCTCGGTCGGTTCCGGCAAAAGTAGCAAGCGGCGCAGCTCAACCAAATAATGTTGGCACATCGGTCGGCCGTCGGCTCCCGCCCAGGCAAATCGACCTTCCCAGACGCGGCGCGTTCGCTCCTGGGCGCGAGTCACCAGGGCATCGGCCAATTCCAGCATGGGCCGGTGGCTTTCCTCCGGAGTACCGGTATCTGATTTAAGGACTTCACGGATGCGATTAGCGAGTTGTTGAGCATAGCTCGACAGGATTTCCAGATAATCGTTGTGCGGTCGATCCACGATGGCCGGCCCTTCGGCGAGGGCCATATCGAATTCCCGCAGTTTGTGTTCTAGTTGATCGAGCAGCGGCGCGACTTCTGTTCGCACGTCTTCGTTGGCTTGTTCAGCATGCTTGTCTTCGAACCGCCACGATTTGGTTTCATCACGGATTGGCAAGATGAGAGTACCGTTTCGCCCCCAATCCACGAGAGGATTGATACGCCAACACGCCTGGCAGAAAATGCACCGCTCGGCATGGATGGCCACATTTACCGTCCCCGGCGGTGCGGCGGTTACATCGAAAACGTGCGTGGGACAAATGTGCGACAAATCGCGCACGGAGGCCGCTTGCTGTTCCGGTTGCGTCGATCGCCAGACGACATGAATCTGCGGAGGCTTGCTGGATGCAATGGTCCCAATCGCCGCCAATCCCTCGACCTCCTGCCGTTGCTCGCGTTCAGCAAATGGAGCGACAGGCGTATCTTTCTGGTGGACCGCGCCCCGAAACGTAACACGAAAGAGCAATCTGAGAGCGGACAGCGCTGTACTCATCAGTAGGATCGTGCAACCCAGGACGGCTACAGCCAAGCAATCGATCAAGTTGAGTTGTCGTAGGAGGATTTCAAGGGAATGGGTGAGCTTCACGGACAACGGCTTGTCATTATTCGCTTGGAGAATGCTCTCCGCTGCGGCCAGGACCGGCCGAAAGCGCTCGAACCAACGGCGAAACACCCACGGCACAGCGCTGGCCCGTCCTTCCTCGCTGTGCGAATGGTAATAGAGCCGTAGTGTGCCATGCGGCGGCAAATGGGGTCGCGGACGCCGCACCAGATCGCGAAAAGCATTAAGTGCGCCGTCGAGCAGCAGCCGTGTCAGCGCCGGCCGCGGTGTCACTTCGTGCAATCGCAGAACGCGGCTCAACTGAATGATCTCATCGCGCAGATCGCTCCACTGCCTCCAGGAAACACGAGACAGGACACGCAGCCAAGCAAGTATTTTCCACGGCAGCCAGCGCCGGGCCCGCGCCCAGACCGACGCCGAATCGAGCAACAAATCGAGTCCGAACTCGAAGACGAGATGCGCTCGCGCCAGATAGCCGGGCCAACGCTGGATGAATTCCACATCGCGCCAATACCGGGTTTGTTGCAGCGGCTCTAAATAATGATGCACCAGCGTGTCGCGGTCAAAGCCGCGTTCCTCAGCGCGGATGCGTGCAGCCGCTCGGCTGAGCAGAACACCCGTTGCCGTGGCCGGTCCCAATAGATTCAGGACGGGGAAATCGGCGCCCAAACCCGCCGCGGCCCCGCCAACTACCAGGCCATCCTCGACAAGGTAGGGTATGTCACGCAATCCGCCGGTCCGCACAAGTGTCGCCGTCCATGCACCGCGCTGGCCATCGCGCAGCCACGGCCGCAGCGTCGGCATGTCCACGAACCAGTCGAGAAGCTGCCGAGGCTTGCCGGAGAAATCGCGTTGTAGAGGCTTCGCAGGTAGAATAATGCTTAAAGTGAGACCTTGCCGGTTGGTGCATAAAAATCCGCGCGCGTTCAACGCCATTTTCGCCGGATTGCGGAGCAGAAAATCGTAAGCGACGCCCTCGCCGGGTTCGAGACGAAAACGCTCCTCAAGGACTCCCGGCGGCAATTCGATGATTTGCTGGAGACAATAGAGAAACGCGGGCTGATCGCGCGGATCACCGAAGCGATCGAAGCCTTCGCGAGTGATAAGCAGGCCGCAGTCACCTTCGGCGAGAAAAGTCAATTTGGCGTATACTGGGCCGCGCGTCGTCGCCACGCCGATGATGCGCCGGCCGTTGCGGATAAGGCTTTCGACCGTGGTTTCCGTCCGCAAGACGATACCGTATGACCGCGCTATCTCGGCCAGATGGTGATTGAAACGCGGGCGCAAGACGGTGAAACAGTCGGAGTAAGCATCGGCATCGCGGTACAGGCTGCCGGCGAGCCGCCGACCATCCGTGGCGAAGACACCGCGTTCAATCAGTCGCCGCTCCCAGGCCAGCGCGTCGATTCTCTCTACCCCGAGAATGTCAGGCTGAATCAAGTTCTGGGCGAAGCAGACGCCGCCAAGCAGACCGGCGCCCGCGTCGCTCTCCGCCTCGACAACTGAAACCGTAAAGCCAGCCCGCGCCAGTCCAATCGCCGCAGTCAAGCCCGCGCATCCGGCTCCGACGATCACCACGTCGTACTGCGACTCAATCATCCGCTTTATCCAAAAAGAGGTCACCACGAATCACACGAATAACACGAATAAAACAAAACGAATGCAACAGAAAAACACCATCGATGGCAACCAGCTGACCAAAGCATGAAGTATTTTTTTCTTTAATTCGTGTAATTCGTAAGATTCGTGGTGGCCCTCTTAAACCAACGCGGGTAGGGGTTGAGTGAATGGTTCGTTGGCTTCGGCGCGGCGTTTCAGCTCGGCGCAGGGCTCGAAGCGTTTGCCGTGCCGAGCGGCCAGGGTGGTCAATGACTGAACGATGTCGCCGAGACCGCGGTCGTCGGCATAGCGCAGCGGGCCGCCGCGATGGGGCGCCCAGCCCGTGCCCAGCACCATCGCCAGATTCAGTGCCGCCGCAGTCGTCGTCAATTTCTCGCTCAATGCCAGGGCCGCCTCGTTCACCATCAGCAGCACCATGCGCTCGCGCCCTTCCGTCACACGCGCTGCCTCCGGAAGCGCCTGAGCGATAGAGGCGGATTTTTCCACTCGGAGAAGCTGTTGTGTTTGTGAGTTGATCTTGGGTTTCTTTCCCGCATGTAGGTAGAAGCCGCGGCCGCTTTTCTGGCCCAGCAAACCGGCGGCGCGCATCTTTTCGAACGCGGCGTTCGGCTCGAATCGCCCGGTCAGTACCGGCTGCATCGACTCAGCGACGTGCGCGGCGATGTCGAGGCCAATCTGATCGAGAAGCTCCAAGGGGCCCATCGGCATGCCGAAACGCTTCATGACGCGATCCACCTGCTCGATGGCCAAACCCTCGGCGACGAGGATCACCGCTTCGTTGAGGTACGGCATAAGGATGCGATTGACGACGAAGCCGGGACTATCGCGGACCAACACGGGCGTCTTACCGAGATTGATGGCCCATTGCGTTAGGGTTGCCAGCGTCATCTCATTGGAGGCCGGAGCGCGAGCGACTTCGACGAGCGGCATCTTGTGGACGGGATTGAAAAAGTGCATGCCGGCCACGCGCTCGGGATGCGTCAGGCCTTCTTGGAGACTCTCAACCGGCAGCGATGATGTATTCGTCGCTAGCACCGTCCCCGGCCGGGTGCGCGATTCCAGCTCGCGAAAGACAGTCCTCTTGGCGTCGAGATCTTCCAGCGCCGCCTCAACGACGACATCGACGTGATCGAAGCCCTCCCATTTCAGAGTGCCCTGGATGGCGGCCAATCGTTCGACCGATTCCGGCTCGGTCAACAACCTGCGCTCGACGGCCTTGCGAAACAATCCCTTGATGCGCTCCAACCCGGCATCGAGCGCCGCCTGGCTGACTTCCTGAACGACAACCTTGCATCCCTTGAAGGCGGCCAGCTGCGCGATGCCCGCTCCCATCGTGCCGGCACCAACCACGCCGACGCGGCGCACCTCCACCGGTTTTGCCGCGTGCAGTTCTTCGGGGAGTTTATCGCTCTTTTGTGTCTGAAAGAATAATCCGATGAGATTGCGGCAAGCCGAGCTGACGGCGAGGCGTCCAGCAGCGGCGCGCTCATAGGCAAGTCCCGCGGTCATGCCGTCGCGGATGCCGGCGCGGATCGCTTCGAGCGCCTCAAACGGCGCGGGCATGTCATCCCACACGCTGCGGCGCACAAGGCGCTCGGTGATCTGAAAAAGTGCTCGCCGACCAAGCGGGTTCGATTCGAGGATGCGTTGTCGCCACGTCCGCAGAGGGAGGCGATCGAGACGGCGTTTGCCTTCGCCGATGGCGCGACCGGTCAAGCGGCCGAACTGCTCGCGGAGCTCGGTCTCTGTTGCGGCGATGGCATCGGCCAGGCCCCAGCGAAAAGCCTCCGCGGCGTTCAGACGCTTACGATCGAGAATCACCCGCAGCGCGCGTTCCAGCCCGATGATTCGCGGCAGACGCTGCGTGCCGCCCCAACCGGGCAGTAGGCCCAGTTCGACCTCCGGCAGACCCATCTGGGTGCTGGGTTTATCGAAAACCAATCGATAATCGCAGGCCAGGGCGAACTCCAGTCCGCCGCCCAGGCATGCTCCGCTGATGGCTGCGATGGTCGGCATAGGCAGAGCGGCAAGCTTGTCGAACAATTTCTGCCCACTCGCCGATATGGCCTCCGCACTCCGAGCATCCTGAATGTTCAGGAACTCCTGCAAGTCAGCGCCGGCGACAAAGCCGCTCTTCTTTCCGCTCCGAACAACCAGGAGCGCCGCCTTGCTGGCCGCAACGGCATCGAGGGCGGCGTCGAGATCAGCCATCACCTGACGATTAAAAACGTTAACACTGCGGCCCGGCACATCCAAGATGAGGGCCAAGGCGCCGTCTGGATCGCGCTCGACCACGATCGTCGCGGAGTGGAAGACCTGCATGCACTCCCCTCTTCAAAAAGAATTCACCACGAAACACACGAAATACACGAAAAAAGAAAAAATCAATAAATACAACAAGAAGCAGTCGAAGCTATTCTGCTTTTTTCTCTTCTTCTCGTTTTTTCGTGTATTTCGTGTGTTTCGTGGTTCATTTCTTCCTTCTCAGCTCGCGGCGGCCGGCTCGAGCGGCGGTGCCTCGGTTGAGTGGATGCGTTGCTCGGCGGCCATCCGTAAGGCGATACGATTGATGACCTGCAAGAACGCAAGCGCGCTGGCTTCGATGATGTCCGTGCTGACTGCTCTGCCGTTAATGACACGGCCATTGTATTCGGCCTCGATATGGGCCTCGCCCTGGGCGTCTTCGCCGACTGTCACGCTGCGCACCCGGTAGTCGCGCAGCTTCACCTCGATGCCGGTGATCTGCTCGATGGCCTTGAACACGGCATCGACGGGTCCGTCGCCGAGACTGGCCTGGCGAACGATCGTACCGTCCTGGTGCCACAAGCACACCGAGGCCGAGGGAATGGTCGCGGAACCGGCGTTGCATGCCACCGCCTCCAGCGTCCACAGGGCCGGGCCGCTGTGAATTTGCGCCTCCGCTAGTGCCTCCACGTCGGCGTCGTAAATAACCTTTTTGCGATCGGCCAACGCCTTGAAGCCATCGAACACTTTTTGCAGTTGTTCTTCGGTGAGATGGTAGCCGAGATCGAGGACGCGCTGACGCAGAGCATGCCGGCCGCTGTGTTTGCCCAGCACTAGCTCGGTCTGCGGCACGCCGATGTCCTCTGGATTCATGATCTCGTAGGTGGTCCGCTCCTTGAGCATGCCATCCTGATGAATGCCAGCCTCGTGGGCGAAAGCATTTTGGCCGACGATGGCTTTGTTGCGCTGCACTTGAATGCCGGTGACGTGAGAGACAAGCCGACTGGTGGGGTACAGTTTCTTGGTATTGATGTTGGTGGTCACGCCGAAATAGTCTTGCCGCGTCCGCACAGCCATGACGATTTCTTCCAGGGCGCAGTTGCCCGCCCGCTCGCCGATGCCGTTGATGGTGCATTCGACCTGTCGTGCGCCTTCCAGGACGGCGGCGAGGCTGTTGGCCACGGCCATGCCCAGATCGTTGTGACAATGGACGCTGATAACCGCCTTGTTGATGTTACGGACGTGTTTTTTCAGATGGGCGATGGCGGCGGCGTACTGGCTGGGCACGGCATAGCCGACCGTATCGGGAATGTTCACCGTGGTGGCGCCGGCATCGATAGCGGCCTCGACGACTTCGGCCAGGAAGTCCAGTTCGGTGCGGGCGGCGTCTTCCGGGGAAAACTCTACATCATCGGTGTATTGGCGGGCGCGCTTGACGCCCTCGATGGAGCGGCGGACGATTTCTTCCTTGGCCATTTTGAGTTTGAATTCTCGATGAATGGCACTGGTGGCGAGAAAGACATGGATGCGTCGGCGCGGGCAGTCGCGCAGCGCTTCGCCGGCGCGATCGATGTCCGCGATGTTGCAGCGGGCCAGGCCGCAGATGACCGGGCCGCGCACTTCGCGGGCAATCGCTTGCACGGCCTCGAAGTCGCCCGGCGAGGCGATGGGGAAGCCGGCCTCCATGACATCGACGCCGAGATCCTTTAAGGCGTGGGCCACTTGCAGTTTCTCGGCCAGGTTCATGCTGGCGCCGGGGCTTTGTTCCCCGTCGCGGAGAGTCGTGTCGAAAATGATGAGGCGGTCGTTCATGGTCAGGCTCCGGGCAAACAAAAAAGCCCCAGGATTCTGATCCCAGGGCTGTATTCAGCAAGCGAAGAAGACACCGGCTGGATGGCGCGCCTAGGATCCGTCGAGCGGAAGAAGTAAGAAGTCCAAAAGATCGAGGAGCAAAGGCTTGGTCATGGTTGTGCTATTACGGGCGATGTCGATGCCGCATGAGGTCTCGCACACCTTCTTGATAGTGTAGAGCTTTTACCCGTGGTTGGCAATGACATTTCGATGGCGGAGAATCGAATGGAAAGCGGGATACGGGAGTCGAACCCGTCTAGCAGCCTTGGGAAGGCTGTGCACAGCCGATATGCCAATCCCGCAATGTAAGAAGATTCTACCCCGACACAGCCGCGCTCCGCAAGTGGCTTTGCATTTTTTTCCAATGCCATCGGTAGCTAGGTGACTTGCGGAGTGTTGGTCATCGACGAGCAGACCGCCGTCCGAGGGTAAGGGTAGATAGGTCGGACGGCTGCCAGTCGCACATCTCGGAAGGGAACCTGAATCTCCCACCCGTTGCTGAAGAGGATAGAGTGTCGATAGTGCCGGACATCGCCGCTTCCACATACTTCCAATTCTTCATATTGCCAGGTCATGCGAGGTGAGCAATACTCGGCCGGCAAAGCCGAACGATCAATTAACGGCTCCGCTGTCAGCGTGTAGGTAATGTACAGCAGATCATTCGGTGGAGCATCGAGTTGGAGTACGATGACGAAGGTATCATTTTGACAGACGGCGCTGAGCACCTCGGCGTCGTGCAGGTAGTAGTCTTCGAGCAATTGACGGGCAGAGGGCGGCAAGTCTGGGAGAACGGTTTGCAGATAGTTATCGTATCGCTCTGCCGCGTCTTCCCACGCGGCATCGGCGGCGTCCATCGCGTCCGGCGCGTGATCCTGCAAGCGAGCATAAAGGCTGGGTGTAAAGTATTTCATGGTTTCTTTCTCGCCTTGCGATTCTCGGTTTCGTAGAAAGTATGCCCTGAGGGAGGCGGCGTCATCTGCTGGAAATGCGGTAGGGCCAACGGTCCGGCGTGCCGAGTGTGAGGAACGCCGCGTTGATAAGGCCCCACGGCCGATTCGATGGAGGCCGCCAACGCACGGTTCGCCTTGAGATCCAGCCCACAAACCACAACATCGAGTCCGCCCCGACGCCGTGCGATGGCCAACGCCAGATCGATTTCGGATCCTCGCAGCACCGCCCCTGATGGTCCCGCCCCGCGCTCGGCTTCATGGATCGTCGCAGGCGGAGCGGATGTGGGCGAAACGGAAACCTCGGCGTCGGTCATCGACGTATTTTACTCCACAAACCTCTATAGAAGAAAGAGGACCACTTTCATGTCCTTACTCCAGCACCGGCGGTTCGACCTTCGCCGGCATCGTCGGCGGCTGGGTGCCCTGAATCTGTCGCAAGTACGTGCCGGATAGATCGGCTCGTTTGACGATGCCGAGCACGCGATTGCCGTCTGCTTTTTCGACCACCGGCAATGCCAGCAAGTCGCTTTCGACGAATTGCTCCATCGCTTCATCCAGCGGTTCTTCGGGGGACAGAGGTTCGACCGTGCGCGTCAGATCCATCGCCACCGCGAATGCGCGCAAGTGCGGCGATTGCGAGGCCAATAGCACCTCTTCCACCGTCACCACGCCGATAAGCCGACCATCGGCGTCGATCACTGGCACCGACTGCAACGGGTTGTCGCTCAATCGTTCGATCACCTCGGCGACGCGATCGCCCGGATGCAGGTAGGGGACGTCGCGCAAAGGTGTGATGAAGGAGCCGACGCGCAGGCCGGTCAGCACCTCGCGGACATAAGCGCCCTGGTGAGCCGGCGAACGCGACCGACTCTGCACCTGCGAGCTGTAGATCGATTGCTCGTCGGAGAGAAGGAATGAGATAGTGCAGACCCATAAAGTCGGCAAAAGGAGATTGTAATTGCCGGTCAGCTCGCTGACCATGACGAGAGTGGACAAAGGCGTCTTGGCGGCGGCGGCGAAGAAACCAGCCATGCCCACGATGACGAAGCTAGCCGTCGGCGGCATGTAGCCGGCCGGGAAAACGTGGTTGAGCAGGATACCCAGGGCGCCGCCGCCGCAGCCGCCAATCACCATCGACGGCCCAAACACACCGCCGGAACCGCCGCTGCCGATCGTCAATCCTGTGGTCACGATCTTGCCCACGGCGATGCACAAAAGCAGCACGGCCAATGACAAGTCGTTTGCTTCGCTCGGCAACCGCCGCAAGCTGTCTTGCAGTACCCCGTAACCATAGGACAAAACCGAGACGGCGCGGAGTTTTTCTCCCAGGGCGAAATACAATGCCAAGGCGACAAGCCCGGCCAGAAACGCGCCGATGGCCGGCTTAAAATGCGGACGAATCGGCAAACGGCGAAACAGCTCAGTCAGGCCGTAAAAGCTGCGCGTGTATACCATCGCCAACAAGACCACGAACAATGCGAGCAGGGCATACGGTATGAGATGAAACGGATCGGTAAAGACGGTGGACTGCATCAACTGAGTGGGCATGTCGAACAGCGGTTTCCAGCCGATGCCGGTCCAGTGGCTAAAAACCTGACCGAAGGTGCAGTAGGCCGTGATACAGGCGAGGGCAGCGGGGATAACGACTTCCGACTCGAAGTCAGGCGAGCGGTACAGTACCTCGGCGGCGAAGAGAGCGCCGGCCAAGGGCGCGCGAAAAATGGCGGCGATGCCGGCACCCATGCCGGCAGCCAGAAGCAGCCGTCGCTCGGCAGGCCGTAATCGCAAGAGTCCGCCCAACCATGAACCGAAGCCGGCGCCGATTTGCGCGATTGGTCCCTCGCGGCCCCCCGATCCGCCCGTTCCCAGCGTAATGGCGCTGGCGAAGATCTTCACCAATGGCACGCGCGGCCGGATCACTCCGCCTTTGAAGTGATAGGCGGCAATGGCCGAATCCGTGCCGTGTCCTTCCGCTTCCGGGGCGAGAGTGTAAACGAGGAAGCCGCTGATCAGTCCCCCTACGGCCGGCACGATTAAGAGCAGCCACCAACGAAACGGAGTGTCCGACGGCGGTAGCAGCATGTCGAGCGGAGGTTCATTGGCGGGACCGCCCGGATGATAGCCGACGATCATTTCCAGGGCCAAATGAAAAACGGTCCGGGTGGCCAGGTAAAACACCACGGCGCCCAGGCCCGCGATGACGCCCACGCACAGCGATAGTCCCAGCAGCCGGGCTTGCGGACGCAGCCGGCGCCGGCCAAGCTGCCAAAACTCGGGGAGCCAGTGAAGAGGATTCAAGAGAACAGATGATGTGCCGCGATCCGTCATAAACTGACAATCTCCCGTACCATGAGGAGGTCCGGGGGATGTCTTATGATTCGTGCGCCTTGGCGGCTTTGGAAACATGCTGATCGTGGATTTACCCGACCTCGCCGCGACGCAGGCCTTTGGTCGGCGTCTGGGACAGCGGCTCTGGCCCGGTGCGGTGATCGCCCTCATCGGCGACCTGGGGGCTGGAAAAACGCAATTGACGCGAGCCATTGCCGAGGGACTCGGCATCGCCAACAGCCGCGCCGTCACCAGTCCGACCTTCGTTCTGGTGCAGGAATATCAAGCACGGCTGCCGATCTATCATTTCGATGCTTATCGCTTGAAAACCGAAGCCGAGTTCGCCGACCTGGGCGTTCACGAATACTTCGAGAGCAATGGAGTATGCCTCGTGGAATGGGCGGATCGCGTGCCGGGGTGTTTGCCCGCCGAACACCTGCGCATCACGCTATCCGTGACCCGAGAGACATCTCGCCGCGCGATAGTCGAAGGGTGGGGAAAAGAGTATGAGAAATTGATTACGGAGTTGAGAATTGTATCCGAGCCTGAAGCGTAAGCGAAGAGAGGCCTTCGCTTACGCTTCAGGTTCAGATACATACAGTAAATATTTACAGATTCACATCAATTCCATTAAGCACATTCTGAGCCAGCTCGACCATCGTGGTGCGGCGATTCATGGCGCCGCGTTGGAGGCGGCGGAAAGCTTCCGCCTCGGTCCAGCGATAGCGCTTCATCAACACGCCTTTGGCTCGCTCGATGATCTTGCGATTTTGCAACGCCTGCCGCAAGGAGGCATTTTCTTGGCTCAGCTCGCGCAGATCGTCGAATTGTTTTCGCGCGATCATGAGAGCGGGGCCGAGCTGGTGTTCCTCAACGGGTTTGACCAGGTAGGCCAGGACATGTTCTTCAAGAGCGCGGCGGACCAGTTCTTGATCGCGGTCGCCGGTGATGGCCACGGCGGCAACAACGCGCTCCTGGTAGATTTGTCGCAGAGCGTCCAGGCCGTTTAAGCGGGGCAGGTGAATATCAAAGACGACCACGTCCGGCTCGAGTTCCAGCACGGTGCGAACCATATCGGTGCCCGTGGCGGCCTCGCCGACGACATGATGGCCGAGCTTCTTTTCTAAGGTTTCCTTCAAAAACAAACGCACTGTGGGGTCATCCTCGACGACCACAACATTCAGGGTCCCCAACGTGGACGCCGCTTGCTCCATGACGCAAACCTCCTCCAACGTCTCAACCGCATCGCTGGCCCGACTCGAAGATTCTCTCTGCCGCAGCGGTTAGGGAGAGAGCAACTTAAATGCCGGTTCGCGATCAGAACCTCAAGGATTATTCTCAATGTGTTCCTAGAAACGCAATTCAGGGAGGAGATCCTTCTCGCCGAGCAAAGGGAACAGTGCTCCCTTTTAACTTAACAGATTTCTCGACCGCCGCCAGTACAAACCACTGTTCTCGCGCACAGCGCCACGATTAAAAGGACGAAAATCGCTGCGGCTTTGCCCATCTCCCCGAGATCTCCCGATTACTCTTGAGCCGGTCCTGGCGGCAAAACCAGGACGACTTGGAAGCCGCCATCCGCAGCCTCCCCCGCAGTTATGCGTCCGCCTTGTAAATCGATAATACGACGGGCGAAAGCCAACCCCAAGCCGAAACGAGCGTGTCGCGTCGTGCTGAAGGGCGCCGACAACCAGCTGAGTTGTTCGGCGGCGGCTGGCGGGCCGTCGTGCGTGAAGCTCCATTCGGTGTTTCCATCGGGCGATTCCTTTGACACCCGAATGAGTATCTTGCTCCGCGCCGCTTGGCACAGAGACATCATCAACATCGTCCCCGCCTGCATCAGCTTCGCGGCATCGCCCCACACTTTTGTGGGACGGGGTGCCTCACAGACGATCTGAAGCCCAGGGTTTCGCAGCGAAAATGAGGCGGCGATGCCGGCGGTCAGCTCGCTCAGCTCCACCCAGTCCAGGTTCAAGCTGAGAGGACAAATCAGATCGTGGGTGGCGTCGAGCTCGTTCTTGCATGCCTCGGCTCGACTGCGGAGGTCAGCAAGAATGGTTCGTTCCAGGGTCTGACTGCGCGGCAGTCGTTCCTTGAGGATGGCCACTGAGGAATACACCGATTGCAGGAGGTCGCCGACTTCGTGGCGCAGGGTACGCACAACCATCTCAACGAAGTGCGCGGTACACATTCGTTCGCCGTCATCATTGATGCCCATGATGGTACTGTGCCTCTCGGTATATTGGAGCGGCAGGCGCGGACTGGAAGACACGTTCCAGCCGACCGGCAAGAGATTTCTCATTCCTTACTCGGAAACATTACCAAGAAAACGCGGATACGAGCTATTCCAGTTCCATCCTTCGAGAAGGAACCTCGCACCGCAGGTTGGATAGGAATGGGAGCAAAAACTGTGCCTCGACTGCTCCGTTTCCGCCTTTTTCCGGAAGTGGAAATCCCAACTCTTATTCCACGAACATAATATTAAGTAAAGCGCAACTGACTTGACAGGCTTTCCTGTCCCCGATAACTTCGCGGAATCGGACATCGCCTCGTCGATCCAGCCGAACCGCCGCCGTCAAGACCGAGGAGTTTCCGTCTATGCAGCTGTTAGCGCCGGACATTCTGGAGGAAGCTCGGCTGCTTTCTCCTGTCCTAAGTGGGACGGGAGTGGCCATCGGCTTTCTGTTATGGTCGCTTGGTGGCCGGACGCATCGATTCTGGCTGGCGATGAGCGTGACCCTGACCGCGGGGTTGCTGGGGCTGACCCTGGGCAAGGACTACGGCATGCAGCCGTTGGTGGCCGGCCTGCTGCTGGCCGTGTCCGCGGGAGCGTTGGCTTTGTCGCTGGTGCGCATTCTTCTCTTCGCGGCCGGCGGACTGGCCGCGCTGGGGCTGATGCACTCCCTCGCGCCGAGTTGGGATGAACCCATCGCCGTCTTTCTCGTCGGCGGTTTGTTTGGCGTGCTACTTTATCGCTTCTGGATCGTGACCTTCTCCAGCTTGATCGGGGCGTTGCTCATGTCTTATAGCGCCCTGGCTTTGTCGGATCGGCTTCGTATAGTGGATAGTGTTGCATGGACGACCAAGAACGGCCCGCTGCTGAATTGGGGTTGCGCCGCGCTGATCGTTTTGGGCATTCTGGTTCAATTTCTGATGGAACGTCGCCGGCATCGGAAGTCCGAGGCGCCTGCCGAGCCGGAACCTGTCGTGGCTCCTCCCCCTCCGCCGCCCGCCAAGCCGGCGCCGACGGGATGGCGGGCCTGGAGCGAAAAATGGCTCCGCCGCGCCGGTTAGAGAGAATCATCATGCTGTCACGCCTACGACGCATTTTCATTGCCATCGTTGTTATCTTCTCGATGTCGCTGCCTTTCGCGGCAGCTCAGAAGGATGTGGGTATCGAACGGGGGGTTAAACTCGATCCCGCCGCAAGCGACTCAAGCGGCTCGTCCCCCGCTGCCCTTCCCTATTTCGCGATGGCGATTTACACGATGCTGATTATGACGATTGTGTGCATGCCCAGCCGCAAGGCTTGATTGCCGAGGAGAAGCTCGATGTTGGCCGCCGATCTTCCCGACCTGCTGTCCCTCAGCCGTCGCATTATCAATGGCGGCGAGCTGACCCGTGAGGAAGCACGCCGGCTGTTCGCACTGGAAGGCGAGGAGTTGTACGATCTGTTCTACGCGGCTCACAAGGTTCGCCGCCACTTCCACGGCAATCGCGTGACATTTTGCAGCATCTTGCCGACCAAGTTCGGCAATTGCAGCGAGGATTGCAAATTCTGCGCGCAGAGCGCCCATTTCGATACGGGCATCACTCCTCATGCGATGATGGACGGGGCGGAAGTCACGCAAGCGTGCGCGGATGCACGCGCTCGTGGTGCTAGCGCCTTTGGCATCGTCAACAGCGGCCGCGGGCCGACCAAGCGCGAGTGGCCCAAGATCATGGAAGCCGTCAAGGCCATGAAAGAAGTGGACGGCATCTGCCATTGTGCCACGCTGGGCACGCTTACCGAGGAACAGGCGCGCGACCTCAAGGCCGCCGGGGTTCGCCGCATCAATCACAACCTCGAAACTTCGCGTGAGTTTTATCCGCAAATCGTCAGCACGCACACCTGGCAAGAACGCGTGGACACGGTGCGGCTGGCTCAGCGTGTCGGCCTGGAAACGTGTTGCGGCTGCATTTTCGGCATGGGCGAAACCATTGACGATCGCGTCAGCCTCGCTTTCAGCCTGAAGGAACTGAACCCCAGCGTCGTGCCGCTCAACTTCCTGTTCCCGATCCCTGGCACGCCGCTGGAGAACGCTCCGCGCTTGCGGCCGATGGAGATTCTGAAAATCATCGCCGTCATGCGCTTGATTCTGCCGCGCCAGGATCTAAAAGTCGCTGGAGGCCGCGAGAAGAACCTGCGCGATTTGCAAAGCTGGATCTTCTATGTCGGTGGCACCAGCGGGTTGATTGGCAACTACCTGGCCACGGCCGGTCGGCCGAACGAGGAAGATTTGCGGATGATCGAGGATCTGGAGCTGACCTGGCACGACGACCGCGTCGGCGATTTCGATCCTTCTCTCCCACCCCCGCCGGCTGCCCCGACCTGGGAACTGCCGGTACTGTCCTAACACAAAAACTCACCACAGAGTCACAGAGGACACAGAGAAAAACACAGAAAGAAAACAAATACAAAATGTCAATATCCTAGAATTATTTTATTTGTTTTTGTGTTTTTCTCTGTGACTCTGTGGTTAGCTCTTCTTATGACTCCCTGGATGGATGATGACCTGGAGGAGCGGCGGCGGCGCGGGTTGTACCGGGTGCGCCGGCGTTTGCAGTCGGGACAAGGAGCGCGGGTTCGGCTTCGTGGTCGAGAGCTAATCAACTTCTCCTCCAATGATTATCTCGCGCTTGCTGGAGATGCGCGACTGGCTCGCGCCGCGGCGGCTGCTGTGCGGCGTTACGGCAGCGGGGCTGGGGCTTCAGCGCTGGTGTCCGGTTATTCGCCGCCGTTGCGCTCTCTTGAACGTGCCTTGGCGGATTGGGAAGGAACGGAGGCAGCGCTCGTTTTCAGCAGCGGCTATGCCGCCAACCTGGCGCTGGTCAGCACACTGGCCGGTCAGCCCGATGCCGTCTTTAGCGATGCACTCAATCACGCCAGTTTGATCGACGGCTGCCGCCTGTCGCGGGCCGCCGTCCACGTCTATCGGCACTGCGATCTCGATCACCTCGCCAATCTCCTGCGGAAAGAGGGACGAAGCGCGCGTCGCCGATTGATTGTCAGCGATACCGTTTTCAGCATGGACGGCGATTTCGCGCCCCTCGCGGAATTAGTGGAGTTAGCGGAGCGTTTTGATTGCCTTTTATTGATCGATGAGGCGCATGCCACGGGTGTTCTCGGCGAGCATGGCCGCGGCGTTACGGATTTTCTCGCTCCGGGTTCGTGGCCACCCGAGCGCGTCATCAAGATGGGCACGTTGAGCAAGGCCCTCGGCACCCAGGGTGGTTTCGTGTGCGGCCAGCGCCGTCTGATTGCTTGGCTCGTCAATCAGGCACGGCCGTACATTTTTTCAACGGCGCTCTCGCCGCCGGTCGCCGCCGCGGCGCGGCGCGCGGTTGCGATTGTGCGACAAGAACCGGAACGACGCCAACACGTTCTCACCCTGTCCGAACGCTTGCGTCGAGAGTTGCGTGAGTTGGGGTGCATCGTGGGCGATTCGCGATGTCAGATTGTGCCCCTGATCGTGGGTGAGGCGCGGCGAGCGGTGGCGCTTTCGCGCCGCCTGGAGGAACACGGCTTGCTGGTCCCAGCGATTCGCCCGCCCTCCGTGCCCGAAGGAGGCGCGCGACTGCGCATCAGCGTCACTGCTGGGCACACGGAAAATGATGTGATACAGCTCCTAGCGGCCTTGCGAGAAACCATGCCGTTGCCGTCCTAAACCACCTACTATTGGCCGCTGGCGATTTCCCCCTCTCTCTGACCAACATCGCTGACTCGCGCCTCCCCTTGCAACCTGCGTAATCGCTACCCTCCACGCGGCATGGCACGATTTCTCGCGGAAAGATTGAAGATCGCTCTGCCCCTATCTCAGCTGCGAAGCGTAGAATCGAGAGGGTGAACGAACGAGAGGAGGCCACCTATGAATCGGCGATTGGTCTCGTTCCTGATTGCAGTCATGATCGTGCTGGGTGGGCTGTCGGGTTGCCGCTGCCCGAATAACAATCGTGTTGGGTACGTCCCTCCGCCTCCCGGGACTGGGACGTGCGATCGCTGCGCCGCCAATGGCCCATTGCCGCCGCGCTATGTGCCCAACACGGGTCCGGTCCCAGCCGGTCCCGCGCCAGTCGCGGTGCCGTTTTCGCCGGGCGCTGTGCCGCCTCCTCCGGGGCCGGCAGCGATCCCGAGTTCAGGAATCCAGCAAAATAACTACATTGCTCCGGGATCATCGCCGGCACCCTCGCCGCCCGTCAGTGCTCCAGGGGCTTATCTGGAGCAACCCGAACCCGCGGCATCGAACTCAGGATCGCCGATGCCCAGTGATACGCGCTCGTACACGCCGCAGACGCAAGAACCGCCGCCCGCGCGCGACGACCGCAACGCCAGTCCGGCGATGCCCGTGGACATCCCGCAATTCGCTATGGTCAAAGCCAATATCGCCAGCGGGCAGGAGCCGTTCTCCGGCGGAGTCGCCTGGCTGAAATCTCATGGCTATCGAGCGGTGTTGCATATCCGAGCGCCCGGGGAGGATGACAGCGCCGCGCGTCGCGCCTACGAGCAAAGCGGATTGCGTTATGTGAGCCTGGAGGTTTCGCCGCAGACGCTATCGCGAGCAATTGTCGATCAATTCAATCAGCTGGTTGCGGACGCCAACAATCTGCCGCTGTTCGTGTACGATAAAGACGGATCGCTGGCGGGCGGATTGTGGTACTTGTATTTCCGTTTGGTGGATCGAGCGACGGAAGAGAAAGCGCGAACGGAGGCGGAACGCCTCGGCTTCAGGCAGGAGCGCAGCGACGCCCATCTCAAGATGTGGCTTGCCGTGCAGAACTTGCTGAAGGACCTCAAGCCTTGAGCTGATGAGCCGCGACGGTAAGGGAGCGGTTTGATTTATCGTTTCGCGCGATACGATAAATCAAACCGCTCCCTTACCGTCGCGGCTCCGCGACATGGGCGGCTCCGCGACTTGGAAGGGAATCATCATGACCCAATCGCGCTCCTCCGCGTTCGGTTCGAGCTTTCCGTTGACGTCGCCATTGTACCCTTCGGCGGTGTACACGCTGCCGGACCTCGACGCGCTGGATCGCATCCTCGATGCCAAGGAAGCCGGCTTCATCTATGCCCGCGACGCCCACCCCAACGCTCGGCTGCTGGCTGATCGATTAGCGGAGTTGGAAGGGGCGAAATGGGCGATTGTTACCGGTTCCGGCATGGCCGCCGTCAGCGCTCTCGTCTTGGCGAACGTGGAGAAAGGCCAGCGCGTCCTCGCCAGCCATCGGCTCTATGGCCGCACCACGCAGTTATTCCTGCAAGAGCTGCCGCGTCTGGGCGTGCAAGTGGCTTTTGTGGACATTAGCGATCCGGATGAAGTACAGCGCGCACTGCAAACCCCGGCGCGGTTGTTGTTCGTGGAAACGATGTCCAATCCGCTGTTGCGGCTCGCCGACCTGGAGATGCTGGCACGCTTAGCCCACGATGCGAATTGCCTACTGGTGGTGGATAACACGTTTGCCACGCCGGTGCTCGTTCGGCCGCTGGATCTCGGCGCCGATTTCGTTGTGGAGAGCATCACCAAGATGATCGGCGGCCACAGCGATGTGACGCTCGGCCTGGTGTGCGCCAACAACGACAAACAGGCAGAGCTAAGCCAGGTCAGTAGTATCTGGGGCTTCTCGTCGAGTCCGTTCGATTGCTGGCTGGCCGAACGCGGCCTTGATACCCTGCCGCTGCGCATGAAGACGGCGAGCGCCAACGCCGCGGCCCTTGCTGATTGGCTCGCCGAGCAGCCGGGCGTCGCGCGCGTAATCTATCCCGGACGCCCCGATCATCCCGATCACGAATTGGCGGGGCGGCTGCTGCATGGCTTCTTCGGGAACATGCTCTGTTTCGATCTCGCTGGAGGGCGCGAGGCTGTTAACCGCTTCATGCACCAAGCTCCCGGCATCCCCTTCAGCCCCTCGCTCGGCCATACCACGACCACATGTAGCCATCCTGCCACAACCTCGCACCGCTATGTCAGTCCCGCCGAGAGAGAGCGCCAAGGCATCACGGATGGCCTGGTGCGCTTATCGGTCGGCGTCGAGGAGTTGTCGCTCATCCAGAGCGAGATGGCGAAGGGCTTGAGCCGAGGATAGGGGTTAGTCATCGTTCTCCAGCGGACGTTTGACCGATGGGTCGCCGGCTTCCAGGCGTTTTAGTTGTTTGCGGAAATACACTCGTTTCGGGTCCAGTTCGATGGCGCGCTTCTGCATGGCGATCGCCCTCTCTTTATCGCCGCGCTGAAAGTGTACCTCGGCGAGGGTATCGTGATAGCCAGCGTGTGTCGGCACTAGCTCGATAGCCTTTTGCGCGTGTTCGAGCGCCTTGTCGAGATTACGGCGACTGCACGCCGAAATCCACGCGACTTCGTTGTGGGCCGACGCGCAGCGCGGAAAATCGCGGCACACTTTCTCGTAAGCGGCATAATAGCGATTAAAGAGGTCCGTTGATTCTTTCTTGTAGCCGCGCCGCTCCAATTCCGGCACCAACATGAGGGGCAGATCGACGAAACCGGGCGAAGCGGCAAAACCGAGGTCAATCTGTTTGAGCGCCTCATCGAGTTTGCCCGCGGCGAGCAGTCCGGCTGCCCGAAATTGGTGGATTTGCGCCGGCACATTGACGTAGGCTGCGTTTACGATGAAGTTGATGTTGGAATTGAGACAGAGCAAGATCGACTGCTCAATTCCCTCCGCTCCATGGAGATAATCTTTGCGGGCAATGGCCGCGTGGGCGAAGCGACGGATCGCCGGGGCCGAATTTAGGGAATTCGGCTCACTCACACGCAGCAGCAACTCGGTCTCGCGCAGAGCCGCCTTCTCGTGCCCGCGCTTGGCCAGGGCATTGAGAAACCCCTTGCGCGCCTCCGCGCCGGCGAAGGGGAGCCAGTGCGCTTGTTCGATCAGCTTTTTCCCTTCCTTTTCTTGGCCGGCGTGGACGAGGGCATCCCCCGCGAGAAAAAGCGGCAACGGGTCGTAGGGACCCCCGGCCTCCGTTTCGGAATTCTGCCGTTTGACGCGCGCGTTTCCGGCGAGCAACTGTTGCTCCCAGGCCTGACGATAGCGTTCGGCTGCTTTCGCCCATTGTTTTTTCGCGGCCAAGAGATCACCCATACGGAGTAAAGCATCGCGGCTTTTCGTTTTTTCGAGCAGAGAGAAAGCGAGGTCATCGAGTCCGGCGAGGAGGGCGCCCTCTGCTAGGCTTTGCCTCCATGCCTGCATCTGCCCCATCGGGACATTATCCGATGGCACAGGCTCGCGATAACCCGGATCGTTCTCGATCCATTTTTTTACATCCTTGGCCACGGCTTTGCCCTCCAGCAGCTGGCGCAGGCGCTTCATCACTGCTGCCGGCGTTTCGTCCTTGAATTGTCGCCGCAGGATGGTCCACCACACTTCGGCCGTCTTCGCATGTTGGGGGAAGAGTGCGGCGAAATAGCGATGCTCGCCGTCTTCCCTCCAGAGTTTACTGCCGTCTTTTGGAGGCGCGACACTCAGCGCCTTGACCGCGTGCGTAAACGCCCGGTCCCTCAGACCCGCGCGCATTTCCTCCGTGAGCAAATTCTCGACCCATCCAGGATCAATTTCATCTTTTATGCGCTCGGCGTAGCGGTCGAACAATGCCTCCCCTTCCTTCTCACCCAGAAAACAGAGCAGCCGCGCGCGGGCCAAGTAGAGATTAGGATTGTCCCAATGATCGTCACTGGAAGGGATCTCGTCCTTCTCGGCCAAGCCGAGCGCCGCGCCGAATTCGAGCCGGGCGCGCAGAATATCGAACAGTACATCGCGGTGTTTGGGCACGGTCCGTAGCATATCCAGTCCCTCGGCCGGTCGATCGTTGAGCAGCAATCCTTTGGCCGGCATGAGCGGTTGCGCCCTATTTCCGACAAATCTGCCCAACTCATGCACGGCATTCTCGAATTCCTTCTGCTTTCCTGCCAGTCGCGCGAAGGCGGCGCGGAAAGCCCATCTCTCGGCCGTGTTATCCACTCGTTCCTTGTCCGATTTCTCCGCCAACGCTTTGTGCGAAATCTCCGCCAACGCTCTCCAATCGCCCAATTCAACGAGGATGTCTTCGAGAAGATCCGGGCGGCCGCACTTCTGGGCCTCGTTGCGCGCTGCGACAAGATCGCCGTTGGCCCGATGGAGATAGACGAGCGTTTCCGCGAGCCATTTGTCCTCCGGATGAGCGTTCCGCCGCGCGGTAAAGTGGGCGATGCGTTCGGGTAGTTTGCCGCGCAGCAGCCAATAGGCGGCGTATTGATTGTGGCTGACGAATTTGCCTTCGTGGCTAACTTCCAGCAGATGTTGGAAAAACTCGTGCTTGTCCTCGGTCACGGCGAGGAAAAACGCGGCGGGCAATCGGTTGGCGATCGCATCGCCCAGCATGTTGCGTTGATTCGCATCCGTTTCGGCGGCAGCGATTTTCAGGACGGCCCGCAGTCCGGCATCCCCGCTGTCGAGCAGTTTGTGGAGCACCTCGATGCGCGGTATGCCCGCACTGGATTGATAGGCGCGGATGAGCGCGACGATGTTGGCCGGGGTATCGGGATAAATGCCCCAGCGGAATTTGTCCAGAAGCTCACGGGCGCGGCGGACTACTTCCCGATCGACGCTATTTGCCGCTTTCTCCAGGCTGGACTCGGCGGCGGCGCCGGCTTGCCATAATTTCTTCGAGGCGTTCTCGCGCACCTTAAAGTCGTTATCGCCCAGCTGCTCCACCCATTGAGCGATTTGTTTCGGCGTTGGCTTTTGCTTGGAGGTATCGGCAACGGAGTCGAGGATCGCCAGGAGCAGAAACAAAGCGGCGAGTAGGAATCGATGAAGGTAGGACAGCACAGCGGCCTCCTTTGCAGGGAGCAGGATCTCGAAGGAACCTCGCTGTTGCAATCGTAACGGCCCGCCGCGCCGGCGGACAAGACAAATCTGATAGCGATCCCAACGGCATCTGTCGGTGGATACGCTGGACAGTTGCGTCGGGTTGTCTACAATCTCTTATTCGGGATGGCTCTCGACCCGACTCGAGCTTGGGAATGCTTGCGACCCGCTCCATCTTCTTTGAGATTGAACTACCCAACGCCACGACGTGGTTCTATTTCTCGGCGTTGCTGGCGGTCGCCTTGTTTTTCAAGTTCAACCGTTTGCTCAGCATCCGAAATGGCGATGTGCTATCGCTTTTTTTGCCGATGCCGGGTTTTCTGCTGTTGGCCCAGCCCGACGTTAGCTCGTTCTGGGGCTATTTGTGGTTGCTGGGGGCGTCGGGCTATTTCCTGTTGCGCTGCCTGTTCGATCTCGCTTTGCTACGGCGGCCGGCCTTGAGTCCGAACCTGAACTTCGGCGGTCTGGTCTGGTTGGCCGGCGCGCTGTTCGTCAGCCTCATCGCCGTGGCCGTCCGCCATCCCAATGCTCAAGCCAAACCTGAACAGGAGTCGTCCAAGCAGCGGGAGTCCGCTTCGGGAGCGATCGAACCCGTGCGGCGCCAGGTTGAAAAAGTCATCCTGGAGCAGGCGCCCGCCGAGGTGGACCAAGAATCGGTGGGTTTGTGGGTCGAGCGCGGTCTGACGGTACTGTGCCATCTGTCCATCGCCGTCGGCTTGATCCTGATTGGCTGGCTGCACTTCGAGGATTTGCACGCGGGCATGGCGGCCGCCACCTTCTACCTGCTCTTGCCATACACCTATCTGC
>Ga0070738_10003146_pt1 | contig 22521 bp, 20 predicted proteins | sample Coa_R2_2_FD_66446 | JGI IMG/M metagenome (GOLD analysis project Ga0070738, IMG submission 66446) | Surface soil microbial communities from Centralia Pennsylvania, which are recovering from an underground coalmine fire - Coalmine... | ecosystem: Environmental > Terrestrial > Soil > Unclassified ... | reverse complement strand
AGCCGCGGCGGAAGCGGCACCAGTGGCGGCGGGTGACGCAGATGACGTAGAGGGCGGTGCGGTCGAGGCCGCGGACGCTTGGGCTGACGGTTGCGGCACGGACGCTGTGAACGTCAGTGTGGTTCCCTCCGGAAGAAAAACGTGATTGCCCTCAGGAATCGCAGTTGCAATCGCCGTGCTAGTCGCCGCCTTCTTCCCGAATCCACCGAAGCCGCCAAGTACGGAGCCAAGTTTCTGCGCCGTCTGCTGCGCGATGCTGGTGGCGGTCACGTTGGTGCTGGTCACCGCGACTTCCTGTCCGTTGAGCGAAAGGAAACTGAGCTGCGTGTTCCATGTGCCGCCGCTTTGCGCGAGTGCGAGCTTGGCCAAGGTGTTCACCGGGATGGAGACGCTACCCGCGGTGGCCGCTTGCGTTACGACACCGCGGTACTGCCTGCCGGGCTGGTCGCTCGCGGAATTGATGGAGTCCACCAGGCGCATCACGATAGTGACCGTGGCCGCGGGCTGTGGAACTGCCGGTGCCGGCGCAGCAGCGGCGGGGGCTGTAGCAGACCCGGCAACAGCCGGTTGGCCGGTCGCTGCGGAAGCAGAGGCGGGCGCCGCCGTCTGGCCATACCTCCAGCCAGTATCAACATGTGTGTAGCCTTTATAGCCTGTTGTGAGGTCGCGTTCCTTGAGCGCTTCCGCGTCCGCTTGCGAGAATTGGTAGACGCAGTTATACGACCCGCCGGCAGCATGGTAGTTCGCGGTAACAAAGTTTCCGAACGCGGGCGCGAGCTCGGCCAAGAAGGTCCCAGCGTTTTTGCCTGCTGGAACGCCGTTCACATCGCTGACGTAGAACGTTAACACCCCAGCCGCAGACGTGGGCCAGGTACATACAAAATACGTGCTGTCCTGTGGCGGAGCATTATTTTTCGGTGCTGCAATCGGCTGCTCGGCCGGAGCGGGCGCGGCTCCGGCACCCGCCAGAGTCCATCCGGTGCGCACCGCCAGCGAGCCAACCGCCTGCAATTCCCGGTTGAACTCTCTCACCTGATCATCCTTCGCCCAGGCGACAGAGCAAACCATCGGCCCCGAAAAGTTATATTTCTGCATGAGGAACGCGGCGAAGGCTCTGTCATAATCCGCTTCGTTCGAATGCACCTGAAAAACTTCCGAAAAATACACCGGGTTGCCTTCCACGTAGCCCATCTGTTTGGGCTGTTTGGAGGTGCATAGCGCGAATCCGTTGAGTCCAGGCGCCTGCGCCGCCGTTGCGGGCCCGTTGAAAGACAACACGCCAAGAATAGACGCTGTGAAGAAAAATAGGCGCGAAACCACAACACTGCTGATCCATGGGGTTCTGTTTCCGGAGAACACGCACTGCCTCCTTCCGGACCGACAGCCTATTGGTGACTGCCGACTGCGACCTCATGGCTCCGGCTAGTTGGTCCCGGCAACAAGAATGGGCAGAGTTTAGCTCACGCCGCTTTTCTTGGAAACCTGAAATCTTGCATCATTCGGACGCAGCCGGGGAAGAACAAAACCAGCGATAACCTGGTGAAACCAAGGACTACGAATTAACTAGAATCCCGTCTGGAGACGAATCGTTCTGCGATCGAACGGAGTGTACATCAAGCCGCGTCGCGACCGAGCGGAACAATTCTAAGATCGTCAACCAGGGCCCACCATTTTTTCGTCGGCCTGCCCGCGTTCCACTCAACAATCTCGCATCGTCGCGCCATTCGGGCCTCTATTCGGGCTGAAAACACAACTGCTGTCGCGCATTGCGCGGGTGGAGCGTGCGAACGCGTGTCCCGCTCTCAGTAAAATCACCTATATCAATGTACAGGTTTGGGTGTACACTTCCGCCATTATATCGTCTCACGAGGTGTTCCTATGGCCGACGACCCAGCCCGTTCCATGGACCCATGCAAGCAGATGACGCAGGAGTTAGAGAGCGAGATTAAGAGAATCAGAAAAGAAATCCAAACCGCCGATAGCCGCAAGCAGCTTCAACTGCTGGCCAATGAACTCAGGAATGCTTTGTGGAGAATGGACGATTTGGAGAGAGAACTCCACGTCCATGATCTGCATGCTCCTGTTCCTCTGTTCTTTCAGTTCTGATGCTTGCAATGTCTGAATGGGGAAAAGGGTTTCAACGCGTCAACGTGGAGGTCGTCATCTCCGTCATTTTGATTGTCGCCTCCCTGATTATTTTGGCATACCCCTGAAGGCATCTGTACGGCGTCGACCTGCCGCGGTGTGAGTCGCTCAGTTGCGTCAGCATGCCTATTTTGCGCGAGATGTCCGCGTGTGAACTCAGCTGGAAATTCCGTTCACGCGGGATGCTTCCAATCACCTGGCGGAAACGCGATGCCCCAAAACTTAGGCGCGGGCTGCCGGAACTCGATTCCAACTTCGGTCCGGCCGCTGGACTTTCTCTGAACAAATATCACGCGGCACGCTTGTTCTTCGCCGGTAACCGCGTGCTTCAAAATGAGTGTTTGATCCGCCGCGACTTCAGTTCCCAGGCCGATCAATGCGCCGTGCGCGCTAATCGCCAGCGTATGCGCGCCTTCAAAAAAGTGGCGGCCCGCGCGTGGCACTCGGTAAATGACTACAGGAACGCTCAGAGAAAGCCGTTGGCTCCGCCGCTGCTTGGTCCAACTGTCTGGCGGAACTATTTGATGTTGAGCCATGAAACTCTCATTTTGTACAGATGAACTCACGATCACATGCGAATGTAATCCCACACGGATCAAATAGACCACTGCTCACCTGACTAGTTTCAGGACAGTAGCGAATCACCTGTGCCGCACAGCTAAATACAAGCCGCAATACCTCGCATGGAGATGCGCACGCCCCCGATACTCAGAGCGCTTGTATCCTGTGACGTGGCATTGCGAACGCGTCTTCAAATGTCTCGTGTGGGTGGGTGCTGACATCTAAATCGATAAAGCAAAGGTCTAGGGCGATCCTGAGCGGTTTATTAGGCTTCGAGCCGTATCATCAATTCGCACGCCGCTGGGCAGGATCGCCTTTGCCCTGACACGATGCCCCGGCCAAAAGGATGCTATAGGCGAATCACTTTGCAGACCTGCAAAACGTTCTGGAGGTGCAGCTATGGATCAAGATTACATTTCAGCTTCTGCCGGTCAGACTTTGGGCGAGCGCGAACGTCGGGGAGGAATCCGCAAGGGCGCGCGGCGGGCATGGCGTCGGCTTCACTGGGGCAGTGAGGATACGCTCGCTCTGGTGATTGCCGCTATAGGCGTTCTTGTGATTTTGTTTGTACTCCTGCAGCCTTAGCGAAACGTCACCCTGTTTCTTTTTCCTGTGCAGCGTAACTCGGTTTTCCAGCACCGCTGGTTACACCGCCTGTTTAATCTCATTCCTTGCCTGCGCAACAGGTGGCCACAAATCATCGTGCAGCTCACCTCGTCCAAAAGATCGGGTATCACCGATGAGACTACGAACCCGGGTGGCGTAAGTTCGGGGGCGGCGTTCCCGAAAGTGGCGACGGTTTCTAGGCAGCGTGCGTAAAAGATTTATCTGCTTTCACCCTCAGCGCTCGGCACCGAGAACACGAGGCATCGTGTTCCTCGATCGTGTACGTCTCACCGAAACGCACCAGTTGTTTTGCACCTGCCACAGCTTCCGCGGGCGTATCGAAACGTTGCCAATCCAGCGGCACATTTCCTGACCATCGGATATGGTAGTGGGTCATTTCGCGAGCCCCCAAAAGGTTGGGTGTGTTCTTGTCCCGAATCACGACTTTGCACGTTGTGTGCCATCGACGCTGCTAAATTATCGGCCGTGTTATCCGTTTCTTATCGCTGAACCTCGCTTGCCTGCCCTCGCCTTGCATCACAATTCTGCACGGTCAGCAGGTATGTTTTTACCTTTTCGTACCGGTACGGACCGGCTTCGAAATTCACGCATTTGCGATTGCCGGCCTTAGCCCGCGCTGCTCTCTGCGCGGTCACTTGCGTCCTCGATTTGCCCTTGCGGACAGTAGCTTTGGAATGCTCTCGCCGCCATTCTTATGTGACGTAGAAGCAGTTATTTGGGAATTTCAGAGTCCAAGCGCGCAGTATCGATGTTTTGTTTACGGCTCGACTTGTATCTTGAAATGCAGTCACGGTTTCGAACGGCCGGGCAGTCTCAGGCCGATTCGGTCTGAAGCCAATCATTCGGCGGGAATGCGATATTCCAGAAATTCGGTGTGGGCTGTTGAAATTCGAGCCCGACTTCTGCGGGACCGATCATGCTATTCCCGCGCGAGAACACAACTCGGCATTCCTGCTCTTTCCCGCTGATCGCGTGTTTAAGAAACACCTTTTCCTGAACCGCAACCTTGGATCTTAAATTGATCAATGCGCCGTGTGCGCTCACGACCAACGTATGCGTTCCCTCGGAAAAAGGTAAGCCCAGCTTTTGCGACCTGTACGCAATCACAGGAACTCTCAGCAGGAGCCGCTGGCTCCGACGGCGGTTCCGCGATTGCCTCGGTGCATCATCTTTCTTCACCATAAGCATGTTGAGCATAACCGTGCTCGTCGACGTGTTTCAAACAACAGAATGTTTGCTGGTTGTCAAAAGTGATATGAGTGCTGCGGGCGAATCTTGCTGAAGTGGGGGCGAGCCCGTGCGGAGCGACTCTGGCTCTTCTTGCGCTTCGTTTTCGGCCTTCGGATTTTTCCCGTCTCTTTGGCGACAGCCGCAGCAAACTCTGCAGTTTCAGGCTCGTGGCTTACGTTGGTGTCATTCGCCTGGGCAAATGGTTCCAACCGCCGAAGCCGGAGCACAATTTCGCTTCGCTGGATGTGGTATGCTCCGCGCTCTACTTCCGGGCAGTCCTGAGTTCGAATAAGGCGGATCACGATCATGGCTCAACTGCCGAGTCGCCGAACGATTTTGAAACGCGGCGTTGCCGCTGCAGCCGCGGCCGCATTTCCCGGAATCTTGCGCGGCCAGCGCCAGCCGAGCTCGCAGCAAAGAATTGTCATAGTCATGTTCGACGGTTTTGGAATCGACTACCTCGAACAAAGCGACATGCCGGTTTTCGCGCAATGGAAGCGCAGCGGGCTGTACAAACCCGTAAGAGGCCTGATGCCTTCGGTTACTAATGTCAATAACGCCTCGATCTGTTGCGGCGTCTTGCCTGAAGTCCATGGCATAACGGGAAACTCTTATTTCGACGAAAAACGCGGCGTCGAAGACTACATGGAATCCGCCGAACTGTTGCTCGCGCCCACGCTTTTCGAACGAGCGGCTAAGTACCGAGTGTCGTCCGCACTTCTTTCCAGCAAGGCAAAAACCGTGACCTTCCTATTGCGCGGTGCGGAGATCGTTCTGACGGCGGAAGAGCCGACTTCGGAATGGGCGAAAAAGCTCGGTCCGGCGCCGCCAATCTACAGCAAAGAGATTAATTATTGGCTTATGCAAGCCGCCATCGATATTTTGCGCACCCGCCCCGACATAGGTTGCGTTTACATCCACACCACCGATTACCCCATGCACATGTGGCCGCCCGAAGCTCGCCAATCGAAAGAGCACCTGCGGCGTCTCGACGACCTTTTTGGGCAGGCGATGAAAGTAGCTCCGGACGCGGCATTTCTCGTTACCGCGGATCATGGCATGAACGCGAAAACGCGTTGTTACGATCTGGAAAAGATTTGCAGTGCCCGCGGTGTTCCGGTTCGAAAGGCATTCTCGGCCGGACGTGATCGTTACGTAAAGCACAACCGCGGTTGCTCTGGCGCGGCATACGTATACCTGAGAAATGCCGGTGATACGGACCGGGTTCGCGAGCTCGTCAGTAAACTGACGGGTTGCGAGCGGGTGCTCACACGTGAGGCCGCCGCTCACGAATATGGGCTGATGGCGTCCCGCATCGGCGATCTTGTTGTCTTAGGCGATCAAGCCACCCTTTTTGGTGAAATGGATACCGCGCAGGAGAATTTCTCCGGCGATCTCCGCTCGCACGGATCTGAGCACGAACGAAACATTCCTCTATTGATTTACAACGCCAAAAACCTGCCGCCGCCCGATTATTTCAAGCAAAACCTCGATTTGGCTCGCTGGCTCTATCGCGCGTGAACAAATTCGTCATAACGGATCCCAAAAGGGCGTACACGAGTACGACACAGCCGGGCCGGCTGCGTTTAGAATCTCATTTAAATCTTGTCTATGTACCAGGGCACGTCCACAATCACAATGCGTCTGTTTCCTCTCAGCAACAGGGCTGTTTTGAGCCATCGGGCGCGTTGGTTATGCAGGAAATTGTGGTACCAGTGCTTTTCAACGAGTTCGGGAACAATTACCGCGATTTGCCTGCCCGGATGTTTCGCCTCAAGCTCCAGTGCATAGTCAACAATAGGCATGATCACCGCGCGGTAAGGCGACTTCAGAACCTTTAATTGTGGCACCTGCAGGCCGCTCTTACGGACTTCCTCTTCCACGGTACCGCGCCAATATCGGACGAACTCATCTTTTTCCTTCTCCGGGCTGGCGTCGTCCTTGGCGGTGCTGACGTGAACTACATAGATCTCCGATGAAAGATTAAACGCGAATTGTAAACCAGCCCGCGAAACCCGATTCCACGCCATCATCGGCATGACGACGATAGGTGGTCTCACTTTCGCCAAGTCGAGGTGGCCGGGCTGCGCGATTTGTGCTTGAAGCTCGTCGTAGTGCCGCCGAATTGAGAACATCATCAGCATGATGATGGGGATCAGGAGAGTGGTGATCCACGCGCCGGCCAGAAACTTTGTCACCGTCACGATGATGACCGTCCCAGCCGTAGCAAGCGCCCCGAGTGCATTCAAGAAGATGTGCATGCGCGAGCCGTTATTGCGTAGCCAGTGCCCGACCATTCCCGCCTGGGAAAGCGTAAACGCAAGAAACGCGCCGACCGCGAAAAGCGGAATGAGCCGGTCGGTCACTCCTCCGAACAAAATCAACAGCGCCCCACAAAGCAGCGCAAGCACCGTGATGCCCCAGGTATACACAAGCCGCCGCCCCCGCTCGGCTAGGGGAATAGGAAGGTATCCATCTTCCGCAATCAATCGGCAGAGGCGCGGGAAATCCGCAAATGCTGTGTTCGCGGAAAAAGCAAGTACGAGCAGTACACAGCCGATCGTCACATAGTAAAAAACGTTGCGGCCGACGACTGCGGCCGTAAGTTGCGACAGCACGCTCTGATACCCCGGACCAGGTTCCACTGCTCCGATGTGATAAGCCCGGCAGAGATATGCGATACCCAACAACAGCAACGCAAGGCAGGCAATGATCGTCGTGAGCGTCCGCCGCGCGGAGTGCACCACCGGTTCCTTGAACGCAGCTACCCCATTGCTCACAGCTTCCACGCCGGTCATGGCGGTACAGCCGCTCGCGAATGCCTTCAATAAGACCCAAAGGCCCACTGCCGCAGTGGCGGATGGCAGCGGGGGAGGCGTTTCAATGGGTGTTGGATGACCTCCCGCTAATAGCGCTTTGCCGATGCCCAGCACAATCGTCCCACCCAGTGATGCCAGAAAAAGATAGGTGGGAATCATAAAGACGAATCCGGTTTCGCGCGAACCACGCAGGTTGACCAGCGTAATCACCACAAGAATTGCGAGGCATAATCCCAGGATGTGCGGGTGAAGCTTTGGCACGGCGGATACCAGAGCGCCCACACCCGCGGAAATTCCCACCGCCGCCGTCAGAACGTAGTCGATCATCAGCGCCGTAGCCGCAAGTAATCCCGCGAAAACCCCAAGGTTTTGTCCCGCGACGGTGTACGAACCTCCGCCCTGCGGATAGGCTTCGATCGTCTGCCGATAGGAGAGATATACGATCCCGAGTAAGACCACGATACTGATCGTGATCGGAACGATATATATGATGCTCAGCGCGCCCAGCGAAATGAGCAGCGTCAGGGCGGCTTCCGGGCCATACGCCGCCGAGCCCAGCGCGTCCAGACCAAAAACCGGGATTCCCGCCGCGGGGCCAAGCCTCTCGGTGCTCTCTTCCGACGAGCGAAGCGGCCGTCCGAATAAAAAATCGATCACCGACATGGCCATGCCTTACTTTTCGATGAACCGCTTGCTTCCGCATGCCGCAAACGTGAGCTGCGGTGCTGCTCCTGATGTTCCGCGGAATCCGCCACCTCCTGCGCCAGCTTCCGCTTGAGACTGAGTACCCGCTGACGTATCATCCGCATCGAATATGCGCCCCTTCGCATGATTACCCGTGCCATTGGAAATGGCTGTCGCTGGCTGCTCGAGAAGATCGTAGACGCCATTGCCGCCACAGGTATTAATCCCAACATGCTTACGGCGTTTGGACTTTTTGTGAACCTGTGGGCCGCTCTGCTATTCGCGGAAGGCATGTTCAGATCAGCCGCAGCGGTGATTTTTCTCGCCGGATTTCTGGACATGCTGGATGGCCAGGTGGCGCGGCGCGAACGGCGCGTCACCGCATTCGGTGCGTTTTTTGATTCCACGCTCGACCGTTACTCCGATATGGCGCTGTACATCGGGCTGCTCGTTTACTATGCGGTGAATGGTCGGGCCTCCTACGTGATTCTCGCCGCCGTAGCCACCGCCGGCTCCGTCATGGTGAGTTATGCCCGCGCCCGCGCCGAATCGCTCATCCCGACTTGCAAGGTAGGGTTCATGGAACGGCCGGAGCGGCTTGTGTTGCTCATCCTGGGAGGCACGTTCGATCGCATGGCGCCCGCGCTGTGGGTGATCGCCGTAGTGTCTACGATCACGGTGATACATCGCATTGTTTATACGTGGCAGGAAACCAGGGCCGGCCGGACGTTGCCCGGCATTCATCTCCCCGCCTAGGCCTTTGCTTCCGCCTGTGATTTGCTGACAAACGCCTCTCCCATGGAAGCATGCACCGGCCCCGCAACCTCTGTCCAAACTCGTTGTCGAAGTTCCTCGAGTTCATGTTTGTTGTAGCCTCGAGTCTCGATTGTATCGTGCAGCCACACCGTAATGGTCGCAGGCCGCAGAATCCAACTGGTTTTACGGTTAAACGTAAACGACCCGATGATGCTCACGGGCGTAATGGGCGCTCCGAAATCGCACGCCATGCGAAAAACGCCTTCGCGAAATGGACGCACGTGCCCAGTCGTTGTTCGGCCGCCTTCAGGAAAAACGACCAGACTGATTCCCTGGTCCAATGCCGAACGCGTCAATCGCCACATGCGCTTTAAATCCGATGGCCGGTTTGTTTCCGGCACCGGGACATTGCCAAACCGCTTCATCAGCCAGCCGTATACCGGTACTCGAAAATGCGATTCGAGCTCCAGGCCGCGAATGAATTGCGGAACGACGCTGTACAAGGCGAATGGGTCAAAAAGATTGACGTGATTGCAGACGAAGAAGCAAACCCGATTGGGATCAAACCCCGGTGAGCGCCGCAGTTCAACGCGCGTCCCGGCAAACCTCATTACGTTGCGTGAAAGCCATCGCTGTGGTGCGTCGTTCTTGCGCGGATCGACAAAGATGCCCAGCAGAATAAGCCAGGGACATACGCCAAAAAAAAACAATGCAGCCAGACTCCATCGAAAAATACTGCGCAACCACAGATATGCCGACGCCTCGTTTTTGCGCGGAGCACACTGCTGGCCCGCGCGCTCGCGTTCAGGCCGAACACTCATACCAGGACGTCCAATGCACCCGGAAGCACCTCGATGCTGTCACACTTGAGTGTAAGCACCTCTCCGTCGATCATCACATCCACCGGCTCCGTCAACTGAAACTCAATGTTTCGGACACTGCGCCTGGAAGCAAGCGGGTGGCGAATGTGCGTGCCGTCAAAAAGCGTGGGTAGGTTCTTCAGCAGGCCCATTCGTCCGATCGGTCCCCAGCGTACATACTCGATCAGCCCGTCAGAAGTCGATGCTTGTGGCGCGATCTGCATCTTTCCGCCGGTGAATCGGCTGTTATTGAAGCTCAGAAATAAACAGCGGCGAGTGTCGAATTCACGATCATCGTCCGCGCGCAGAGGAAATGGCCGGCGCCTAAGACGCGCGAGGCACTGCACCACTCCCAGCAAATATCCGAGTTCGCCCAGGCCCTTGAAGAGGCGGTTGGCCGCCGCCGTTACATCGGCGGTGAAACCCACACTGAGCAGGTTGATGAAATAGAGTTTGCCCCCGGAATGCTTGAGGCAGAGCACGTCGCTTGATTTTCGCGTGTCATTCACGATCGCTTCCCTCGCATATTCGGCGCCGTTGCTGGTGAAATCGCGAAGGAATGAATTGCCCGTGCCCAGCGGCAAAAATCCTAAAACCGGCTTGCCCCCCGCCTCAGCTTCCGGAAACAGTCCGTTCACGATCTCGTATGCGGTGCCGTCGCCTCCTACGGCAATGAATTGCCGCTGCCCGTGGGCATAGGCGACTCGCACGAGTCGCGTGGCATCACCGGGACCGGACGTCTCGACTTGTTCGAGGTCGACGCCCGCCGCCCGCAGCTTCTCCAGCGCCGTTTTTGCTAATTTGCCGCACCGGCCTCCGCCCGCGGCGGGATTCACGATGGCAAGGAATGGGGTGCTCACAGTGTCTGCACGGCGGTGCGATCAATGTGGCGGCCGATTTGTTCGGCGAGAATGTTCCGTTTGATTTTCATCGACGCGGTGCGCGGGAAATCCTCTTTCCAGAGAATGTACCCGCTCACTCGCTTGTAGGGCAGCAGCCGTTGATTCTTCGTTTCGATATCGGTGCGTAGGGCGCCGTTTGAATTACGAGCGGGATCAGGATGCACCACGAGCACGAGCTGTTCACCGCTCATGGTTCGCTCGGGCCAAAGATAATTCGCGGCGAAAACGCAAAACTCTTTCACGGGCAGGCTTTCAAATACGCTCTCGATATCCTCCGGATAAATGTTTTTTCCCTCCGGCGTCACGATCATGTTTTTCTTGCGCCCGACGAGCTGCAGGTGGCCGGTTCCGTCGATCTTGCCGAGATCGCCGGTCATCAGCCAGCCGTCCACAATCGTTTCGGCGGTTAACTCAGGGTCATCGAGATAGTGCGACATCACCGTCTTGCTGCGCACGGCCACCTCGCCCACGCCGTCGGGGCCCGGATGCACAATCCGTATTTGCATTCCGGCTACCGGCTTGCCGATCGTCTCAGGCCGAAACGGCTTCATGTCGTTCACCGTTATTGCGGTGCAGGCCTCTGTGCATCCGTACCCATTTGCGATTTGTATCCCGAGATCGTGAAAAAACTCCAGCGTCTTGGGTTCTGTAAACGCGCCGCCTACGAGAAGCGCGCGCAATTCGCCGCCAAAGGCTCGATGCACGTCCTTCAGCAACAGCCGGCTTAACCACAATCGCGGCCGCCGCCGAGTTGCCACTCGATTGATTGAGATCAATGCGTTTAGCAGCCGGTGCTTTAGCGGCGGCAAAGCCGCAAACCGTTCGCGCAGGCCGCGCTCCAGGTTCTTCAGAATGAGCGGCACCACCGCCATGTAAGTGATTTTATGACATGTAAAAGCGTCGCGAATGTACTCCGGCCTCAGCGTTCGAAGATGCACTACGGTTCCGCCGCCGGTGAACGGCATGATGAAACCGCCCATAAAATCGATGGCATGGTTGGTTGGAATGATGCTGAGATAGCGAGCGCCCGGTTCGAAAGGCCACAGCACTGATACTGCGGCGCATTGCTCCAGATAATTGTCGTGCGTCAGCACGCAGCCTTTCGGCCTGCCGCCGGTGCCGGACGAATACACAATGCACGCGGCATCCTGTCGTTTCCGCGGCAGGAATTCAGCACCTTTGTCACCCCAAAACTCCTCCCAGCGCTTCCCGCGCCCGAGATCGGCGTCAGCCGGCGCTTCTGTCACCAAAATGGTTTCCAATTTCGTCGCCGAAAGATCCTGCTGGCTCAGCACTCTCCAAATCGGGTACTCCACAATGAGTACTCGGGCTTTCGAGTGAGCGAGCAGAGCGACGTGCTCTGCAGGGCTCAGTTTGTAATCGAGCGGCACAAGCACGCCGCCGCAATAAAAAACCGCATAAGCGGAAATCAACCATTTGGATTGATTGCTCATCAGGATGGCCGCGCGATGGCCCGCTGCAAACCCGCTGGCCTGAAGCCCGCCCGCGAGCCGCCGCGCTGTTTCGCCGAATTCTCGATACGTCAGACGGCAGCGCTCGTGCTCCCGATCCGCCTCGATCAAGCACACTTCATCCGCCCAGCGCTCGATCGCGCTGCTCAGCGCGGCGCCCAACGATTCGTATCGGCTGAGATCGAGCATGCGGCGTTACAGGCGAGACTGGATGCGGCTGGCCAGCGTGCGAAAATCCGTCACGCCTTGAACTTCGTAATCCGGCAATTCCACGCCGAAATGATGTTCCAGCCGGGTGATCAATTCGAGCGCCCGCAGGCTGTCGATCTTTAGTTTTTTGTAAAAATCGTCGGTAGCTGTGAGCTCTTCGCGCGGAATCTTGAAATACTCCGCGGCCAATCCAAGAAGTTCGTCGGTAGTTTGCTCGAGCGTTCTCATTTCAGTACTCACCGTACATTTCGAGTTCGCGCGGCTACGGCAGATAAGGGTGTGCGCCTGTATTCTCCACGAATTTGCGAAGCCCCTCCATGACCGCGGGTCGCGCCACCAGTTCGCAGAAAAGATCGATCTCCCGCCGCAGTTCCTCGTGTGGAAGCGGCTTGATAAAGCGCTTCGCCGCCCCGCTGGTGGTTCGGTCGAACTTGCAAACCTGCGCGGCGGTCGCGCGCGCCAGTCGCAAAACTTCGCCTTCCGCTGCCACCTGACTGACCAGGCCCGCGGCCATTGCTTTGGAAACGTTAATGCTGCGTCCAGTAAATAGAATGTCGCGCATCACCGCGTTTCCGATATCCCGTCGCAATCGCGGAATGCCGCCGAATCCCGGGATCAGCCCCAGCCGCAGCTCCGGAAAGCAAAACCGTGCCATCTTGTCGGCGATAATGATGTCGCAGGCGAGCGCAAGCTCGAAGCCGCCGCCAAACGTCACACCGTGCACTGCGGCGATCGTCGTCAGCGGCGAAGCATCGATCGCGTTCAAAACGCTATGAATGCGTTCGAGAAAGGCACGCACGCCGGCTACCCGCTGAGTGGTCGTCAGCCCCGCGGCAGCCTTGTACAGCTCTCGCAGGTCGGCGCCGGCTGAAAATCCAGCTTCCTGCAGGCTGTAGACGATCAAAGCTCCGGCGTCTTTTTCCGCCGCCCTGAGAGCTTCTACGAATTGTTCAAGATCCTCCAACATGGCCATGCCGATCTCATTGCAGGGCGGGTGATGAAGCGCGAGCTCGAGAACGCCGCCCTTCAGCTCCCAGGAGAGCGTCTTCGTCTTTTCAAATATATGAATCTTCGAGGCTGTCACGTCAGTTTCGTGCATCTTTGCGGTACATCGATTCGATGGCATCACGGAAATGTCTCGCGATGGCGTCGCGGCGGAGTTTGCCGTTTGCTGTCAGCAGACCGCTCTCGATCGTCAGCGCGTCCTGCTCAATGTGAAATGCCCGGATCTGCCGATAATGCGGCGATCCGGAATTTATCTTTTCGATCGCTGCTTGTGCTGCATCGGCCGCCACGTCGCCGGTTACCAGGGCCGACAAGAAGCTTCGCCCGTGCCCAAAAACCACAACCTGTTTTGCCGTGGGAATAGCGCACCGCAGCTTTTCCTCCAGCGGCTCCGGAGCAACATTATGGCCTGAACTGAGAATCAGCAGGTTTTTCAGCCGTCCGAGGATTCGCCAGTTGCCATCGGCGGTTTTTTCGCCCTGATCGCCCGTGTGAAACCACCCATTCGACATCACCTTGGCTGTCTCATCCGGCCGGTTCCAGTAGCCCGGAAAAATATTGGGTCCGCGAACAAGAATTTCATTTTGGTCGCCCAGCCGTATCTCGATGCCGGGAATTGCCGGTCCCACGGTCCCCGGCTCGACACGCCGCGGATCGTCCATGGTGCAAATCGCCGTACTTTCCGTCAGTCCGTACACTTGCAGCACAGGGATTCCGATCATTTGAAAAAAAAGCTGCGTTTCGCGCGCGAGCGATGCCGACCCGCAAATCAGCGCTCGCAGATTCGGCCCTAATTTCTTGCGAACGGCCGGGAAGATGGCCTTTCGCGCCATGAAGAGCGATATTCCTCCGCGTGCGCGATTCCCGTTTCCATTTCCAATCGACACTGCTTTCGCTTTTGAAAATATCGTGCTCACGAGACCGCCGCGTTTTGCGAGTTCTGCTTCCACGGCTGCCCGCATGCGCTCGAGCAACTGCGGCACGTTCAGACAGTAATCCGGGGCGGCTTCCCGCAAATCATCTGCCACCCGCGTGAGGTCCATGCACAGCCGCAGTTCACTCAGGCGCAGCAAGCTGGAAAGCATCAAAATCCACGACCCAGCAAAACAAAAGGGCAGATAATGGAAAACGCGATCCGCTTGCGCTCGCTCGCCCATGAGCAACTCGAGCCGCGCGGTCGTGCGCGAAAGCATAAACGTGACATTGCCCGCAGTGAGGACAACCCCTTTCGGTTCGCCGGAAGTTCCCGAAGTGTAAATGATGGTGACAGGGTCGGTCTCTGCGGGGGCGCTCAGTTCACTCATGAGACGTTTCACTTGCGTGGGCCCGGGAGCAGAGAAGATTTCATCGAGCAGCACAGTTCGCGGTGCCTCTGGCAAAGCTGCCGATAACGCATCCTGCAACGCGGCGTCGCCGCAACACACGATTGCCGGCTGCGCGTCTCGGATCATAGCCGCGAGTTCGGCGGGAGCTTGCCTGCTGTAAAGCGGCACGACAATGATCCCATCGGCCATCGCCGCCAGATCCAGAGCCACCCAGTGGATGCTGTTCGAAGCAAGCAGCGCGCAGCGGTCTCCCTTGCGGAGCCCGGCCGCCGCCAGGAATGCGCGAATTGCCGCGATTCGCTCGAGCAGGGAACTCGCAGTGGCACGAGTGTGTCCGCCTGGACGCATCTCCTCGAGCACTGTGCGCTCGGGCGCGCCGGCGAGTCGCTCGAAAATATCTTGCAGAAAGTTCACCGCGGAAGTCTCACAAACGTTCAGGTCGCCGCCATGGCCTGAGCTCGGCTATCGTGCAATTCCACAAGTTGTTTCAGCCGCGCATCCAGTGGAGGAAGGTAATCCTCCCAGCTTCGCAATCCGCCCTGGATCGGAAATTCCGGAAACCGCTCATGCACGGTGCGTTCGAAGAAAACTCCCATGCGCGCCATTCGCTTCAGATTTTGCACCACCGTCCGGCCGATGGCATAGCGGATCGCCTCCGTATCGCTTCGGAGCTTTTCCATGGCCGTGAGTAATTTTGCCTCGAGGTCGGGGTCGTTGACGCTTACCCATAACTCCTCTTGGCCGCGTTCCTGCATCAGGTTTCGGATGCGTTCGTCCATGGCAATACCGGCCGAAGGCAGCAGAGTGGGCATGGTGGTGACGATCGCGTGATACCGGGATGAAACCATCATGTGCCCGGCCCGCAGAATGCTGACCAGTTGGTGCATGTCGTACACGTCTGAAGTGAATGTCGGCACGCCGCCTAACTGCTTCGCAACCTCCTGGCAAGCCTTCTTGTCCAGCATTTCGGTTCCAACGACGATGGGAAAGACTTTGTGCCTTTGTTGAAACGCGCGCACTGCGTTGCTCATTCCCGTAAGCATCCGTTTCAACGCAGCGTCGACTTCCGGCCCGGCTTTGTGGAAATAGATCGTACGATATTGGCTTTCTTTGTATGCGCCCGTGAACACTCGCGCGAAATATTTGGCGAGCGAGGGTTTCACCGGCCAGCAGAAAGGATCGCTGGCGCATACCACGAGCACCGGTGTCATTTCATCCCAGCCCGCTTGCCGCAGCGTCTGACGGCCAAAATCGGGGAGATTGGGTGCAAACGTCCAGGCCGTATCCGTTCCCAGTTCGGCCGTAATCCCTTGCTCCCGTAGTGCCGTCTGCGATCCTGCGCTTCGCGCGATCACAAACGAATGCTGGCAGTACCTGCGGCACATCCAGGCGAGCATTGGGTTCATGCGGTCGGCATCTCCCCCGTACCCAACAGACAGTTTGTTCTGCGCCACAGCCAAACCCAGGCTTCCCACCATCATCGTCGTCAGCGCATCGGCCCACGTGCTCTTGAACATCGACCCCTCGCACGCGATGGCGCCGTCATTTTTTCCCACCTCACGATACAAAAACGGGGGAAAAATGTCGGGCAGTTTCACCTGTGTTGCCCCCTGGAAATAATCTCGCGTCAGGTCAAAATTCTGTGTGGTGACGCTCAGGTCGACATTTTCAGCCCCCAAGATGTGCCGTATCTGCCGGATCATCTCCTCCACACGTACATCCGAGCCCGTGTTTCGCGCGCCTGCGTAGCAGGCCAGCAGCAGTTTGAGCCTCTGACCGGCTTGTTTCGTGCGGCCCAACCCCAGAATCCACTCGAGCTTGGCCCGTTCGATCAGCAGGCTCACCCAAGCTTCCAGAACGAAATCCATCATCGCTGGCGGCCTCCGGCAATAGAATGCTCGCTGTATGAAGTTTCAGCAGTCATTTTCTCCGATTCATTTGGCCAATCGCGATAGGGATACTGGAACTGATTCTTTTTTGCAAATCGGAACAGCGGAAAACAATACGACGAAAATGGCGCCGGAGCGCGCCCCAGTTCAGAAACCACGCGGCTATTGTCGAACACCGTATTCCATACCAGATACGGCAGAAAAACTTTGAGCAGGGAAGCGGCGCGGCCGATGTTATTTCGACGCCGTGCCAGCCGCTCCACGATCGCCCGGAACGGAGCTTCCGCCTCCGGCCAAAAGAGCGGCTTCATTTTGCCTCGGGCCTCGGCCAGCGCCCTCGTTAGCTCCCGGAAGCTTTCCGAGTGCACTCCTGAAGAAAGATGATAGATCTCGTGTTGGGGTGAATCATGCTGGTGCAAAGTCACGATGGCATCCGCTACATAGTCCACCGGTACGATATCGACGCAGTCGTCGGGCCGAAACGGCAGCACCGGCAAGCTCCCCAGAAAAACAAAAGCCCTCACCATGTCGAACTGCGTGGTCTCGGGCCTCCGGCTGTCTCCCAGCACGATGCTCGGACGAAAAATGGTGCGCGGCACGTCCGCGAGTAGCTCGCCGACCATGTGCTCGCCGAACTTTTTTGTGCGTGCATAAGGGTCGTAGTCTGAGCGCTCCCAGTCGATTGCGTTGTCTTCAGTAACCAGTTCATTTTTGCGATGTCCCGCCACCGCGACCGTGCTCACCTCGCTGAAGCGGCGCACCCCATGCGCATCGTGGGCCCGGCGCGCGAGTTGGATGACTTCCAGCGTGCCGCGCAGGTTAACGTTCAGGCAGCTTTTCTCGGATTTCCGGTTCAACGACGCTGCGCAATGCAGCACCGAATCGGTGGATGAAGCCAGCCGCTCATATTCTTCATCATCTAATCCAAAGCGCCGCGCCGTGAGATCGCCGCAGAAAATGTGCATCCGCGCGCCGAGGTGCTCGCGAAATTTGGGAAAATCAAAGTGCAGTTGTAACGAACGCCATAGCCGCCGCTCCGCGTCCCGCATATTTTGTGCGCGAACCAGAACGTTCAGCGTTTCCCCGTGTTGTTCGAGCAGACCCGCGGCCAGGTACGACCCGATGTAACCGGTTGCGCCTGTGAGGAAGACCGCCATTTGGCTCAGGCGCTGGTGTCCGGGCGTGACGATGGGTCGGGGTTTTCAGGTAAGTGGAATTCGCGCCGCGGTGCGCTTTCCACCGCGTGCCCTTCGATCAGCGGATAACACCACTTGCGCAGCGCCGGAATATGAATATTGATCCAGTATTCCCACCAATCGATCACGCCGGGATCGTAAGCGAAGTATTCGCGCTCGCCACTCGGCAGCAGTGCCGACAGCAATTGCACGTTGTCGCACTCAAACACTTGTTCATTGTGCAGGATGAAAGGCTCATAAAGCTCAATGAGCTTCTCCACGCGCTGCAGATCGCGCTCCGCCTTGGCCAGCGGAGGGCGCCTGAACTGCAATGCGGAAGCAGCGCGGTTGATCCCTTGCACCACAAATTTTTGTGCCGGGACAGAGAGATTGCGGTACCGCTGCTTCGATACAGGGATCGTGTCGAAACGCATGCGCACCCAATGTTCCAGTCCCTGCTGCGCGCGATAGTGTTTGCGATGAGCCAGCGCGGTCAACTCAATCGAGCGGCCCATATTGCAAGGATTGTTTGCCGAGGTCGCCAGTTGATACAGCCGCTTGTGACGGCGTTCCACCAGCGCGGCGGCGATCAGGGTCATCCCCCGGCATACCATGTCGACAGGAATTAGATCGAGTCGTTTGCGCTCGTTTGACGGCAGTTGCCGGAAATACGTGCCTAGCAGATAGGAAAGAGGCGCAGAGGTGTTGATCCCCTCGTTCCAGCCTGTGAAGGGCGCCTCGATGGAAGTCTCCACGATTGAGGGACGCACAATCGCTATGGGCAGACCGGCTCCGCGAACCGCGAGCAGCGATTCCGCCAGGCTCTTCGTGAATGTATATGTATTCGGCCACCCCAGTCTGCGCGCCCTCCGCGTCCCTGCGCGGGTCAGCCGGTTGCGTATCCACCGCAGTCGGTTTTTGCGGATGAACTCTTCCAACTCACGTCCGGGAAGCCGATCGTTCTGATGCAATCGGCCCAGCGCTTGTCGGCGAAGCGCCGCCTCCACTTCCGGACTCTGTGCGCGCTCTTCGACTTTCCGCACTAATTCCTGCAACGAGCGCAACTCTCTGTCGAAGTCAAAGTCCTCCACGCCGGCCGGCGTGTAATTCGGAATCAATTCTTCCGCGACGCGGCCGTCGCGGCCTCCCACCACATAACAGGTCGACAGGTGCAGCAGCGCCGCATGATCGGAAGCGCGCAGGAATTCGATCAGATGCGCGGCCGGGACGACGTTGCTGGCCAGCGCCTCTCGCAAATCGGGATTGAAGTCCGTCAGTCCCGAACTGTTCACGACAAGGTCGACCTCACGCCACAGGCGCTGCCCGGTTTTCTCGCTCAGGCCGAGACCCGGCAGGCTGACGTCCCCTTCGATCACTTCGATCTTTTCAGTTAGAAACTCGTTGAGATTTTTCCCGTAGCGCTGCTCGAGCCGATCGAAAACAGGAGAGGATTCCACGATCTTTTCGAATCTGCGCTGCGCGCTGCTGTTTCGTTGCCGCCGCACGAGCAAAAAGATCTTGCCTATCTCCGGCACATCGGAAAGAACATGCTCGAGCCACACTTTGCCGATGAATCCGGTCACCCCGATAAGCAGGATCTGCTTGCCGACGAGCGCCTGTTTCACCGAAAGAGGCCGCTCCAGTTGGCGCTCGAATAGAACAAGCGGGCTGTGGTTTTGCGGTGCCGGACGGCTTGCTGGCGCGATGGCTGCAATGAGCTGTTCGGGACGTTTTTCCATCCCCAGGTCCCGGATAAGCCGTTCGGCGCTCACCCGTCCATCGGCTTGCCCGCTCACCACCAGCGCCAGCGGCCCTCTCGGGCGAATCACCGGATCGAGCAGGCGCCCTGTGGCAATTCCATTGCGAAATTCCAGGCGGTTCGCCACGATGCGCTCGATCCCCAGGTGTTGCGCCAGAGGGCGCATGACGTGGTCCAAACCCTGGCTCACCAGCACAACCTGCCCGTGCTCAGCCACCCAATCCCGCAGGCTTGCTACGCCTTCAGACCTGAGTTGCCCCTTCAGCACGTACTCAAAATATTCCTCGCCCAGCAGGTCCAGCCTGTCGCGGCTCACACCACGGAGCAAAGCATGCAAAATCCTTGTCGCCAGCACGCGGTTGCTGGCATAAAGCGCCGGCCGAAACAAGGCCTGCAGGAAAAGCCCGCCGCGCCGCGCCCATCGCTCCGCGAACGTATGAGCATTCCACGTGAAATAAGCGACTGGCCGAACGGCCGTCAGAGTGGCAAGGCTGCCTTCCACACGCCAGAAAACCGGCCACTCCGTCTGTTTGGCGCCACTCAGCGGCACACCCGTCGGCTCGCCCGACTGCATGTTCGCAGGGGGCAGATGTTGGCCATTTTGGGAATCGGCAATGCGCAAGAGTTATTCCCGCCCAGAGACGAGACTGCGCGCCTGGATACCTACGAAGGAAAACGCCATTAACTTACCTTGTTTCTGCAATAGCCGCAATACTTTGCAATCCATATAGTTGTGAGGGGTCCCCCAACGCCGCAAAACGGCGATCGGCACGGCACCCGGCACCTCCAACGCGCCTTCGAGCGTGCGCCGCCGCGTTCTAAACTGGCGGGTTCGGCCGCAGCCATGCCTGGCTGCATTCCGCCGCGCGTAGCCGCCGGGCTTTAGCCCGGCACGGCTGGCGTCGTCATGCTGAGCGAAGTGGCCGCGCACTCCTTGCCGCCGGCTCGGGCCGTGCGCCCACGGTACCGCAGTTTCTCTGACATGCTGACATGCATCCCGATCGTCATCCCGAACCCAGCCGCAGTTTTTGCGGATGGCGGTGAGGGATCTGCTTTTGCCTTTTCCTCGAGTGCCCGTCCCGCCGCACCCCGTGTGGGTAGCACCCGGCGGCTGTCGCCCCCGCGAATTGATCTGAGAGGCGCGGTCCGCTACTATCCTCAGGACCGCGGAAGCAGTCTGCATTTTGACCCGCGGAACTGCCGCGGATCGTCGCAAAGCATTCGCACGAGCATATGGCCAACGCCACCACGCAAAACGCACCCTGGATCGCCATCGAAGATTACAAATACCCGGGCGGCTGGACCGTCGGCGGCAATTCCGCCTATGCCGACGCCCGCGCGCGCGAGCTTTGCCGCGCCCTCGAATCCGGCAAAATTCTATTTTTTCCGCAGCTGCCCTACAAGTTTCCGGCCGATGAGCGTGAATTCCTGCTTTCCCGCGAATGGAACGAGCTCCGCCTGCACAAAAACGTCTCCTACCGCCCCGCCGATGACGCCATGCGCGGATTTTCCGGCGACCACGGCACCCAGACTCATCTGCACCACATCCTGCGCAACTACAGCGCCCACGTGCTCGAGTTTCTGCGCGATTTCCTGCGCCCGTACGCCGGTAAATGGAAGACCGACTACGCCAGCTTCCGTCCGCTCGAGGAGCAGGGGCGCGACCTTTCGCTGCACAAGCGCAACGATTTGCTGCACGTGGATGCCTTTCGCCTGCGCCCCACGCGCGGCGGACGCATCCTGCGCGTCTTCACCAATCTGCACGCCTCGAAGCCTCGCGTCTGGTATGCCATCGGCGATTTCGCCTACATCGCCGAAAAATACGCCGCCGACGCCGGCGTCTGCCGCTTCGCCCGCAAAAACGGATTGCTGCGCCGCAACGTCTCGCGCTGGGCGGCTTCGGCGGGGCTCGCGCGGCTCAGCCGCACGCCTTACGACAGCTTCATGTTGCGCTTCCACGATTACCTGAAAGAGAACGGCGACTTTCAGCAGAACGCGCCCAAGGCGCTCCTGGAATTTCCGCCGCTCGCCACCTGGATGGTGTTTACCGATGGCGTCGCCCATGCCGCCATGTCCGGCCAGTTCGCCCTCGAGCAGACGCTGCTCGTTCCGCCCGCCGCCCTCGTCGCCCCCGACTCCGCCCCCTACCGCATCCTCGAACGCATCGCCGCCTCCCCACTCACGTAGCGAGGCTGCGCCCGCGGGCGCTGACACCTACCCCTGAGGACACCGTAGCAACGGATGAACTTGACCATCATTCCTTCTCCTGATAATTTCGCGAGGGTAGGCGCCAGAACGATTGCCGCGATCGTTCCGAGTCCCGCGAAGAGAGCATCTGGTCGTAGCGCAGCCTCCTATTCTCTTGTTTTCTTGTGCCGGCCCAATTTTCCTATAGGTAAAGATACGTGAAGGGATACGCATACAGCTCGCTACCTCAACTCTCACGCATCCCTTCGGGAAAACCAGTACGTGACATTGACATTCGTCTCGACCTGATAGCCGAGATGAAGCGCCGTCACGGCGGCGATCCGGATACCCGGATCATTGAGGAACTGGGATTGTGCCAAGGCATTGCTCGCGTAGACCTTGCAGTTGTAAACGGAACGATCCACGGATATGAAATCAAAAGTGAACGCGACACACTTGCTCGACTTCCCGGCCAAGTGGCGGTCTATAACAAGGCGCTCGATTTCGTGACCATCGTTGCCGCACAGTCCCACGTGGCACGCATTGCCGATATTGTCCCTTGGTGGTGGGGCGTGTGGAGTGTGGCTCGATCTAGGCAGCGATTTTGGCTGAAACGCTCGCGAAAAGCACAACGCAATCCGCAGATTAGCGCATTCGCACTTGCGCAGCTTCTATGGCGCGACGAGGCGCTCGAAGCGTTGACGGAGTATGGACTTGCAGTTGGCGTTCGAAGCAAGGCCCGGGAGTTCCTGTGGGACCGTTTGGCGTCGAAATTGACGGTAAAAGAGTTAGGCGATATTGTCCGAGCCCGGCTTAAAGCTCGTCACGCCGACTGGCGATCTGTCGCACGATGACAGTCAGGTGGTGATTAGTCCCAACCTTACGCCATGTTGTGGCGTTTCCCGGCCCTGTTTG
>Ga0070738_10003145_pt1 | contig 22522 bp, 18 predicted proteins | sample Coa_R2_2_FD_66446 | JGI IMG/M metagenome (GOLD analysis project Ga0070738, IMG submission 66446) | Surface soil microbial communities from Centralia Pennsylvania, which are recovering from an underground coalmine fire - Coalmine... | ecosystem: Environmental > Terrestrial > Soil > Unclassified ... | reverse complement strand
AATTCCTCCGCCCGTTGGCGGGCAGGCGCAAACCCGACCCGCGAGGCCAGCTCAGTGAAATGCACGTAAACGCAGTAGGTGCCCTGCTCAAAGCCGCGATCCAGCTTGACGTGCAAGCCCTCACGGCCCAGCCGCTGCTCGGCCAGCACCTCATATGACTCATCGCCCTCGTCGGCCGCCTCGCCCGTCATCGGAACTCTTGGCCCCTCGGCTACAACCCATAGCGCATCAGGTTGCCGACGGAAAGCGAAAAATGCAGCCCCTTTAGACGGTCAGAAACACCATGCCGGCCACAGTCAGTTGCCATCCGAAGGCACCCCCGCAGCCCAGGGCAAAGAGGCTGCATCCTGAAGCATTTCAGAGCAAAGTTGAGCACCTGAACTGCCCCTGGAAGGCATTCGTGAAAATGTCTAGCAGGCGTCTTCCCTAAGCTGCGCTTAGGACCGGGAAACGCCCTCCGGCTCCCCTCCCCTTTCACGGTGAAACATCCGCCGTCGCCTCCTCCCGTTTCACCGGGAAAGCCGGCAGGTTGGTGAGCCGTCTGACTGGCCTGATGGATAGCAGGCAAGCAAGTAAGCCTGCTTACATGCTGGCAAGCTGGATGGCTTGCCAACCTGTACGACTACCGGATGGACCGATTAGCTGACAGCTTGCTTTCATGCCAGCTTGCTGGCAGGCTGGCATAATTGCGCGTCGGGCAGCTTTCCGGCAATCATGCTGGCTGGCTTACAAGCCATCCAAGCAGCTCACAAGCACGCTTGCCTGTCAGTGTGCGGGCACGAAAGCACGCTGACGTGCCATCCTGCCATCATGTCATCAAGCAACCGTGCCGTTCTGCAAACACGATGACATGACTTCATGCTGTCACGACAGCACGCCAGCCTGATGCACATATTGCTTGCAAGCCTGACAGCAGGTGCGCTATGGTCGCTGCAATGATTATCGTTGTTGCAAATTCCAAAGGCGGTGTCGGCAAATCGACGCTCGCCGTTCACCTGGCGGCATGGCTCCACGAGCAAGGGCACACCGTTACTCTCGCCGATTGCGATACGCAGCATTCCTCGTCGCAGTGGGCCAAGGAAGCCGTGCCCGATGTCAAATCTGTTCAGCTCGCCGATCCTGATGAGATTCTCGATAAGCTGCCAGCCCTCGCACGCCAGACAGATTTTGTTGTAGCGGATGGGCCAGGCAGCAACACCGAAACCAGCCGCGCGCTGCTACTTCGCGCCGATCTTGCCCTAGTACCATGCAAAGCCAGCATGTTGGAAGTGCGTGCGCTCGCCCAGGCTACGAACGTGCTCCGCCAGGCCCAGGACATCCGCGGCGGCGAACCACGCGCGGTGATCGTGCTGAGCATGGTCGGTAAAACCTACCGGCTGACGCAAGACATGAAGGACGCGGCGGCCGCTCTGGAGCTCCCGCTGGCGAAAACCGCCGTCACGCTGAAGCAAATCTACGCCGACGCGCCGGGGCAGGGAGCGGTTGTGTGGCAGCTGGGCGCCCGCGCACGCGAGGCGGCACACGAAGTAAACGCTTTATTCCGCGAGGTATTACCGGAGGCACGCGCCTCCAAGGCTTCACAAAAACACGCCAAGAGGGCAGCCAGCTAACACGGAAAGGAGGCCAGAATGACTGCACGCCGATCACTGGTCGAAGGCATCAAGCCGGACCCTGCACTCGAACAGCAGTTTGTCCGCACCGGAAAAGTTGATCGTCCCGAGACGGTACAGCCAGCTGAAGACCAGCCAGCCCCCCGCGAAGCCAACAAGCCCCGCGGCGCCAAGGCAGTCAGCCGGGCACCGCTTACCACCCGCATACGCGGCGATTTTGCCGCCGCACTCAAGCGGGCGTCGCTTGAGCGGCAGCTGAACGGCATCACTCCGAACACGCTCCAGGACATCCTCGAAGAAGCCCTGGAGCCGTGGCTGCGCAAGAACGGTTATCTCCAGTAAGCCAGCCCAATGACCGAATCGCCAAAGCCACGCCGCATGACACGAAGCCTAGAGCGCCTGATTGACGCCTCCGCCGCGATACGTGCCGATCCACCGGAGCGGATCGACTTTCTCCACACCATCCAGTGCCAGATCGGCATACCGTATAAAAATCCTGGCGATCATGTGCGGGAATGGGACCGCCACCAAGGCAATGCTTCACTCCGCATCGAGGCAGGCTCGGCCATCGACCCGCAGACCGGAGAATTCGTCAAGCTCGGTCTGCCTTACGGCGAGAAACCGCGCCTGGTACTCATTCACCTGGCCAGCGAAGCGGTGAGGACCGGCAAGCCCGTGGTCGATGTCGAAGGCTCCATGACCGGCTTCGCCCGGTCGCTCGGCCTGGAGACCAACGGCCAGCAGCTCAAATCCCTGAAAGACCAGCTCGCCCGCCTGGCCTCGGCCACCGTGCGCATGGGTGTGGTGGAGGAGGGGAGGGCCGTGCAGGTCAACACGCAGTTCGTCTCGGCATTCGATCTGTGGTTTCCCAAGCAGGCCGATCAGCGGCTCCTCTGGCCTTCAACGGTGCGCTTGAGCGAGGAGTATTTCCAGAGCCTGGGCAAACACGCGGTTCCGCTCGACCACCGGGCCGTAGCCATCCTGGCATCCTCGTCGATGGCGCTCGACGTGTATTCCTGGCTTGCCCAGCGGCTGCACCGCGTCCCGCCTGGCCGGCCGCAGCTCATCACCTGGGTTGCCCTCCACGAGCAGTTCGGGCAAGGTTTTGCACGGGTGAGGGACTTCCGCCGGCGGTTCCTTCAAACACTTCATCAAGTTCAGGCCGCCTATCCCAATGCACGGTTGTCCGCCACGGACGTGGGCGTCAGCCTCGAAAACAGCCCGCCGCCTGTTCCACCCCGGTACACCAGCGCGATCCCAAAAGCATCCGTCGGAACACCTTCGGGACACAACGGTAACTTGGTCGCGCCCCGCACCGCAGCGGAACCCGCAGCGGCTGTAGCGAAAGACGAAGCGGGCACGAGGGCTGACCGGCCGGATAAGCCATTGAATTCAGTTGAAGCGAGTACGGTAAGTTAGTCGCGCCGGCTTCCTCGCGCCAAGGTATCCACGGTAAGTTGGTCGCGCCTTCGACACGCTCAAACTTACGGTTTCTGCGATGTGGAACGAGGAAGTGAATGCAGGAAGCGGGCGGATAACTATTTGAATCGCCGTGCCGCTGCCACGGTAAGTTGGTCGCGCCATTTTTGTGGATAACCGACCCGCCAGAGCGAGTTGTCCACGGCAACTTGGTCGCAGCCCGGACGGCAACTTGGTCGCGGCCTCAACGGAAAAATGCCGACATCGCAGCGGTAACTTGGTCGCACAAACCTATATTAAGAATACCTATATCTTACTTACCTGTAGCTTATCGGCGCATTTCTGTGGAAAAATTTGCAACAGTAATTGACCGCGAACACATGGTCGAATAGGCGTAATCCGGCATGGCATTCAGGGAGAGGAGAAGGGGGATGCCCATCATTTGCCTTTCAGAAGGCCCACGGAAGAGAAAAACGATCTCGATGCCCTTTCCCAGCCGAAGGCTGGTTCTGCCTCTCTACGGCCTTCTAATTGAGATTAGATTATATCGTTACTTCTGAGCGCTTTCCTGCATAGACCGCCACGCCGTTACGAAGTGGTGGTCGGCCGCATCAGCGGTCGCGTAACCTGTGTGGGAAGGCACCCCAGGATATTGAATCAGGGCGATGCTTACTCGCCTGACTAAATGCCGGATGGTCAAATGCCGCCGCCAGTTCGCTGCGGCCTAGCACGCTCCGCAAGCACCGGCATCGCCGCTCCCCGTTTCCGGAAAAACTGAACATCCGTCCTTGACTGGTGCATCACGGGATGATTCACTATTTCAGGCAGGCAGAGGGCGTCAACATGCGCTACAAGCGCTACCGAGACATTGAGGAACGACTGGGCAGGATACTTCGCCTGATCCGCAGCGGACGGCACACGAGCCGCACGCTTGCGTCCGCCTTGCGTGTCTCCAGGCCGACCGTGACCCGCGATATCGGCGCCCTGCGCGAGCGTGGCTACGCCATTCGTGCCGTAAAAGACGCCGAGAGTTGGGCTTACGAACTGACCGGCGAACCTGCATCGGTGCCCCAAGGTCCAGGGGGCCACCAGCCATGACCGCAACGACAGCTACAGATTGGCGGCAGGAATTCGGGATCGGGGGATGGAAGACCCCAGCGTTTTTCGGCAGCAAGCAGGATGTTGACGCAGCTGTCCCGCCACCACCGCAAGCCCATGCGCTCAGGCGGGCTTTTGATCGCCTAAAGCTCTCCGGGGTCGTCTGCTTCGACAATGCCCCCACCGTCTACTTCCGCGAATCCGCCGACGCGGACGCTGACGCTGAGCAAGAAATCCTCCGCCTCTTCTGGAACCAGGGGCTGGCGCCGATCTTGGTTGTCATCACTGACACAGAAGTGCGGATTCATTCGAGCCTCACCCTGCCCGAACAGAGGCAATCCACTGCCGACAGAATCAGTTCATTGGTCCGCACACTAGACCGAGTGGCCCAGGCTTCGGAAATCCGCCAATTTATTCTGTCCGTGCAATCTGGCCAGTTTTTCCGTGCCAACCCCAAATCGTTCGACCCAAAGCAGCGGGTTGACCGGGAGCTGCTCCGTAACCTCCGCGCCAGGAGGGAGCAGCTTGCTGAAGCCAGCGGCCGCGCGATTGAACCTTTGGTACTCGACTCCCTGCTTTGCAGGCTTGTGTTCACCTGCTACCTGTTCGACCGCAAGATCATCGATCAGGAATATCTGGAAGACATCGGCATCCGCGAGGCGGAGCATCTCCGCGATATTCTTGGCAGAAAGTCACGAACCGACGCGAAAAACGAGCTGTACAAGCTCTTCGAGCAACTCGGGCATGATTTCAACGGCGATCTTTTCAGCGATAACCTTCAGAAGGAGTCCCAGCAGATCACGGCCAGGCATCTTGACACGTTGAATGCCTTCTTCCGCGGCACCGACGCGCAGGGCCAGCAATCCCTCTGGCCGTATGATTTCGGTGTCATTCCCATCGAAACGATCAGTGCGATCTATGAGCACTTTTTGAAAGCAGCAGGCGAGGGAGCCAAGAAATCGGCCGGTGCGTTTTACACACCACGCTTCTTGGCCGAGATGATGCTCGATATCGCCCTAGAAGACTGGACCCATCTGCTTAACAAACGATTCCTCGATCCCGCTTGCGGTTCGGGCATCTTCTTGGTCGCGCTCTTCAATCGTTTGGCGGAAGAATGGAACCACAAGAATCCCAAGGCCAGCTATGACGACCGGATCAAGGGATTGACTCACATCCTCAAGACTAACCTTTTCGGCATCGACAATAACCGCACGGCGTGCCGTATTACGGCCTTCAGCCTTTATCTGGCATTCCTCGATCAGCTCTCGCCCCCGGACATTAAACGTGTTCTGAAGAAGATAAAAATTCTTCCTCCTCTGGTCGCCGAAGGGGGCAGGGGAGGCGAGACGATCCACTGCGCCGACTTCTTCCATCTGCCGGAGCATGCCGCCGCCCGGTACGACCTAGTGATCGGCAATCCGCCGTGGAAGAGCGAAACCAACACACAATCTCCCTCCGTCGTCTGGTGCGCCGAGCGACGCTTACCTCACCCGGATCGGCAGGCCGCCATCGCCTTTGCGTGGAAAGCGCCGCACCATCTGACCGACCAGGGCCGCGTTTGCTTTGTCCTGCCGCACGGAATCCTATTCAACCACGGGCCAACCGCCCTTGATTTGCAGCAGCGCTGGCTTTCTGCCCATCAGGTGGAGGTAGTTCTCAACCTTGCCGATTTCCAGCGTTTTTTGTTCGAGGAAGCAGAAAACCCCGCGTTGGTCATCCGCTTCGTCAGACAGCCCCCCGACAGGAAGGCGACCGTGCGTTATCTCAATCCGAAGACCGACTGGAACGTCACCCAAGCGGAATTGGTTAGTATTTATCCACAGGACCAAACGCGAATCCGCCTCAGCGAAGTCTTAAGCGACCTGAAAACAGGAGACGTGCCGGTTGCCTGGAAAGAGCGCTATTGGGGAACCCCGCGCGATTGGAAGCTGCTGGATCGCCTGCGTCTCTACCCTAAACTGGAGGAGACCGTTCGCAGTTCCGCGCATAACTGGAGCATTGCCCAAGGATTTCTGGAGCCACGCCCAGCCGACGCCCCCGAAGTTGCAAAAAGGATTACTCTCCCAACAAAGAAACTCGTTCAAACTCGCAGCGTCCATGCCGGACTTTTCATCATTGAAGAAGACTGTGAGGAACTGGACTCCACCGAGATCGTCGTTCGCAGGCGGCTCGACACCGATATTTTCCTAGCTCCTCATGTTCTTGTAACTGACGGGTTCAAAGTTGCATACGGTGACTTTGATGTCGTCTTCCGGCAGGCGGTTCGTGGCATTCATGGTCCAAAAAAGGACCGTCAGCTTCTTGCGTTTCTTGCTGCCTACCTACGATCACCACTTGCCAATTACTATCTCTTCCACACATCGGGCAATATTGGGCTTGAACGTGCCAAGGTGGAAAAGGGTGAGATGCTTCGCTTGCCCTTTCCTCTGCCCGAACACACGGCCTCACCCACAGATGCGGAAGAAATCATCCGCCAAACCGCCTCGTTCGTATTCGCGGCAATTAAGGCCAGCAACGATCCCCACAAGAGCAGAAGGGACATTGTTACGAGCGCCCAAAGCAAGGCGAACGAGCTGATCTATCGATATTTCGACATAGATCCAATTGAGAGAATTCTCATTGAAGACACTATCAATATCCTCATGCGCAGCACACGCCGCCGCAAAGCGACGGAGAGGGTTCCGACTCTTCAGGCCAGCAAGAAACCGGCGCGCGATCAGTACACCGAGCTACTGTGCCAGACGCTAAACCAGTGGGCGAACGGCGGCCCTTACCGTGTGGCGGGAAGAGTCCTGACATCCCCGAAAAGCGGCCTTGGCGTTGTCATCTTGGACAAACTGAAAAAGGGCGAGGCTCCTCCTAGCCAGAGCGCTTCAGATGATGTGATTCCTTTGTTGGAGCGCCTCGAACGCGCGTATCGGAAGGACTTGGGCACGGTGAGCATTGTCCGAAATGTGAAGGTGTTTGAGCCGAAGGTGCTTTACCTCACCAAACCACTCAGCAACCGTTTCTGGACGCGGACGGCCGCCTTGAACGATGCGGACAGCATTGCAGCAGCCATCCTTGGGCGCCCAGCCAAGGAGCGTGTATGACCCTGGGCGACGTAGAGGCATGGGCGGAGGTATTCCCCGAAGAACTCGTGCCCCGCATCATCGACCTAGTATGGACGACATGGGATACGTTTCCCAAACCGTCGCCCAACGAGCACGAGGTTCCGATTACGCGCAGGTTCAGATGCGCCCTGAAGCAGGCGAAGGATTACATCCGATTGCCAGTGCGGATTGACCGCGAGCCGGCAGAAGATGACCCTGCCACCGCGCAGGAGCTTGGCCGCATTGACCTGCGATTCTCCCCTGCGGGTTCGGCCCTGGAAGAAGTGTACTTTGCCTTTGAGTGCAAACGGCTTAACGCAACTGAAAACGGCACCCGCCGCCCGCGTGCATCGGAATATGTTGCCGAGGGGATGATGCGATTCGTCACCGGCCAGTATGCTGCCGCGATGAGGCATGGCGGAATGATCGGCTATGTCTTGGATGGCGACTGCGACCACGCCATCCGTCTGGTAGGCCAAAACATCGACGCCAACAAAGTTGCATTGCGGATGCAGAACGGCGGCTTGGCCGAGTCCAGCCTGCGCCAGGACAACGCGATGATCCGGGAAACCATGCATGACCTGGGGCGCGCCGAAATCTTCCGCCTTCACCATCTCTTTCTGTCAACAGTGGTGAATGAAGGGCCGCCCAGCACGGACCCCAGCTTGGGGACTAAACCGGCGAAACGAAGCAAGAAACAGCAGCACTGAGAAAACAGTCGTCTGAAGAGGATTGAACGTCATCATGCCCAGAATCTTCGACAACATCGAGCAAGACCTGCTCCCGGCTCTACAGCAAACGCTGGAGGTAGCCGACCGAGCGGATTTTTGCGTCGGATACTTCAACATGCGAGGCTGGAAGACGCTAGATCGCTTCATCGAGCGCTGGCCTGGAGGGGAGGGGAGCTGTTGCCGCCTACTTGTGGGTATGCAACGCTTGCCCACTGAGGAATTGCGTGCGGCCTTGGGCATGATCCATCGAGATGAAGAAATTGACAACCAAACAGCGCTTCGATTGAAGAAAAGGCTCGCCGAAGAATTTCGAGAGCAATTGACCCTTGGAACGCCGACGAACGAAGATGAAGCATGTTTGAGGCGGCTGGCAGGCCAGATCAAAGGGAAAAAGGTTATCGTTAAGCTGTTTCTGCGCCATCCGCTCCACGCAAAGCTCTATCTGCTATTCCGTCCAGACCCCATCAACCCCATTGTTAGCTACTTGGGCAGCAGCAACCTGACCCTGGCCGGGCTTTCCGGCCAAGGCGAGCTGAATGTCGATGTGCTGGACCATGATGCCTGCCGGAAGTTGTCCAAGTGGTTTGAGGACCGCTGGGATGACCGCTGGTGCATCGACATTTCTGCCGAATTGGTGCAGATCATCGAGGAAAGTTGGGCGCGTGAAGCCTTGATCCCGCCTTACCACATCTACGTCAAAATGGCTTACCATCTGTCGCAGGAGGCCAGGGCCGGACTAACTGAATTCAGCATCCCCGCCGAATTTCGCCGCAAACTGTTCGAGTTCCAGAATGCCGCTGTTCGCATCGCGGCCCGCCATCTCAACAAACGCGGCGGTGTACTGATCGGCGATGTGGTCGGCCTGGGCAAGACGCTCATGGCAACCACCCTGGCCCGTATTTTCGAGGACGATTTCGGCCTGGAGACACTCATTCTCTGCCCCAAGAACCTTGTGCCCATGTGGGAGGATTACCGGGAGCGATACCGTTTACGGGGCCGCGTCCTATCCATGAGCCGGGCCACCAAGGAGCTGACAAAGCTGCGCCGTTACCGGCTCATCCTGATCGACGAAAGCCACAATCTTCGCAACCGCGAGGGCAAGCGCTACCGTGCCATCCACGAATATATCCGCGCAAACGATAGCAAGTGCATCCTGCTTTCAGCCACTCCCTACAACAAAACGTACCTAGACCTGGCGAGCCAGTTGCGGCTTTTCGTTCCCGAAGACCACGACCTGGGCATCCGGCCGGAACGCTTGCTGCGCGAGCTTGGTGAAACCGAATTCATCCGCCGGCACCAATGCTCCGTTCGATCCCTCGCCGCCTTCGAGAAGAGTCCCTTTTCCGATGATTGGCGTGAGCTGATGCGGCTGTACCTGGTCCGTCGCACCCGCACGTTCATCAAAGAAAACTACGCCGAAACGGACCTCAGCAACGGCCGGAAATTCCTGACATTCGAGGACGGCACCAGGGCTTATTTCCCTGACCGCGTGCCGAAAACGGTCAAATTCAAGATCGGCAAGCCCGACCAGGACCAGTACGCCCGCCTGTATTCCGACGAGGTGGTGGACATTATCAATCACCTGAATCTGCCCCGCTACGGGCTGGGCAACTACCTCGCCCCATCACCACACGAGCCGCCGACGCAGACGGAGAACAAGGTCATCCAGGATTTGTCGCGCGCCGGCAAGCGGCTCATGGGATTCTGCCGCACAAACCTTTTCAAGAGATTGGAAAGCAGCGGGCAAGCATTTCTCCAATCCGTCGAGCGGCACATCCTGCGCAACTACATCTACCTACACGCGATTGACAAAGGCTTGCCTCTCCCCATCGGCACTCAGGACGCAGAGATGCTTGATCCAGGAATTGCCGACGAGGAGGCGCTGTTTGCGGAAGATGATGAGGACAACGGCGCTAGCGCCGACCAGTCGAACACGAACACGCTCCGCACCGATGCCGACTTCCAAAAAAGAGCTGCCGATATTTACGATGCCTACGCCGCACAGTGGAAGCGGCGGTTCAAGTGGCTGCGGCCCGGCCTGTTCGTGCCGCAACTTGCCGCCGATCTCTGCCAGGACATCAAGGCTTTGCTGAAAGTGCTGATGCTATGCGGCGAGTGGAACGCCAGCAAAGATGCCAAGCTTGCTGCACTGGTGAAATTGCTGACTGACAAGCACCCGCAAGACAAGGTGCTCGTTTTCACCCAATTCGCAGACACAGTTTACTACCTGGAGAGGGAGCTGCGGAACCGTGGCATTGCCCGTCTCGCCGGCGTCACCGGGGATGCCGAGAATCCGACCGCCTTCGCGTGGCGTTTCAGCCCCGTCAGCAACGACAAGCGGAGCCATGTGACGCCTGACCAGGAACTCCGCGTGCTGATTGCCACCGACGTGCTGAGCGAAGGGCAAAACCTTCAGGATTGCTCCGTGGTGGTCAATTTCGACCTGCCTTGGGCAATCATCCGCCTCATCCAGCGGGCCGGCCGCGTGGACCGCATCGGCCAAAGGGCCGAAAACATCCTGTGTCACTCTTTCCTGCCTGCCGATGGCGTCGAACGGATTATCCGGCTCCGCTCCCGCGTGCGCCAGCGGCTCACGGAAAACGCCGAAGTGCTGGGCACCGACGAAGCATTCTTTGAAGGCGACGCACCCAACCGCATTCTTGACCTGTTCCACGAGAAGGCCGGCATCCTCGACGGCGAGGCGGAGACCGAAGTGGACCTGGCATCTTACGCCTACCAAATCTGGAAGAACGCCATCACCGCAGACCCAGATCTGCAAAAGACCATCCCGGACCTGCCATCGGTTGTCTTCGCCACGAAATCCCATCAGCCCGCCGACAAGGAACCAGCCGGTGTATTAGTCTACCTGAGAACCGCCGAAGGCAACGATGCCCTGGCCTGGATCGACAAAAAAGGCAACAGCGTCACCGAATCGCAGTTTGCCATCCTCAAAGCCGCTGAGTGTACCCTGAACACACCGGCTTTACCGCGCCAGGACGATCACCATGCCCTCGTTGAGAAGGCTGTGGAACTGATCGTCACGGAAGAAAAAACGGTCGGCGGCCAGCTTGGCCGGCCTTCTGGCGCCCGCTTCCGCACCTACGAGCGGCTAAAGCGCTACGCGGAGCAGGTCAAGGGCACGCTGTTCGAGTCGCAGGAGCTGCTGCGCGCCATCGACGATATTTACCGCTACCCCCTCCGGCCTACCGCCATCGACACACTGAACCGCCAGCTTCGCTCCGGCATTACCGACGAAGATTTGGCCAAACTCGTTGTAGCCCTCCGCGATGAGGACCGGCTCTGCCTCGTTCACGAGGAGGAGCAAACGCACGAGCCGCGTATAATCTGCTCCTTGGGGTTATCCAGTGCCAGAGGGGGGAAATAGCCTATGCCGCTCAACGTCGCACGCATCAGGCAATGTCTCCAGAGCTTTGACTTTCGCACGCTTTTCATCCAGGAGCTTGGCTGGGACAGACACACCGCCAGCCTCACGGTTGCCGTGGATGGGCAGACCTTCAATCTGCAACCCATCGCCGAGAAGCGCGGATTCCAGGTTTTTGAGTGCCCTCCAGGCAGCACGGGCACGGTCCCCGATCATCCCACGCGCAGCAAGATTGAGCGCCAGGTCGCCAAATCCGCTCACGAACACATCATCATTTACACGGATGCCGGCAAAACAGTTCAGAAGTGGCAATGGGTACGGCGCGAACTCGGCCGGCCGCTTGCCCGGCGTGAGTATGACTTTTTCAAGGGACACACGGGCGAGCTGCTGGCGCAAAAGCTCCAATATTTGGCCGTCGATCTCGCAGATGAAGACCGCATCACGCTGGTGGACGTGACCCGGCGCGCCCGGCAAGCGTTCGACGTGGACCGCATAACCAAGCGCTTCTACGACCGCTTCAAAACCGAACACACGACTTTCCTCAGATTCATCAAGGGCATCACCGCCGTTGCCGATTCGGAATGGTACGCATCGCTGATGCTCAATCGGCTCATGTTCATCTACTTCATCCAGAAGAAAGGTTTTCTGGACGGCGATCACGATTATTTGCGCAACCGCCTTCGCCGCGTTCAAGCCGAGCGGGGCAAGGACAAATTCCTCACGTTTTACCGCTATTTTTTGCTGCGTCTCTTTCACGAGGGGCTTGGCCAGCCGCCGGCCCAGCGCAAGAAAGACCTGGACAAATTGCTGGGCACGGTTCCTTACCTCAACGGTGGCCTGTTCGACGTTCACGAATTGGAGCGGGCCTACTCCGACATCCAGATTGCCGACGATGCTTTTGAGCAGCTGTTCGATTTTTTTGACGCCTACCAATGGCATCTCGATGAGCGGCCGCTCCGGGCCGACAACGAGATCAACCCCGACGTGCTCGGCTACATCTTCGAGAAATACATCAACCAGAAGCAGATGGGCGCTTACTACACCAAGGAAGACATCACTGGCTACATCGCCCGCAATACGCTGATCCCCTTCCTATTCAACGCCGCCGAGAAGAAGTGTGCCATCGCCTTCAAGCCAGACAGCGCCCTGTGGCGGCTCTTACGTGACGATCCCGACCGTTATATCTACCCGGCCATGTGCAAGGGCGTGGACGCGCCGTTGCCGGAAGAGATCGCGGCCGGCATCAACGATGTGTCCAAACGCGGCAGCTGGAACAAACCCGCATCCCAGGAATACGCCTTGCCGACCGAAACCTGGCGGGAACACGTTGCTCGCCGGCAGCGCTGCCATGACCTGCGCTTCAAGCTGAAGACCGGCGAGGTTCACGACATCAACGACTTCATCACCTACAACCTCGACATTTGCCAGTTCGCCGAGGACGTGATCGACAATTGCGAAGGCCCGGAACTGCTACGCGCCTTCTACCATGCCATCGAAAATGTTTCCGTCCTTGATCCGACGTGCGGCTCTGGCGCGTTCCTGTTTGCTGCCCTCAATCTGCTGGAGCCGCTGTACGAAGCGTGCCTGCAACGGATGCACGCTTTTCTCGATGACCTCAAGCGAAACGGCGCCAAGCACCATCCGGAGAAATTCTCCGACTTCCGCAAGATTTTGGAGGACGTGGAGCGCCACCCCAACCACCGCTACTTTATCCTCAAGTCGATCATCGTCGGCAACCTTTACGGCGTGGACATCATGGAAGAGGCCGTGGAAATCTGCAAGCTGCGGCTGTTCCTCAAGCTCGTAGCCCAGGTCGAGAAAGTGCAGCAAATCGAGCCGCTTCCCGACATCGACTTCAACATCCGCGCCGGCAACACGCTGATCGGCTTTGCCTCGCTGGACCAGGTGAAAAAGCGCATGGAAGGCACGCTGGGGTTCCAGCAGAAGGAGGTAGACCGCATCATCGAGGAGGCCGAAATCGTGGACCGGGCCTTCAAAAAGTTCCGGCAGATGCAGACGGATTACGGCATGGACGCCAAGGAATTCTCCCAGGCCAAGGCCGATCTTCGCAACCGCTTGGCCAAACTCCGCAGCGAGCTAGACCGATACCTGGCAGGCGAATACGGTATTGACGCTGATAAACCGAAGCTGCTTCAAAAATGGCGGGAGACGCATCAGCCCTTCCATTGGCTGGCCGAATTCTACGGCATTATGGGCGAGGGCGGTTTTGACGTGATTATTGGTAATCCGCCGTGGATTGAATACGCAAAGGTCAAGAAGCAGTACACTGTTCACAACTATCAGACAGAACCATGCGGTAATCTCCACGCCATTTGCACCGAACGCGGCCTTCAAATTCGCTCGCCTTTGGGATATATGAGCTTCATAGTGCAGTTACCGATGGTTAGTTCATCTCGTATGTCCCCTGTTCGCCGCACACTCAGGGACGCAAGCAGCAACTTGCACGTAATTCCATTTGGTGATCGCCCAGGAAAACTTTTCGACGGGCTCGAAAACTGTCGTGCTACGATCTGGATTTCCCATGCAGTTAAACAAACTGATAATCCTGCTACACGGCTTGCCACGTGTCGCTATCAGCGCTGGCCTACGGAGGAGCGCCCGTTCTTATTTCATCTGCTCGAATACGCAGTGGCCGGAGAAAACGCACTTCATCCCGACCAGTTCCCGAAATTCGCCAATGCGTTTGCCACTCAGGTGTTCCAAAAACTCGGTCAAATCAAGCCCCACAAAATCGGGGAATTCGTCTCGCGCAGTGACACGCGCTACTTCATCTTTTACCAGGAAGCAACCCAATATTGGGTAAAGGCGACGTTTGGCCTCCCTTACTACGCCAGAAATGGGACGGTTGCCGCACCTGCCCACGGCCGGTATCTCCACTTCGCCGACGATGCCACTGCTCGCTGGGTTTGTGCGATAATGCACAGCAGCCTCTTCTTCGTTTACTTCACGACCTATGGCGATTGCTTCCATCTGAGCGACACCCTGGTTCGCGCCTTCCCTATTCCGAAGGCGCTACTCGAAGACAAGAAACTCGTAGAGATGGGGAAGCGACTGATGGAGGCGCTCCAGAGCACGGCAGAACGGAAGACCATTCAGACTCGCGACGGCTACCGGATTACTTACGACGAATACTATGGATGGAAAGCCAAAACTGTCATCGATGAGATCGACCGCCTACTTGGCAAGCATTTCGGGTTCACCGAGGAGGAGCTGGACTTCATCATCAACTATGACAGCAAGTACCGGATGGGCCAGGATGACGAGGGCGACCAGGAGTGAAATCTAGCAATCGCACCTTCGGGTGGCTAACCTCTCAGCAGTCGGCGCCGTAGTCGCGCCGCCCGAGGCAGGCCGTCCGGAAAAGATCGGCTGAGCATGTGAAAACCGCATCTCATGCTCTTTTCGAGTTAGCAGGGAGCCAGCAATGAGCAATGGCAATCAACCCGCCGCACAACCCGATCCACAGGCAGTACATCCACCCGCTCCTCCAGCACCCAACTTACCCCAAGGCCAAGCTGGTGCAGCGGTCGCCGGAGCGGCGATAGCCCAGAACGAAGTTCCCAGCCCGTATGTTCAAAGCAGCGAGTTTGCCCTTTGGGACAAGTATGAACAGATTGCCATGCATTTTAACGACCTTATTATGCGCCTCCGGACGCAAGCCCTCGGCGGACTAACCGCGATAATCGCCATCTCCGGTGCGGTACTCAATTTATCGGCCAAACCGGAATTCAAAGTGGAATGGGAGATTCTTTTCGGTGTGGTCTGCTTCTTTGCTGTCGCTTGGTTCGCACTCTTCCTTCTTGACTTCTTCTATTACACGCGCCTGCTAGATGGCGCCGTGAGAGCCATCGTGGAGCATGAAGGCCGGACGCCATCACTGAACGTGGGTGCGGCCCCCAGAAGAATCAATCTCAGCACCATCGTGCGCGACACCGTTCCATGCTTCAAAGTAACTATCTTCTTCTTTTACCTCATCGTATGGGTCGCGCTGCTGCTGGGAGCGATTTACGCTGCCATCCAAATGACGAAAGCTGCACCTGGCCCAGGTGCCCCGCAAAATCCACCTGCTGCCAGCAATATACCCGGCGGCCGAGAACAGTCTGACAAAGGGAAAGCCCATAAGTAAGGGAAGGGCTGATTGCATGACCGACAGAAACCCCACTCGCATCTACCTAGCGGGCCCGCTATTCACGCAGTCCGAATGGATATGGAACGAAGCACTCGCTCAGGCATTGCGGACGCATTTATTTGACGTGATTCTGCCGCAAAGTGCCTCAGAGCCGATGCTATCCGGAGCCCGGCCGTTTGACGCTCGGCTCCTGTTCAAACTCAACATAGAAAGCATCCAGAGCGCCGACGTAATCGTCGCCATTCTCGACGGGTCCGACGTCGATTCAGGAACGGCATGGGAGTGTGGATACGCTTTCAAAGCAGGAAAGCCAGTGATAGGTGTCCGAACCGACCTACGAGCTGGCGGGGACGACCCAGAGCATAGCATCAATTTGATGCTGTCCATCAGCTGTAGGTCTATTGTCGCCGTACCCCTTGCAAACAGGACAGACGTGTTATCAGTAGCTGCGCGAATTGCTGAAGCAGTCCAGCAAGTAACTTCCTGAAAATGTTGGCTGTGCCAGGATTCGGACAGGATTCTTGTCATGTCTGCTTCACCACTACTTGCCCTTCGCTGGCTGAATACTTCTGAAGTCATTGATTCCGCGCCGGGAGCCGATATGTCTTGCCTCAAAAAGTGGCCAGCGATTGGCGCGATCGGTTCCGTAACGCTCTTGCGTTCGTCGCTCCTGGCACTTTTTTGCTCCATCCGTTGCCCCGGAAAACTGATTCTCGAAACCTATGATCTCGCACGCGCCCTACGCGACGCCAGCGTGCCGGTTATCAGCGGCTTCCACACACCAATGGAAAAAGAATGCCTGGACCTGCTGCTGCGCGGCAATCAGCCTGTCGTCATGTGCCCCGCCCGCAGCATCGAAGGTATGCGGCTGCCTTCTGCTCTGAGATCGCCCATCGAGTCCGGCCGCCTGTTGCTGCTTTCCCCCTTCAAGCAAAAGGACCGCCGGCCGACCGCCAAGCTGGCCGAGGAACGCAACCGCTTCGTTCCGGCCCTGGCAACCGAAGTGTTCGTCGCTTATGCAGCCGAGGGCGGCAAAACCGAGCAGCTTTGCCGCGACCTGATCGCGGCGAGAAAGCCAGTCTTCACATTCGTCGCTCCCAGCCATGCACGGCTGATCGAGATCGGCTGCACGTCAATCACGACATCCGATCTCATTAAACGCTGGACAAAACAGGGTCCAGCAACCATCACGGCAATCTAAGAACACTGATGACTTGGCCGTAACGCTGCAAGGGAAACACCTCCTCGAAAAAAAAATCATCCTCCAGTTTGCTTGTGTCTTCCACCCATGCGCTGGCATCAACTCGCTGAGGCCCATCTGGCACCGGCTCTCCCTTGAACACGCCACCGGCAACGGTATCCACCGACAAGGGGGAACCAGGTTCGATCCAACAAAGTTCCTCGAATCCCGCGCTCCCCCGCCACCATCGGACTTGGCCTTTTTCCGAAATGACCATTGCGCAGTAATCGTCCGAAAGCTCCACATACCGGATAGCAGTTGCCGTGAGCGTTGTCTGGAATTCAACGGCCAAATCCTTGAGAAGCTGCACCGAAAGGCTTGGGCGCCGAATGCGCGGCGCGAACAACTTCTCCGGCATGAGCAGTTCAGCTGCGAAGTAGTTGGCCTCTATCTCCGGCGCGCTGGCCTTGTATTTGGCTACCATATCCTCGCTGGTACAGGCCAGAACCTGGGAAACATTCGTGTGCAGAAGCCAATGCCCCAGATCATGGGCGATGGCGAACCGCTTTCTTCCTACCTCTGGAATGTCCTCTTTAACCCGGATCAAACCGCGTTTGCCAGTGCGAATGAGCCGCGCATCTGCGCTGTCCAGCCTTCCTTCCAAAACGATCACGCCCAGCGCCAATGCCAGATCCTCAAGCACCAGGTCGCGCGGCGACGTAAAGCCATAAAGCTGCCACAGCCGAGCGGCCTCGGCCACCGCAAAGATTTTACTGACCTGGGGGCTTGTCATAGTTCGCTCCCTCTTGCAGCGCGTCTAGCCGGTAAATATCTTCCAGAAGGGATTGCAGGTCATCGTCCGTAGCCGCATGTTCCAGCTTGCGAAAATAAGCTGCCTGCACACTCCCCCGCAGCCTCCCTTCAATCAACGTCTGAAGGTGTTCCCGCAATCCTCCCGCCACTGGCGCTACTACCTGCTTTATCTTTTCCATAAGCCTGGACCGTTGCGCACGGGCAGCCTCCAGGTCAGCCCGCGCCTGGACAGACTTTAGCGCTAACTGCACCTTAGCCACAGCTCTCTTCACGTCCAGACCAAGCCGTCGCAGTTCCTGCTGCACCTCCTCACGAGTGGCCAGTTCCGCGTCAGGAAAAACGAAATCGAAGAATCGGTCCCATACCGGGTCAGAATATCGTTTTAAGTCCGCCATTGCCTTTACCTTCGTTGCCGTTGTGTTTTCATCACGCTCTCGACTTTCCGCCGCAGTCGTTTCTGGGCATTGTTGATTTCTTGCACACTGGCGTCCAGGAGCACTCCCATCTCTTGCGGCTTGGTAATCCCCTCCTCCAGGCAGCTGAACACGCCCTCCGCCAGCTTGTCGCCCTCGATCTCCGCCAGGATCGCGGCTCGAAACTTGTCCAGGGATTCCCTATCCGCGCAAATCGTCGCCGGATCTGGCGCCTTATCCGCCACTTCATATGCTGGCGAAGGGTCGTCCGCATCGGCCGGCAACGTCAGCCGGCGCGTCAGCTGGTTTTCCAGACACTCCGCCAGATGACTGACCTTGCTGTCCACCACAGACCGTAAGAATCGATAGTAGTCCGGATAGGACTGCTGATCCCAGGCTCGCGTTCCCTCAATAGCGTCCGTAATGGCATCGGACGCCAGATCCTCGGCTGTCACGCCACCTGGAACTGCTCCACCTGCGGGGAGAGCCATTCCTCGCCAATACAGGCGCGCGAGCTTGCTATAGGCGTAGAGCGTCAGACGCTCGACGACTTCTTGCCACTGCTCGTTCGTCCAGTTCGGGACCGTCGCCACTGTCACCTTTCTGTCCGTTCGCGTTCACCCCGCTGGCAAGGGTATCCTAATTCTCTTTGCCGGCGAATTCTCTTTTTTTTCCACGTCAACGGCAAAACTAACCGGCACGCCGGCATACAAGGATAGGGGGAATGCACGCCCGGCGGAGCGCAAAGCCGCGCGATGCCCTCCCCATGACACTCTGTTCCTAAAGGAGATGTAATGACCGTCGAAACTCACACAACGCTCCAAGTGATCGTCCACTACGTGGCCGCCGAACAACCTTTCAAAGAGGACGCGCCTCGCAATGAAACCGTCGGGCAGCTCAAGAAGCAGGTGTTAACCGCCTTCGGCCTGACCGAAGGCCAGACGCCCGATGGCAACACCGTAACCTACACGCTCTTCCACGGCAAGACCCCGCTGGAGAACATGGACCAGACCTTGGGTGACGTGGCTGGCCACGAGCACGCTCTCAAACTAAACCTCGTACAACAAATCACCCAAGGGCAAGCTGTATGAGCCAGGAGCTTTCGGCCTTGAATCTCCAGGAGGATTTGGAGAAGGCCCTAGCTTGCGAGGATGCCGCGCGCTGGAAGCTGGAGAAGGCATCCCCCCTCGAGATTTTTGCCAAAATGTCACCCGCATCACACCCGGATGAAGTTTTCCAGGCCCGGCTTATTTGGAGCGCATACCCAGACCAGCCTCCGTCCCTCAAATTTCGAGATCCGGCCACGGGCCGCCTGGACCTGCCCACGGCCTGGCCTCAAGTGCGCGGCTTCCGCCCGGTCAGCCTAGACGCCTGCGTGAACTGGTGCGCCGAGGGCTTCGCCCTGCACCCGGAGTGGCGGAACGATCCCAAGCTCCGTTGGGACCCGCGAGGCAATGTGCTACTCAAGGTTCTGCGCATCTTGCAGGACGAACTGGATAATTATTTTCAGGGGAGGTTTACGCGATGAGCTTCTTTGCGCCGGTCAGCACCTGGCACCTTCCCACATCAGCCTTCACCGAATCGCTCCGTGAGATGGCCCGCGACGGCGTATCGGGCAACGAAGGGGTCGCGCTATGGCTCGGCCACCGTAGCAATGGCCAGGCTGAGGTGACGCACCTGGTTGCTCTACGCGGTCCTGGTGTCATCAAGCGACCGGATCAACTTATCCTTCGGCCCGAACTCCTCAACGAAGTGACCGACATTGCCGTTGCTTTGGGCGTGGCACTCGTTGGGCAGATTCACTCGCACGGCAAACTGTACGGCACAGATCTTTCCTTTGCCGATCGGACTTTTGGCATCACCGTGCCCTATTTCCTCAGCCTTGTGGCACCGGATTATGCGCTTCGGCCAAATACCAGGCTGGAAGAATGTGGCGTCCATGTATTTGAGCCAGGCATCGGCTTCCGCCGCTTGCCTCCCGCTGAGCTGTCACAGCGCATTGTTCTCGTTCCTGGCATCCCCATACCATTTCTTACTGTCGGGGAAGAATGACCTGTGGTTGACGAAACGATTTTCAGCCGCCCGGTAGCGGCGGCGGCCAAGCTGGGCGGTTTGGCTCCCGACCATCACCGATTTGTAAGCAAGCGCGTACTGCTTACGGGCGAAGCAAGCACACTAAGTATCGCTAACGGACGAGAGTGTCTGCTCGACGCCCTTCGCCTGTTGGTCAGGATCTGCCCCAACCTGTCGATAGCGCTGCCGCCCGGAGCTGATTCGCTTCTGGCAGAGTGCCGCACGCTTGCCGCCAAAATTGCCTTTGACGACACCGTAGTTTTCACCCGTGACACTCCAGAATTCGCTCGCTACGACGCGATTCTTTCCATCGGCACGATGGCCTACCCAGACTTGCCTTGGACAGTTATCAACGCTGATGGCTGGCTGGCGCGCGTGTCCTCCGGCAGCACAAACCTGCCGATGCCATCCGGCCTGAGCAACCCCATCAGCGCACTAGCGGCAGCCTGCTTCGGTGTCGTTGAAGTGTTCAAACGCCTCATTCGTTTGAACGAGAGCCGAGGACGATTATTCGATGGACTAGCTTTCTCGCTACACTCGTACCGTTGTCAGGAAAATGATCGAGGACCAGCGCTTCCGGCTAACCTACCGCTAGACTTACTTCTGGTCGGCGCCGGGGCTATCGGAAACGGCATCGTCCATTTGCTCAGTCAACTGCCGACGAACGGACGAGCGTGGATTGTCGATGCACAAACATTTCGGGAGGAGAATCTGGGCACCTGTCTGCTGATTGGGCCACAGGAGTTGGACATGCCGAAGGCAGTATTCGCTGAGAAGCTCCTTGACGGACGGCTTCATGTAAGAGGTTTCCATGAGGAACTTGAGGCGTTTCAGCAGCGGCTCGGTTCCGAACGCAGTCACCCGCGCGTCGTCCTGACAGGTCTGGACAACATCGACGGACGCCACCAGGCACAGAAACTCTGGCCTGACCTCATCGTTGATGGTGCCATCGCTGACTTCCCGTGCCAAGTAAGCCGTCACCAGTGGGGGGAGGACAGCGCGTGTTTGGTTTGCCTCTTCCGCCATCCGCCTGGCCCGCCAGCTGAAAACGTCGCCAGCCATGCAACCGGATTGAACCGATCGCGCGTGCAACAGCCGGACGACGCAGTGACAGAAGAAGATGTCCGGGCGGCACCCGCCTCGCAGCAAGATTGGCTTCGCAAACGCCTCGGCCGGCAAATCTGCTCGGTCGTGCGCGAAGGTGTCGCACAGCTGATCTCGCAAGAGGAACAGCGCAAAGGGTTCTCCCCATCGGTTCCCTTTGTCGCCTGCATGAGCGCCTGCATGGTGGTCGCTGAGTTGGTCAAGTTCACCGCCGGCTGGGGCACGTCACTGGAAACGCGCTATCAATTCGACATGCTTCGAGGCCCGGCATTTGGCGCGATGGTTCCGCAGGAGAAACGCCGTGACTGCGAGTGTGTCGTTCGCAGTAGAAACATCGACACTTGGCGACAAAGACGTGTTTGAACCCGTGACAATCCACTCTCTTCGACACCCTTTTCCCACCCTCCGTTCCGGTGCCGATCCTTCGAAGAAACATCCAGCCGTCCGAGACTTTATTGGCTTTCTTCTTACTCCATCCTTGGTCCTTGTGTGCGGCAGCCCCTCATTTATCGGTTTGTGAACCCACTTCAAGAATCCTTCCCCGTTTACCAAGCGCATTTCTGCATAGACGGCATCGAGCAGTCCCGCCGGGGGCTGGAATCTCGCCAATGCTGTCGGAGCGAAGCGACGAGTGCCTATGCGAGAAGGTGCCATCTTGCTGGCATGTAAGCAGGCTTGCTTGCAAGCCCCCCATCACGAAAAAATACTATACAGACCGTAAATAGGTATTTACAGTTTCTCCACCGGAAAAACGGCAAAGACGCGGATTGCAATGGTGGAGGAGAACAGCGACATATTCAAGCGCTTCGTGTTTGACGGCCAGGATTATCCGCCGGAGCGCCTGGAGCAAGCGACACGGGCAGTGCAGCGACAACTCAGCACCCGCGAGCTGCGCCTCATCAATGACGCCCTCTTAGCTCGGCTGGCCGAAGCCAAAGAAGCCCACGCCGCCCTACCCAAAAGGATGTTGCTGGACGATCCCAATATCAGCAAGCTGGTCAACACCCTGGCACTGGTCAACACAGCTTGGATCACCACTGTCATCGCAAAGAACATCAAGAGCCGCCCGCATCTGCATGGCTTCTCCACCGACGAACTTTATTCCACTGCCTTAACCGGATCAGGCGAGGTCGGCGGCGTAATGAATGCCATCCTGACATACGATTATCCGACTTGTGGCGTGGCCGCCTTCAGCGAGTACCTCGTCAGAGCCATTACCAACACCTTGCTCCCGACACCCAAGCAGAAAAGGACTTACCGGCGTGTGGAGGCACGAACGCAGTCAATCCACGAGCGCGACAAGAACGAGGCGGCACAAAGTTGGGTGGACCGCACGGCACCACGCCCCGAAACAACGGCTATTAACCGCGAGCTGCTGGAGGTGGTGCGAAACGTCATCCCCCGTCTGCCCACGCCGCAGCAGCGCGATACCGCCGCCTGGATGATCGACCGCATCC
>Ga0070738_10003143_pt1 | contig 22527 bp, 26 predicted proteins | sample Coa_R2_2_FD_66446 | JGI IMG/M metagenome (GOLD analysis project Ga0070738, IMG submission 66446) | Surface soil microbial communities from Centralia Pennsylvania, which are recovering from an underground coalmine fire - Coalmine... | ecosystem: Environmental > Terrestrial > Soil > Unclassified ... | reverse complement strand
AACTTCCTCGCCTGGGCCGAGGATGACCTCATCGCCAAACCGGGCGGACAGGTCCTTCGCCATACCGGTCACGGTCTGTTTAATTAACTCCAGGCAGACGGACCGGGCAGAGTCTTCGCCGATCTCCCGCTGCTCCCTAGCCAACACACTCTTGGCCAGGGCATCCAGGGTTTCGGCGGACGCCGCGACCCAGATGGCTCCGTGCGGGAATTGAAACGACTGCCGCCACGTCAGATTTCGTTTTTCGGTCGCGCCAAACTCCGGCGGACCGGTAAGGTGTTCCCAGTGAACGGCCGGACGCTCGCCGCCTATGGTTTCTAATGCGCTGGCGAGGCCGTGCGCGATCGCCTCAAACAGCCAATCTTGAATGCCCAAGGATGGCTCCATGGCTTTGAATTATCCCCCCCGACTTTCCGACCCCCGCCGGGAAGGCCATCGGCGCTCCATGTAAGACCGAAGGCGCAGAATCGCCTGAGACTTGAGCTGGGAGATGCGCGACTCATGCAGGCGGACAATCTTGGAGATCTCGCGGAGCGTGAGTTCTTCGTAGTAGTAGAGGCTAAGGACCGTTTTTTCGATTTCCGGCATTTTGGAGATAGCGTCGGCTAACAGCTTTTGCAATTCGCTGCGCTCGAGCAAGCGCGATGGCCACTCCTCCTCATCGCCGGAAAGATAGCGCAGCAAGTCCCGGTTCTGCTCGTCATCGGAAGATGCCGTTTCCAGACTCCCCAGGCTGAGCCCGCGGATTTCCACCAGCCACTCGTGGTATTCCTCCAAGCGGAGGCCGAGCTCGGCGGCGATCTCTTCTTCGCTGGGGGTGCGATGCAGGCGCTGTTCGGCGATGGAAATCGCGGCTTCGATCTGCTTGGCGCGCTTGCGCTGCTGGCGCGGCGCCCAGTCCAGTCCCCGCAAGCTGTCCAGAATCGCCCCACGGATCTTGTACTCGGCGTAAGTCTTTAACTTTACATTGAGGGAAGGATCGAAGCGGTCGATGGCTGAGATCAACCCGATCGTTCCGGCTGAAATTAGATCGTCGAGGTTGACGCTTTCCGGGAGCCTCTCGTGTATCCGGCGCGCGATCAAACGCACCTGCGGTAGATGCTCCATAATCAGCCGCTCACGCTCCGCGCCAGAAGACGCACCGGCCGCTGGCCCGTCATAGGGGTGGGAAGGCGTTCTGTTTTCGGGTTCGCGTTGGGTGGCTTGCCTCATGCCGTGGCTCCACGCTTAAGGAGCGGCGGCGGGGCCGTGTCGAGCTCTTCGCGCAAAATCAACGTCCGCAGCAGCTCCGGCGTTGCGGCCTTGAGATCGTCGGGAATTTGCTGGCCCATGCCGAGAAAGGAAACGGGCAGCGACCAGCGATGAGCCGTCGAAATCAGCGCGCCGTAATGTTGCGTTTCATCCACGTGCGTGAACAAAAGTTTTTTCGGACCGAACGGCAAGAATTGGCCGATCACGCGGTTCATATCGACCGGACGCAGAAACGCGGGCAGCACCAGATGGGTATCGATGTCCGGGTGCGCCTTGAGGAAAAGCGCCAGGTCCGCCGCATCCTCCATGTCTGCGCGACTGAGGCCGGGCGTGTCGATAAGAACCAGACGCGCGGAATTTTGCTGCTCAAGCATCTGAGCCAGCGCGCCCGGAGTTTCGGCGACTTCGCAGCCGACGCCCAGGAGAGAAGCCAGGGAACGAAGCTGGTCCGCAGCCGCGATCCGGTGTACGTCGGCAGAGAGAATCCGCGCGGGCCCGCTGGCGTCCAAGCCATACAGCGCGGCGATTTTCACTATGCTCGCGGTCTTGCCCGCACCCGGCGGCCCCACGAAGGCGACCACTGGCCGCGCCGCATGGCCGCCGGCGACTCCCAGTCGCGAGTCGGTTTCAAATAGGGATTCGATCGGCGCGCCTTCGCTAATCCTTCGTGCGAGCGCCGGCTCCAGGTCCTGCTCGATCAGTGCTGAGTAAAGCGGGGTTGGATGCGCCGGCTCCGCCGGGCTCGTTCCAAACGTCAAGCCCGGCCCCAGTCTTTGCTCCATCCTCTCCAACGCGCCTTTCAGTTCGGCGAATTCCATAGCAAGATCGCCGTTGTCCGGACGTTCCGGCGGTTGGGCCGGCGCAGCGGTCTTCCGGCTTGAGTTTGAAGCGAATCCAGGCCGGACGCCGTCTGCGATCCCAAAAACGACTTCATAGGCGCCCAGATAGCGCGCCTCCGGCGCCGCGGGACGCGCATTTACCAGGAGAGCGTCCTCTCCCATTTCCTTCCGGGCCAATTCCATGGCCGCTTCCACCGTTCCCGAAAAATAACTTTTGAGCTGCATGATCTCGTGAACTTGCTCTTATCCATCGGCTGCGGCGAGCGGAAGCTTTACAGCGTCGCCGCGCCCTATTGAATCAGGCCCAGCGATACCACGCGCACGCCCGCGGGGATTTCGTTGTGCGAAAGAATTGCGACATTGGGCAAGGCGCCTTCGACAATCTGGCGGAGGAAATATCGAGCCGAGGTGCTGGTGAGCGCCGCCACTGGCGCATCCGCCGCGCCCACCGCGCGCGCGACGCGGTCGATTATATCCCGTATTTTTTGAGGCGTCAGATTCAAATTGCTCGATTGTTCGGTGTACTGGATCGCCGCCTCGATCGACTGCTCGACCGGCGCATCGACGAAATACGCCGGCAGCTCGCCTGCCGCGTTGAGATACGGTTTCACTAGCAGCCTCCGGATGGCCTGGCGCGCGTATTCAGTCAGCAGAATTGGATTTTTGGTTATGGCGCCGGCCTCGCCCAGCGCTTCCAAGATCGTCACAGAGTCCCGAATCGAGACGCGCTCTCGCAGGAGGTTTTGCAGCACCTTTTGAACCGTCGCCAAGGGCAGCAGCTTCGGAACGAGGTCCTCCGCGACTTTGGGATTGTCCTGCGCCACCCGGTCGAGAATGATCTTCGTGTCCTGCCGCGAGAGAAGCTCGAAGGCGTGCCTCCGGATGGCCTCCGCCAGGTGCGTCCCTAACACGCCCACCGAATCCACCACGGTATAGCCGTGAGCGCGGGCTTGATCGGCCTTTTGCGGAGCGATCCACAGGGCAGGCATATTGAAGGCGGGTTCGCGCGCGGGAGTCCCTCCGAGCGCCGCCGAAGCAGGAAGCTGCGCGGAAGCGGTGGGATGAATGGCTAGTTCGTGGTTCAGCAGCAGCTCGAACCTTCCAATCTCGGCTCCCTTGAGCAAAATCACGTATTCGGACGCCTTGAGTTGCAAATTGTCGGTGACGCGCACCGGAGGCAGTATGAATCCCAGGTCGCCGGCCAATTGCCTTCGGATCCCAGCGATGCGGCGCAGCAAGGGGGAATTCTGGCCGCCTTCCACCATCTGCACCAGGGCCAGCCCCACCTCAACGGCAAGCGGCTCGACGCGCAGCAGCGATTCCAGATTTTCTTTCGGCGGAGCGTCCGCGGCGGCAGGCTGCGCCATCTGCGCGGCGCTTCTCTGCCTCAGCTTCCAGCCCGCAAAGGCCACACCCGAGCCCAGTATGAGAAAAGGAAGATTTGGAAGGCCCGGAAAAGCCGCCATGGCGATCAGCACCCCGCCTCCCAATAGCAACGGCTGAGGATTGCTGAAGACCTGCCGGCGCACACCCGCTCCGAGCCGTTCTTCCGAGCTGGCGCGCGTAACGATCATTCCGCCCGAAACGGAAACCATCAGGGCCGGAATCACCGTGACCAGGCCGTCGCCGATGGTGAGCACGGTGTAGGTGGAGAAAGCTCGCGTCAAATCCATTCCGTTTTGGAAAACGCCAATGAGGAATCCAGCCACGATGTTGATGGCTGTGATCAGAATGCTGGCCACGGCGTCGCGCTGGGTGAAGCGGCTGGCGCCGTCCATGGCCCCGTAAAACTCGGCTTCGGCCGCCAGCTTCTTGCGGCGCTCGCGCGCCTCGCTTTCATCAATCAGCCCCGCGTTCAGATCCGAATCGATCGACATCTGCTTGCCTGGCAGAGCGTCCAGAGTGAAGCGCGCGGTGACTTCGGAGATCCGCACGGCGCCATGATTAATCACCACATACTGAATCGCGATCAACACCAGGAAAATCACCACGCCTACAACGTAGTTGCCGCCGACCACAAAATTGCCAAAAGCTTCAATCACTTGTCCGGCGGCGCGAGTCCCCGTATTGCCGTGAATCAGAATCAACCGAGACGAAGAGATGTTCAGAGCCAACCGGAACAGAGTCAGCAACAGAAGTGAGGTGGGAAAGACGCTGAATTCCACCGGCCGCGCGATGTGCATCGACACCAGGAGCACGATCACCGAAACCGTGATGTTTGCGCTGATCAGAATGTCCAGCAGGAAGCTAGGCATCGGCATGATCATTGCCAAAACGATTCCCAAAACGGCGAGGGGAACTCCCAAATCGGAGAGACCGGCGAAACGCGAGGAGCGCGCAGGCGGGCGGTCTAAGGCCGGAGGGCGGCGAAAGGCGCCTCCCCGAGCGTTTGTTTGTGCGGAGTTGGAGCTAGAGCCGCGGGGGGTTGCAGACCCGCCGGCGGAGCGGCCAGGAGCCGCCGCGACAATTTGAGATTGCGCCGCCATGCCTACAGCAATGCACATGGGCGGCCAGATGCGGTCTTCCGGGGTCAGGCTTCAGCCCGCTGACACTTCGCTTGGACCAAACAACGTGCGGCGGAAACAGAAACGGCGGCCCACTAGGAGATGATGGGCCGCCGTGGACCAACCTGGCCCCCCGCGAGCGCTGAAGGGGGACTGCGTCCAGGCGATCCAAAACGAAAGCTAGCGCTTCACGAGCGGACCTGAAGATGATTCTCGACAGAGAATACGTTCGGCACGCCGCTGGCGCGCATGAAGGCCATCTGCTTGTCCTGTTCGCTCGCTACCACGCCCTCCAAAGTCACATGCCCGTTCTTCACGATGATGTGAATCGACGGAACCACGCCCATGGCGTAGCGCTGGAGCGCGGGAAAACCATAAATCGCGCGGTAAGCGCTGCGCCGGATCTGATTGTCAAAAGGCGATGGCGGCAAAACCTCGATCTGATCGTTGACTGCGGTCACCCCTTCTACCCGTTTGACGGCGCTCACAGCATCGTCCTTCACTACCGGCCTGGTCACCTCTCCGAATAATGTGACCGCGCCGTCATCCACGCGGAACGAGAGGTTATCGAACACACTGTAATAGGGCAGCATCGCCAACTCATGCCGCACGCGGTCCTCGATCGTTCCACCGGCCTTAACTTGCTGTGAGCCATAGACGGAGGGTGCGATCGCAGCCATGATCATCGCCAGCGACAAGGCGAGGATTTTCCTTTTTTTAACCTCCATACGTCTCGTTTCCTCCACTCATTAGACGAGGGGTGCGGCGCCGGGGTTGCAAGAGCCGCCATTTCCGCAGCTTAAGTTCTGAGACGCCCGTTCATGAGCCGATAGATGTACGCCAGAATCTCGGCTACTGCGCGGTAGAGATGAGCCGGGATCTCCTGACCGACTTCGACTGATCCGTACAAGGCGCGAGCCAGCGGGGGGTTTTCGACGATCGGCACCTGATGCTCCAGGGCCCGCTGGCGGATGCGCAAAGCCAGATAGTTTTTACCCTTAGCGATCACGCGCGGAGCGCCCGGAGACTGCATCACATACTGGATCGCAACCGCGTAATGCGTCGGATTGACGATGACGGCCGTGGCTTCGGGGATCTTCTTCATCATGTGGCGCCGCGCCAGATCCCGCTGAATTCGGCGAATGCGCATTTTCATGTGCGGGCTGCTTTCCTGCTCCTTCACCTCTTCCCGGATTTCCTGTTTGGTCATGCGGAGCCGGCGTGTATAGCGGCGGCGATTCCAAATCAGGTCCGCGGCTCCGATCGCCAGAAAGACGCCCGAGGCGCGCCAAAGCAAGGTTGCGAAGGCTCCCCCGATCCGGGCTGCGGCGCTTCGAGGCTCCAGCCAAGAGAGTTCGAGAAAGGAATCGAGGTTCTCGGTGATCTCCCGGTAGACGGCCGCGGCCATGATCGACAGCAGAAAGATTCCTTGAACGAGCAGAAACCCGTTCTGAGACGGCAGTGACGTCAGCCGCCCGAAAGGGTTAAGGCGCCGGAAATCGGGAGCCAGCTTCTTTAAAGAAACGCCCATCCGCGTGCTCGCAAGCTGGGTCAGCAGGACCAACAGAAGAATCGCGCCGCCGGCTTCCGCCAGCGGGAACAGTTGTGGCGCAATCACCTCGCGCGCGAGTTCGACAACCGCCAGCTCGTTCAGATCTCCGCGAAATGCTAGCGCCAGCAGCTTCTGCATCAGCCGGGCGATTCGCACCAGGAATCCGGAACCGAGCCAGACAGCGGCGATGGTGAATCCGAGAAATTGAACGGCGGAGACTAATTCGCGGCTCGCCGGAAAATCGCCTTCGCGGCGGGCGCGTTCCAGCCTTCGCTGCGTGGGTTGTTCTGTACGCTGTCCGGAGTCCGCCATCCGCCTTATCCGCGCCGCAGGGAGCCGTTCGACGGGCCGCTACGCCAGTCTCGGCTTCAACCTCCCAAGATGCGCCAAAGCGCCGCCAGCGTTTTTTCGGCTTCCGTTGAGAAAATCTTCGGAACCACGGGCGCGAGCGCGGCCAGGAGAGCCAGCGCAGCCGCCATCTTGCCGGGGAAAGCGAGAGAGTGAAGTTGTAGTTGTTGCTGAACCCTGCTCACCAGAGCCAGCGCGAAGTCACTCAGCAGTAACAACGCGGCTACCGGAAACGCCAGCCGTAGCCCAGTGGCCAGCATAGCGCTGCCCAGCTTCAAGATTCCGTCCAAACTTGCGGATGCCGATGGGGTCGTGGCTCCCGAGGGAAATCGGGAAAAGCTCGCCGCCAGCGCCCGAATGAATTCATGGTCGAGGCCCGTAGCGAAAAAAAGCAGTCCGCTTGAGAGCGAGGCCATCACTTGGAGTACGCTGGAATCGGCTTCGCTATTTGGGTCGATTGTGGATGCATAACCGTAGCCCGCTTGAAGACCGGTTATTTGAGCGGCGATCTGAAACCCCTCCAAAAGCAGCGAAACGCTCACTCCCGCGGCCAATCCGAATCCAGCCTCGGCAAAAGCCCAATAGGTGAGGTTGCCGATCGAGGGGTCGCCGCTTGGCGGGACCGGCCAGACGGGAAATAGCGCAAGCGTGACCGCCAATGTCAATACCGCGCGCGCCGACTGGGGAGCGTTTCGGAAGCCCGGAACCGGCAGAAACGCCACGAATCCGCCAGCGCGAGCGAGCGCCAATAAGAAGGAGTAAAGCGTAGCCACCGGCAAATGGAGGGTCATGGCCGCCCGATCAATGGGCGAAGCGGCCCAGGTCTCCCAGCAGAACCGTGGTGTAAGAGATCAGCTTCATGAGCATCCAAGGCATGGCCACCAATAGCGTCGCCAGAAACGCGGTCAGCCGCGGCACGGCGCCAAAGCTTGCATCTTGAATGGAAGTCAGGATCTGTGCCAAGCTGACGAAAATTCCCACTACGAAACCCACGCACAGAACCGGCAAGCTTACCCAGAAAGCCGTAAGAAACGCGGTGCGCATCAAATCCACACTCTGAGAAGGCGTCATGATCTCCTTAGCTTGTTTCAGCCCGTAAAGCTCCGGCTCAATGAAAGCTCCGCACTAGCGACCCCACCACGAGATTCCAGCCGTCCACGAGCACGAACAGCAGAATTTTGAAAGGCGCCGAAACCATTACGGGAGGCAGCTGCACCATACCGACCGAAAGCGTTACTGAGGCGACTACCAGATCGATAATAAGAAAAGGCAGAAATAACACCGCGCCAATTTGAAACGCGGTTTTAAGCTCGCTTAGAACATAAGCCGGAACCAGAGCGCTCAACGGCACGCTCGCGGGATTTGCTGGGGCGGGCGCATGAGAAATCTCCATGAATAAACGGATATCTTTTTCCCGGGCGAATTTGAGCAGAAATTCCCGAATCGGCTCCGCAGCTCGGTCCCAGGCTTCGCCCGCCGTGATTTGACCGGATTCTAGCGGCTGCCAACTGCGCTGATAAACCTGGTCCGTAACCGGCTGCACAATCAGCAGCGCAAGAAACAGCGCCAGTCCGACCAAAACCTGGTTAGACGGAGTGGTTTGCGTTCCCAGGGCTTGCCGCAGAAAGTGCAACACCACCACCACCCGCAAAAATGGCGTCACCGACATAACGATCGCCGGCAAAAGCGTCAAAAGCGTCAGGAGCAGAACGATCTGCATGGGCACGCTCACGTTTTGCCCCGATTTGTTGGCGACCAGCGTTACGCCGAACACAGAATCGTTGGGTCCCGCGATTAACGGAAAGCCCAGCAAAAGCGTTGTGAAAAGCAGTTTCTTCAAGCGCCCACTCCCTTCAAGGCGCCCTGTGTGGCCAGTTCGCTAAAGTTCACAGGGTTCAGCAGGGTTGTGCAGCCTTGGGGATGCGTGGCCACCAGAAGTTCGCGTCCTTCTCCCTGGAACTCGACGCGCAGTAGGTGCAACGTATGGTGGGGAGTCAAAACCAACCGCTCAACCGCATAAATTGAGCGAGTCCGCCGCAAGGGATTTCGATCAGACATGGCAAACACGCCCCGGCGCCGAATCAACCACAGCGCCGCGAGCAACGCGAATACCAATACAATCGAGGCAGCCTGCCTTGCAAATCCCGGTTCCACTTTAGTCCTCCTCGGCGAAATCCGTGATCCGAACGCCCAGGGTCTCCTCGATGATCACGATTTCACCCGATGCGACGGGAGCACCGCCAATGAAAAGATCGATGTTTTCGCCCGCCGAACGGGTCATGTTGATCACGCTTCCTTCTTCCAACGCTAGGATTTCGCCGAGAGGCATAATTTTACGCGCAAGCTCGACATGCACATAGACCGGAATGTTCGATAGATGTCCGATTTGTTCAAGAGCGGTCACGGTCAAATCCTCACTTTTTCGGGCAAATCAAACCATTACTGTGGCTTCAGATTAATCGTGTCCTGGCTGAGCTGATCCACCGTGGTGACGACCTTGGCATTTGCCTCGTAGCTCCGCTGGAATACGATCAAGTTGGTGAATTCGGTGGCGATATCGGCGTTGGAGGATTCCAGAGCGCCCCCCAGCAATTGCCCCCTGCCGCCTGTGTTGGGTAAACCCACGGCGGGCAAAGCCGTATTTGCGCTAAGAGTGAAGTTGTTATCGCCGGCGGAGATGAGCGATTCGGGATTGAGGATGCTGGCCATGGCAATCTGTCCGACCACTACTTGATTGCCGCTGGAGTATTGCGCCAACACCTCGCCGCCGTTCTCAATGCTGACCTGCGTAAGGTTGGCCGCGGGAGAGCCATCCTGGTTCTCCGCCGACGTAGCCGAGGCCTGCGAGAATTGCGTGATCAGAGGCGTAGTTCCGTTGAATAGGTTCCAGTTGATGTTCATATTCGCCGCGCCATCGGCGAGATTTGAGACGGCCAGCGATGGCGGGGCGCTTCCCGCGGCAGGGCTGGTCAGCACGCCCGAACTATCGAAGGTTAGAGTGCCGGTAAGCGGAGTCCCGGGCGCAGTAAGGTCGCTATTGGGGAAGCTCACGGAATACTGCCATTGGTTCGCCGTGGAGGTCTTCGTGAATGTAAACGAAACCACGTGAGGGGTTCCCAGGGAGTCATAGACCTGCACTGAGGTGGAAAACGTCTCGCCTGCTGCAGCCGCGGCGTTCAGATTCAAATCCACGGACATATTGGAAGTGGGCTTGGCGGCTTGCAAGCTTCCCATTGGAACCGTGATATTTCCCGTCGGGCCGCTCGCGTTCAGCGCTCCGTTCACGGGAGTCCAGCCTTGCACGGCTTCTCCGGTGGCGGTGATCAGGTTGCCTTGGCTGTCGACCTGGAAATTTCCGGCCCGCGTGTACTCGGTTGCGCCGTTGGAATTCTGCACGATAAAGAAGCCTCCTCCTTGGATCGCTGCATCCAGCGCGCCACCCGTGGATTGAATAGAGCCCTGGCTAAAATCCATTTGAGTAGTTGGCGCGGCTACGCCCGAGCCGACCTGCGTTTGGCCGCCCGAGAGCGACTGAGCAACTAGGTCCTGAAACGAGACGTCGCTGGTCTTAAAACCAGTGGTGTTGAGGTTCGCCAAATTATTGCCAACCACATCAATCGCGGTGCTATCCGCATTTAAGGCGGAAAGGGCAGTAGAAAAAGAACTGAACATGAGGGCTCCTCTAGGAAATGCCGCTTGTACTTGAGTTTGGGGAAGGGGAACCGGAGGATGAATCGTTTGTCTCCGACGGAGCCGGGTCCTGCGGAACGGAATTCGAGCCGCTCAACTGCTGCTTGATCGCGTCCAGGTCCGCCCGGCTTTGCGTAACTTGCTCCAGGTCGGCGAATTGGGCAAGTTGCGTGACGAATTGCGTCCCGTCGGCCGGGCTCTCCGGGTCCTGATACTTCAATTGGGCGACCAGCAGTTGCAAAAATACCTGTTCATTGGCCAGCGGGTCCACTGAGGCTGCGGCGGCGCTAGAAGATCCCACGTTCGTCGTAGCTGCCGTATTGGCCTGGTTCGAAACCGATGATGCTGTCATTTTGTTTCCTCCATTGCTGCTCTCCACTCTTTGGATTCTGGTTGGTTCTGGTCCTGCCGTCTTTGGCCGCTGAAATCCCGTCCAGGCTGTCCCGATCCGCTCCAGCCGCCGTCGGATTCGCGTTTGTCCTGAGAGCCGGCGTTCGAAGCAGTTTGCGGCGGGGATTGCGCCGTCAACCCACCGTGCGGCAAAGCTGCGTCGGTCCGGTACCCGGCGCGTTCCAAAGAATTCACGAGCGTCCCGAGATCTTGCCGCAGCGAATTTTGAAGCCCGAGATCCGGAGTTCGAACGGCCACGTGAACCTGGCCGGCGCGCTCAATCAGATGAACATCTACCGAACTGGATTCAGAGCGGGTAATGCGTAGCGCGATCTCTTGGGCCGCTGGAGTTTTCGCCGGAGGCCCAGCCTGCAAATCGGCGCCGGCGCGAAGAGCGTCCGCCGCCGTAAGAAGCGGGGTTTGCTGCGCCGGTTGAACCCCTGCGGGAGGCGCTCCGCTGGCCGTCGAGGCGGGCGAGGCTAAAGCCATCAGCGAAGAGAATTCCGAAAAGTAACCGCTTGCGTTGTTGGCCGCCGTGGAATCGGCGGTTTGCTGGGCCTCCAGCGAGATCATTTGCGTTGCTTTCACCTCTTCGAGTTCTGCTGATGTTTGTTGCGGCGGAGCCGCATTCCGCTTTTGCTCGCCGCTTGCCGAGAAGCCCTGGGGGGGCCCGTTGGCCGCGCGGTACGAGTCTGCCGCGGCTGTATCTTGCGGTGTGAGCTTAAGTGCAAATGCCAGCGGCGCCAAGTTGTTAGAGCGATCCCTACTTTCGGTCGTTATCCCGGCCGGCGCCCAAAGCCGTGCGGAAATTCCTGCCGCCCTGGACTGCCCGGCGAGTTGAAAGAAGGGAGAACCAGACGCAAAGGCCGAACTTATCGCAGCGCTTTCGCCTGATTTTCGATCCAGCTTGGGGCCGCTCGACTTGGTCCTGGGCACATCGGAAAATGCGTTTGTAGCGGCGGTGGCGCGGCTCGACATTGGCCGAACGAGCGCTCCCGCAATCTCGTGCGGCGTGCGAGGCGGAGGTGAAGATGGCCTTTGATCGTCCGCCGCGCTACTCCCTTGATCGGAGCCGTCGGATAAGCAGTGATTGACGAGGTCGGTAAAATCCCCGGCCTGCGTGGGGGAGGTTTGATCGGATCCCTGCGCGTTCTGTTGCGAAGCTAAAGGCTCGCTTCCGATCGCCATTAGCGTGTTCACGGCGCGTTAAATGTGCAGCTTCAGGACCAAAAGGCCAGTAACCGTAAAATGCCGCTTTATCGGGATCTTGCGCCGCTCATCCCTTGCCGCTCGTTTCAAATTGGCACTCTATCAACGCTCGCCGTCCGCTTTCACGGTTCATATCGGCACTCGTGTGAGGAATCTGAGAAAAAAATCGACGCCTGCCAAAAGCCGCAATTTAGGAAACGCACAATATTAGGACGCCTTCGGTCCTCCACGCACCTGGTGGATGGTTTTGGCTAACCACTTGCATCATTGCCTGCCGCAGCAGGAACAAACAATGGATCCACTGCTCATATCGGCAGCCAGCGGCATGAAATCAACAATGGAAAATCTCGACATTCTCGCCAATGACATTGCCAACAGCGCCACCGCGGGATTTAAGGCCGACGGCGAGTTCTATGGCCTGTATGAGCAGCAGTTCCCCGTTCTGGAAAGGCAGTGGACGAACTTTTCTCAAGGGGCGCTGGTTGCAACGGGCAACCCCCTCGATTTGGCGCTTTCAGGCGACGGCTTTTTTGCGCTGAACTCTCCTGCCGGCAAAGTGTACTCACGCAAGGGAGAATTCCGCCTCTCGAAAAATAATGAGATTCAAACCGCAGAGGGATATACATTGCGTAACGCAGCCGACGGCGGAAAACCCATCCAAGTGGACCCTTCAAAGCCTCTTGAGATTTCCCCCGACGGAGCGGTCTTGCAAGCCGGCAATAGCGTGGCACAAATCGAGATCGCAAGCATTGATTCTCCTTCGCAGGTTTTGAGCAAGCTCGGCAACAGCTATTTCGCCAAATTGAAACCCTCGGCTGACTCGAACGACGGAAAGGCCGACGCACGGGTGCATCAGGGCATGCTGGAACAATCGAACGTGGGCGTTGCGGATGCAGCAGTCAAATTGGTGAGCATAATGCGGCAGTTCGAAATGCTGCAAAAAGCGATGAGCGCCGGCTCCGACATGAACCGGCAAGCCATAGAGGAGGTCGCCAAGGTCGGTTAGGGAATCATCGGGCTACATTTAAGGCCCCAGTCCTTAGAGAAAACCAGGCGATTTTTTGAAAGGGAGCGAACGTGATCAGAGCCTTATATAGTGCGGGCAGTGGAATGAACGCCCAGCAGATGAGCATCGACAACATCGCCAACAATCTGGCCAACGCCAACACGGTGGGCTTCAAGGCGCGACGGACTGAGTTTCAAGACTTGCTGTATCAGAGTTTTCTCCAACCCGGCGCCGCGGCGGGCTCGCAAACCACCGTGCCTAGCGGTCTGCAGCTTGGCCTCGGCGCGCGTCCTTCCTCCAACTCCATCATCCTTTCTCAAGGCAATTTCACCGAGACCGATAATCCTTTGGATGTGGTGATTCAGGGAAGTGGATTCTTTCAGATTCGGCGAGCCGACGGAACTACAGCTTACACTCGCGCGGGCAATTTCCAGCTCGACCGCAACGGCAATATCGTCACGGCGAACGGAGACCCGATCGAACCGCAAATCACGATTCCACAACAGGCGCAGTCCATCACCATCGCTTCCGATGGCACGGTGAGCTACACACAACCCGGCCAGACGGCGGCGACCATTGCAGGTCAGATCCAGCTTGCGACTTTCACCAATCCGGGCGGGCTGAATAGCATCGGAAGCGGGCTGTTCCTGCCTACCGACGCCAGCGGCGATCCAGTTGTCGGCAATCCGGGCGGACAAGAGGGGATCGGAACCCTGCAACAAGGCTATGTCGAGGCATCCAACGTCAGCGTCGTGGAAGAGTTCATCAATATGATCACCAGCCAGCGCGCCTTCGAGGCCAACTCCAAAGTCGTGAAGGCGGCCGACGACATGTATTCGCAAGTCAATAACATCACGAGATGACGGGGATGGGAAGGAGGATCAATATGAACGGCACATGCGCCCTTTTGTTCTTTCTGGCGCTCTCGGTTGCGCTAGCTAGCGACTCTGCGGAAGACGATGCCGGCGCCGCTTCCCCGTCCATCCTGCAATCTTCCGCGCCGTCTCAAACAATCCCGCCGAAGACACGGGTGTCGCCCCCGGCCGTGTTACGTGGGGATAAGGTTCAAGTGACAGTCTGGTCCGGAGCAGTATTGCTGAGATTCGACGCCCAGGCGGAATCGACGGCGCGCCCCGGCGAGACAGTGATCGTACGAAATCCCGAAAATGGACGCCGTTTTGTCGCGCGGGTCGAAGAGAAAGGAAAGGTATTTGTCAAAAAATGAAGGGAGGTTGGACGGCTTTAGGCTTTTTCGGGCTCGCCGGATGGGTGTGGGCGCAGCCGTCTCCGGGATCGCTCTACGTCTCTAACGGCCGCCTTGCTGCCGCCACCCGCGACTTGAAGGCCGCCAACGTCGGGGATATTGTTACGATCCTAGTCAACGACAGCGCATCCGCCGTTGCGACCGGGGCCACCAACACCTCCCGGAAAACCTCGGCCAAATCGAGCCTGGCGCTGTTGGGCAGCTCCAATCCTCGTCTGGCCAATATGCTGACCTCCTCCGGCGATCAGGAATTGCAATCGCAGGGAACCACCTCGCGCAATATGGCTCTGACAACCACGATTTCCGCGCGCGTAACGGCCGTTACCTCGGACGGCGCCCTGGCGATCGAGGGCGTAAAAAACATCGGCGTGAACTCGGAGAAACAAACGGTGGTGGTGCGCGGCGTGGTCCGGCCAGTAGATCTGACGACCGCAAACACGGTCACCTCCGGCCAAGTTGCAGATTTAAGCATTCAGGTAAACGGCAAAGGAGTGGTGGGCGACGCGATCCGGCGGCCGCATTTCCTTTATCGGTTGCTTTTGGGGCTCTTGCCCTTTTAGCGGAGGATTCGATTGAAATTCGATAAGTCGCTGGCGATCCTGGCCGCCGCCTCGGCTGTCCTTTCCGTGCCGGCCGCCGCGGCCGGCACGCGCCTCAAGGAACTGATTTCGCTTGAAGGAGTGCGGGATAACCAGCTCATGGGCTACGGGCTGATTGTAGGCCTGAATGGCACGGGAGACAAACGCCAGACAGTTTTCTCCGCCCAGGCTCTCACGAACATTCTGCAACGCATGGGCGTGAGCGTCGATCCGACCACCATATTGGTGCGAAACATGGCTGCCGTTATGGTTACAGCGACTCTGCCCCCCTTCGCTCAGCCAGGCACGAAAATCGACGTGACGGCGGCGGCCATTGGAGACGCATCGAACCTGCAAGGGGGAATGCTTCTTCTTACGCCTCTAAACGGAGCCGATGGCAAAGTTTACGCAGTAGCGCAAGGCAACGTGCTCACTGGCGGTTTCGCCGCAGGCCGGGGAGGCAACACCCAAAGCGTGAATCACCCCACCGTAGGACGGATCCCGAGCGGGGCCATTGTGGAGCAGGCGCCGCCCTCCGTTCCGCCGGGACCGAAACTGAAACTGCAACTCCATCAGAGCGACTTTACCACGGCCGCCAAGATCGCGGACGCGCTGAACCGGCATTTTGCCGCCGGCGCGGCGCCGGTGGCCCACGCGCTGACCTCCGCCCTGGTCGCCGTCGATCTCCCGCAACAGTGGGTTGAGCGGCCGGTCGAATTCGTCGCCGAGATGGAGAATCTCACCGTCGACGCGGATCACGCCGAAAAAATTGTGATCAACGAAAAAACCGGAACCATAGTGCTGGGTAAAGATGTGAAAATTTCGCCTGTCGCGATCCTGCATGGCGCTCTCAGCGTGGAGGTGCGAACCACGATCGAAGTGACTCAGCCCGGGCCTCTGTCAAGCGGCAACACCGCTGTCGCGCCCCAGACCGCGGTCTCGGCCACCGAGGAGAAGGCGCGGAATATCGTTCTCGACAAAGGCGCCACCGTAGAGCAGTTGGTGCGGGCCCTTCAAGCGATCGGATCGACGCCGCGCGATATCGTGGCGATTCTCGAAAACATGCGCTCAGCGGGCGCGCTCGACGCCGAGATCGAGGTGATTTAGATGACCAGCCAGCCCTTTCGCATCACAGCCGATGAAGCAAATTTTCTGGCGCCGTCTTCCGCCCCCAAACCGAAGACGTCTCAGGAGGCCGCCAAACAATTCGAGTCCCTGCTGATCGCCCAAATGCTGCGCGCCGCGCGGGAATCCATGGCTGGCGACGGCTCCGATTCCGCCTCGGAAACGATGTTGGATTTGGCCGGGCAGCAATTCGCGCAAATGCTCGCCGACCGCGGCGGCTTCGGGCTGTCGAAACTCATTGAAGGCGGTCTTCAGACGTCGCCGAGTCCGGAAAACCAACAGGCCACAGAGCGCCCGGTCCGGGTGGACGCGCAGCCGTAAATGGCGGAGAGGTTCCTATTTCGCCACCGGCTGCAACACGCGGCTTGAAATGATGCGGTCGATCATTCCATATTCGAGAGCCTGTTCGGGCTCCATGATGTAATCGCGATCGACGTCGCGCGCCACGCGGTCTACCGGCTGGCCCGTGGCGTCGGAAAGCACCTGGTTCAGCGTCTCGCGCATGCGCAGAATTTCTTTAGCATAAATGTCGATGTCGGCGGCCTGTCCAGCCAGCCCGCTCATGGAAGGCTGATGAATCAGAATGCGCGAATGCGGCAAACTGTAGCGCTTGCCCTTGCTCCCACATGCCAGCAGCACGGCCGCCATCGACGCGGCCTGACCGACGCAATAAGTGACGATATCCGGCTCGACCAGGCGCATCGTGTCCAAGATGGCCAAACCCGCCGTGATCGATCCTCCAGGCGAGTTGATGTACAGCGAGATGTCTTTTTCCGGATCCTCCGCCGCCAAGAACAAAATTTGGGCGATGATCAGGTTCGCGACGTTATCGTCGATGGGGGTGCCCAGGAAAATGATGTTCTCTTTCAGCAGGCGCGAGTAGATGTCGAAGGCCCGCTCGCCTCGCGATGTCTGCTCCACTACCATGGGCACGAGAACCGAGTTCTGCATTAAAGTTTCTCCTGTCGGTCCCATTCTACGCCATGCTTCCGCGTCGCTCGCCTGGAGCCTCCGGCGCAGTCCGGTGACGGGTAAGCATGCCTCTGGACCGCAACCCGGCGCCGGCATGCGGGAATGCTCATGCGCAACGGGAGAAGGTCATGCGAGAATGGGACTTACCGGCTGAGGTTCTCTTGCAAACACGCGAATCCCAGCCTATACCAAGGAAGTTAATTACCCAACGTGACTAAAACTGTAGGAGTACCGCGGGAAAGCTTCCCGGGGGAGCGATGCGTCGCCATCACGCCCCGTTCGTGCGAAGCCTTGCAGAAGGCGGGAATGACTGTTCTAGTCGAGCATTCGGCGGGAGAGCAAGCTGGCTACCCCGATGAACAGTACGTGGCGCGCGGCGCTAAGCTGGCCCAGCGCGACCAAATTTTCGAGCAAGCCGATATCATCGCCCAATTCCGCAGCCTCGGCGCGAACCCCGAAGCCGGACGAGCGGATCTGAGACGGCTGCGGCAGGGACAGATTGTAATCGGCCTGGGCGAGCCCTTGACCGCCCAGCGCGAGATCTCAGATCTGGCGGCCGCGGGCGTTTCCTTCTTCGCTTTGGAATTGATTCCACGCATCACGCGCGCCCAGAGTATGGACGTATTATCGTCGCTGGCCACCATTTCCGGTTACGAGGCCGTCTTGCTGGCGGCCGCCCAGCTCCCGAAGTTGTTCCCGATGCTGATGACCGCCGCCGGCACGATTACGCCGGCCAAAGTGTTTGTGCTCGGCGCCGGCGTCGCGGGCTTGCAGGCCATCGCCACGGCGAAGCGTCTCGGAGCCCTGGTCAGCGCCTATGACGTGCGCTCGGCTGTGAAGGACCAGATTGCGAGCGTTGGCGCCAAGTTCGTCTCCTTGGATGTGGAGGCTTCCGCCGCCGAGGACAAAGGCGGCTACGCAAAAGCGATGGACGAATCCTTCTACCAGCGCCAGCGCCAGCTCATGACCGAAGTCGTGCGGGAACAAGATGTGGTGATCACCACCGCCGCCGTACCAGGCAAGCGCGCGCCCGTGCTGATAACGCAGCCGATGGTGGAGGCCATGGCGCCCGGTTCCGTCGTGGTGGATCTGGCGGCCGTGCGGGGAGGCAACTGCGAATTGACGAAACCGGGAGAGAATGTTCTGCATCGAGGAGTGCACATCCTGGGACCGCTGAATTTTCCCGCCCTCGCCCCCTACCATTCCAGCCAGATGTTTTCCGCTAATTTATCCGCTTTTCTGAGGCATCTGGCCGGATTCCTGCCGTTAACCGAGAGTCCGTCCGACGAGATTGTGCGCGACACCCTGGTCACCTTCGGCGGCGCCATCGTGCATCAGCGAGTGTGCGAAACCTATGGCCTTCCCAGCGCCATCAAAGCTGTCAACAACGGAAACGTGAGATGACTCATTCCCCCTACGAGTTCGCGCTGTTCGTATTCATGCTGGCCGCCTTCTTAGGATGGGAGCTGGTCAAGCGGGTGTCGCCGCTGTTGCACACCCCACTAATGTCTCTGTCGAATGCTATCTCGGCCATCGCGGTGGTGGGAGCGATCGTTCTAACCGGCGACCAGGCCGCCCAGCCATTTGTCCGAATTTTGGGCTTCGTCGCGCTGGTGACCGCGAGCATTAACGTAGTGAGCGGCTATCTGATCACCGACCGCATGCTGAAGATGTTCCGGAAGCGGGAGCCGGAAGCGGGCCCCAGCGGAGAGCACAAGTAAATGGAAAGCGTTCTCCCGTTCCTTTATCTGCTGGCGTCCGCCGGGTTTATTCTCGCCATCAAATGGATGAATCATCCCTCCACGGCCCGGCGTGGAGTGATTATCGGCGAGTTGGGGATGCTGCTGGCGGTGATCGGCACCCTGCTGCGAAGCGATATTCACAACTACGCCTGGATTCTGTTGGGCCTGGCCATCGGATCTGCGATTGGCGCGCCGCTCGCCTATCTCATGCCGATGACGGCCGTGCCCCAGCTCACGGCCCTTTCGCACGCCTTCGGCGCTCTCGCTTCGGCCTTGATCGGAACCGCCGAGTATTACCGCGAAACGCCTCACGGTTTCACCATGGGAGCGCTTTCGGCTGAGACCTTGCTGGGCTATCTCACCGCCACCGCCAGCGTCATCGCTTTCGGCAAATTGCAAGAGATCCTTCCCACGCGTCCCATCACGTATGCCGGGCAGAACATCGTCAGTTTTATTGTGTTAGGAGGAGCAGTGGTCCTGGCCGTGAGCCTGACGGCGGGCATAAGCGCGCCGTGGATGTTTCCGCTGTTGGTCGTCTTCTCGCTGCTGTTTGGAATCATGCTGGTCACGCCGATCGGCGGCGCCGATATGCCTACCGTGATCGCGCTGCTCAATTCCTCGGCCGGCGTTGCCGCTGCGGCGATGGGATTTGTTCTCGACAACCGCCTGCTGATTGTCGCCGGCGCGCTGAACGGAACCGCGGGTCTGCTGCTTTCCATCATTATGTGCAAGGCCATGAACCGGTCTTTTGTGAACGTACTGTTCGGCGCGTTCGGCCAGGTTCAGGCGGGCGCGTCTCAGCACGTCGCGCAAAGGCCAGTCCGCTCGGCCACGCCCGAAGAAGCGGCCGCCATTCTGGAGGCATCCTCAAGCGTCATAGTCATTCCCGGCTACGGAATGGCCGTGGCGCAGGCGCAGCACAAAATCCGCGAGATGTACGACGTGCTTACGCGCCGTGGCGTGAACGTGCGGTTTGCGATTCATCCGGTGGCCGGACGCATGCCGGGCCACATGAACGTCCTATTGGCGGAAGCCGACATTCCCTACGACAAACTCCTTGAGATGGATGAAATCAACGGCGAATTTCCCATGACCGACGTCGCGCTGGTGGTCGGCGCCAACGACGTCGTCAATCCCCTGGCCCGGAGCGACAAGGATAGCCCCATCGCCGGCATGCCCATCCTCGATGCCGATAAAGCCCGCACCGTCATGGTCATCAAGCGCGGCATGAGTCCCGGCTTCGCCGGCATCGATAACGAGCTTTATTACATGGACAAGACTCTGATGCTGTTTGGCGACGCCAAGGGGTTCGTCGCCAGCATTGTGAAAGAGCTCGGCGCGAATCACGGCTAAGGGCCGTCGATATTCGCGCCGTGAAGGATCCAGCCCGGCAACGCTGAGATATGCTGGACGTGGCCCATGTCGGCAACGGTCCACGCCCTGCCCGCGAAATTGAGCGAGCCGGTTCAGCATGAATGGAGGCGCATTGTCCGCGGCTTCACCGTGCTCACGCTGGTTTATGCGGCAGTCGTCTACCTCATCCCCAGACCCGCTCTAGTAAAGCCCGAAGGCTGGCGCCTCACCGGACTGTTCGTCGCCGCCATCGTGGGCCAGATGCTCGAGCCGATTCCCGGCGGAGCCATCGTGCTGCTCGCCGTCGCCATCGCGTCTTTGATCGGCGGCTTGACCATCGATCAGGCGTTAGCGGGCTATGGCGACAAGACAGCCTGGCTGGTATTGTGCGCTTTTTTTATTTCGCGCGCTTTGCTCAAGACCGGGCTGGCTCGGCGCATCGCCCTATTTTTTCTGCGCCTGTTCGGCAAAAGCTCGCTCGGAGTATCTTATGCGCTGGCCGTTTCCGACTGTGTGCTCGCGGGCGTGATCCCGTCCAATGGCGCGCGCGCCGGCGGAGTGATTTTTCCTATCGCGCGCTCGCTATCGGAAATTTACGCCTCGGAACCGGGTCCTACCGCCGGAGTCTTCGGAACGTTCATCATGGCGGCGATTTATCAGAGCGCGTGCGTCACCTCGGCCATGTTCTACACCGGACAAGCCAGCAACGCCCTTGCGGCGCGCATGGCGGCCGGGTTCGGCTATGCGGTCACCTGGGCAAGCTGGTTCAAGGCCGCTGTCGCGCCGGGAGCAATCTCCCTGTTGGTTGTGCCTTGGCTTGCCATGCGGACGTTGAGGCCCAAAGTCCGGCGCACGCCGGAAGCCTCCGCGTTCGCCGCCCGCGAGCTTGCCGCCCTGGGGCCTCCTTCCCGCTCCGAACGCATGGTTGCGGTGGTCTTCCTCGCCGTATGCGGCCTATGGATGAGCTCGTCGTGGACCGGCTTGGACGTCACCATGATCGCGTTGCTGGGAATCATGGCGCTGCTGCTTGCGGGCGTGCTGAGCTGGCGCGATATCACTCAGGAACACGCCGGCTGGGCGGTCTTCATCTGGTATGGAGGCTTGATCCGGCTGGGAACCGCGCTCAACGATACCGGAGTTCCGAAAGCTTTCGCCGAAGCCGTTGCGAGACTGTTTCCCGGCCTTGGCTGGGTGGGGCTGCTGGCCCTTGCCCTGGCGGTCTACTATTACGCGCATTACGCCTTCGCCAGCATCACTACGCATATGCTCGCCATGTTTCCCGCGTTTCTCGCCGTATTAGCTGCAAAGGGCGCGCCGCTGGGCCTCGCCGTGTTCGCATTTGCTATCTTCGCGAACCTGGCCGCGTCCGTAACGCATTACGGCACCACTCCCGGCCCTATCATCTTCGCCCACGGCTACGTTTCCCGCGCGCAATGGTGGCGAATCGGATTTCTGGCGAGTTTAGTCAATTTCGCCATCTGGTCAACGGTGGGATTCGCGTGGTGGAAGCTGATCGGCGTGTGGTAAATCGAACCGATGCAGAAGGCTCACGATTTCTGGCTTAGCGCTGCTCCGCCAGCGATTCCAGCACCTTCGCCACATGATCCGTCACCTTCACCTTCTCAAAAATCTTCGCGATCTTCCCGTCCGGGTCCACCACGAACGTGCTCCGCTCGATTCCCATATACTTGCGGCCGTACATGCTCTTTTCTTTCCAAACTCCATATGCCTCGGCGATGGAATGATCCGGATCGGGAACCAGCGTGAACGGCAATCCGTATTTCTCGGCGAAGCGCTGCTGCGCCTTTTCGTTGTCCGGCGAAACGCCCACAATTTCGGCGTTAAGCTTGGCGAACCGTTTTGACGCGTCGCGAAACTCGCAGGACTCTTTAGTGCATCCAGGCGTATCTGCCTTCGGGAAAAAATAGATCACCACGGTCCTGCCACGAAGGTTGGAAAGGCGAAAATCGCCGGAACGGATTTCGGGCGCCCGGCTGCCGGTTTGGAGACTCATATCCGGTGATTGTAGACTAGTTCAAGGGCCGCTCACGGCTTCTTAGGGAGTCCATATGAAAAAGAGGACGTTGTCGATCGCCGGAGGTGTGCTGCTTGCAAGCGCGGTCGCCTTTGGCGCGGGCGACGCCGGCAAAGGAAGGGACATTTTCGATCAGAACTGCTTTGTATGCCACAACGCTGACAGCGCAGATGCGAAAATTGGACCGGGGTTGAAAGGCCTGTTCAAGAAAGCGGAGCTGGCGAACAAGAAGAAAGTGAGCGACGCCAGCGTCCTGGATTTTATCAACAAGGGCAGCTCGGAAAAGGGCATGCCCGCTTTCGCGGATATACTGAGCGATACTGAAAAAGCCGACTTGATCGCCTATTTGAAGACTTTGTAATTCCCACGGTCCCCATCGTCTAGCCCGGCCTAGGACATCGCCCTTTCACGGCGGTAACGGGGGTTCGAATCCCCCTGGGGACGCCATACCAATTGTTGTCCGGACCGGACACATAGGTAACAGGTTGTTCCTAAGACATAGGTAACACTTTTGGCCCGAAGGGATTGGGCAAAGTTTTCTCCTCCAGATCGACATAGCCGAGATCGTAATCCATGAAACGGACGAGCCAGATGCCGTCGTCGACTTCCTTAACCCCGACGGCTTGTCCAGCCAAACAAGTGCTTAAGTTGATCTTCTTGCGGTAGAGA
>Ga0070738_10003142_pt1 | contig 22547 bp, 17 predicted proteins | sample Coa_R2_2_FD_66446 | JGI IMG/M metagenome (GOLD analysis project Ga0070738, IMG submission 66446) | Surface soil microbial communities from Centralia Pennsylvania, which are recovering from an underground coalmine fire - Coalmine... | ecosystem: Environmental > Terrestrial > Soil > Unclassified ... | reverse complement strand
ACGGCCTGCTTGGCTCGTGGGTCATCCCCTCGATGAATTTCCGACTGCAGAAGAACTCTGATTTGGCCACAACGAACTGGACCGACGTGGCGATTGTACCGGTGCTGAATTTCACGAATCTTCAAAATCAGGTGAATCTGCCTGTGGCCGGCGACACCTGGTTCTACCGACTCCAAGCATCGGCGAACTGAACCCACCCCCTTGAACATTTCGTTCCAAAACCATACAACCGAACAGCCCAACGCAACGAACCCCGCGGTTGCATCAGTTTGCCATGGCCGGGATCACTGGCGCTGGGTCGCTGGTCTGGGTCGTTCGCCCTCTTGACACGGTCGTGGGTCGTAGCTACTTTGTAGAGCCATGAAAACTGCAGTTCAACGTTGGGGTAATAGTCTGGCGTTGCGTATTCCCCGCGCTTACGCGTCGGAAGTCCGTATTTCTGAAGGATCCAAGGTGGAACTCACCATGAAGTCCGGGTCGCTTGTTGTCCGACCAATCTCGCGCAAGCGCCACTCCTTGGCGGAGCTGCTTAGACGCGTCACTCCAGCCAATCGGCATGAGTCCATATCGACGGGCACGCCGGTCGGTCAGGAGGCTTGGTGATGGCAAGCTACGTTCCCCGGCGCGGCGATTTGGTTTGGCTCAGCTTCGACCCCCAAGCAGGCCACGAGCAGGCGGAGCATCGTCCAGCATTTGTATTGTCTCCCGAATCGTACAATCGGAAGACGAGTCTTCTTTTGGCGTGTCCGATCACCTCGAAGGTGAAAGGCTATCCCTTCGAGGCGGCATTGCCACCTGGTTTGCCGGTTGGTGGGGTCGTTTTGGCCGATCAGATAAAGAGCCTTGACTGGAAGGTGCGGAAGGCGGAGTTCATGGTACGGACTCCTCCATCGGTGATCGAGGACGTCCTTTCGCTCATCCTGCCATTACTCGGGCAAGAAGGTTGAGGTATGAGGGCGAACCAGCGGGCTGCACTGGACACGGCGAGCCTGTTATGTCCGTGTTCCAAGGGCCACTGGCGCCGTGCGAGCGAGCCCGAGCGTTGGGCACGAGTTGGGCGTCTCATTAAAAGTCGTCGGGTTGTGCGATAATTCAGGGTGACAGAACTTCGAGCGAGATCATTAACCCTCATGGCGGCCACGCTGGCAATGGCCATGAGCGGTTGCCACACGCCGCAAGCAACCTCTCGAACTCAGGCCTCATTAGCCGACGCGAGCCAGCAGCCAATTCCGTTTCTTGACCGGGAGCAATATTCCGATCAGTTGGCCCTCGCTGTTGACGGCTCTCTCAGGAACCATCGATTTACCCGCCCATGGATCGTCGTCAAGGGTTCAGACAGGGCAGTGTGGTTTGTCGCGGAGAGGTTTAACCCCGAGCAGGCGTTCGATAGAATTTATGTCCGGGTGGCGCCTGGGGGCAATGTGACCGCCAGCATAACGGCCTACCAATTCGTCGGCAGTGATTGGGCTATCCTGGGCAAACTGTTTGCGGGTGACGCCTATCGAGTAGAAGCTGAATCGATCGCGGGCGAGATTAAGCAGAAACTGAACGAGCTGAGGCGTTAGGCATCAAGCCCTCGACAAGTCCAGGGTACCAAGGTAGCGTTTGCTGGTGAGCCGGTCACTGCAATACCTGACTAATGAGCACGGCGAACGAACCGCCGTCGTGCTCCCAATCACCGATTACGAAAAGCTTTTGGAAGACTTGGACGACCTTGCGACCGTCGCCGAGCGCCGGGAGGAGCCGGTCATTGCGCACGAGCAATGCTTGGTCGAACTGAAGCGCGATGGAGTGCTTTAAGATTCAGTGGCGGGCCTCAAACAAAGAAAGACTCGCGGAAGTTGCCGCCTCAGGAGGTCGGGCGGCTTGCCGCTGCTGTGCTGGGCCAGAACAACGCCACCGTTACAATTATGGACTACGACACGGCCGTGGCCCCCTTTCGCCGCACGGACGGGTCAGTTACTCTCGTTTTGGCGGTGACCGGAAAACGATGGCTTGTGGTCGGGGGTTTTACGGACGTAGACGGTTACCAACGGAATGGCCTTGCGCGATTGGAAACTGACGGCGCATTGGATACTAGCTTTGACCCGGCGCAGAGCGCCGACGGACCGATAGTCACCGCGGTCGAACAACATGATGGAAAAGTGCTCGTGGGCGGCAGTTTCCTAAACTTCGCGACCCAGCCGAGATTCTCTGTGGCCAGGATTATGGCTAACGGCGCTCTGGACAACACGTTTGTTCCACAGATTAAAGGTCCCTGCTCGGTTCAAGAACTTCTACTTCAGTCGGATGGCAAAGTCCTCGTGGCGGGCTCGGGTTTGAGTACGGCAGCGGTGACGAATACCGGCCTACTGAGGCTAAATACGGACGGCTCGGTCGATTTAGGTTTCGTTCCGCCGTCAGGCATTACCAATGCGCAGGTGATCAGCCTTCAGGCGGACGGAAAGGTGTTAGTTACCGGGCCTTTTGGCCTGATAATGCGGCTGAACCCAGACGGTTCTGCCGACGCTGGTTTTGCCGCACAATTGCCGACCAATCAAGGCTTAGCCATGGCGGGCGTGTCCTCGATTGCCCCTTTTCCTGACGGAAGAATCCTGCTGGGTGGATCTCCATATTACACCGAGAAAGACATGGCTCTGGTGACGCTGAGCACTAATGGTGACCTCGCTGCCGTGCAGTTGAGCCTCCGCGTTCCCAACAGTGTCGGCCCGGGCTTGGCACGTAACGGATTGCGAAATCCTTGCCTTCGGCTTTCAACCCGATGGGCATTTGCTACTAAGCGGCTTTTGGCAAACCAGCTCAGGGGGCGAAACCGGCATTTTGCGCCTGAACCCAGATCTGACTCAGGATCTTACTTTTGCCTGGTTGCCTGGCGCGTTTTGGTCGATGTCGATCCAACCCGACGGAACCTTCGGTGGCATAAGAAACCCCATTCCACAGAGCAAAACGGGGGTGGGAAGGATCTCCATACGCCAAGCAGACGGACGCATCGTGCAAGATCTGAGGTTTTCAGGAATCGCTCGCTTGCCCGATGGAGAAATTCACTTTGGGTTGCGCGGTTACGCCCCATCGGCAGGCGTGATGCAAACGTCCACAGACCTGACGAATTGGTACACGATAACAAATTCCAGTGCGATGGTGCGGGGCATGGTGTTCCAGGAGACAACAGCCACCAATGATGCTCAAAGGTTTTACCGAGCTGTAACACAGTAACCGCGTCTAACCATGAAAGCGATCCTGGCCATTTTGATCCTCGGCGCTTGTCAGATTTGTTTCGGAGCGGGAGAGGCAAGCATCATTGCGATGAGCGCCTGGTCGAAACCGGCTGCGCTTCGAAATCAACACGGGCACGACGAAGCCATCCGCGGACGACTCCTGATTGTTAAGGGCACCGAACCTGGTTATGGTGGTCCAAATCCGGAAAACGGAGCGATGACGTTTGTGGAACTTCAAAATGTCACTCCGTCTTGCGGGGAGGGCATTGACGTGTATTTCGCCGTGACGAACCTGCATTGTCAACTTGCAGATGCCGCCGGCAAAGCCGTTCCCTTGCCGACCCAAGGCGGATGGGGCGGACGCGGCCCATTTCTTCCTTGTTGGGTGAAATTGCCTTACAACTCCAGCATCCGTCTGTTCGTTAACGGTGGACGCATGGATCCGTTATCAGTGTACCCTGGTGGCGAGCCGTGGAGCTACTGGTCCATCGCTAAAAATGATACCAACATCTATTATCTCGCCGGAACTCTTAGTATTTCCACACATACCAATTCTTCGGATGCGCCCATATTCGGGGAGCGGTACTACAAAGCGACGTTGGTATTCCCAAAGACAAAGATTAGCTCGGAAGCTGCAAGACCAAGCAGTGGTGAAGGATGAAAGGGTTGCCGCGCAACTTTCCGTGGTGCGAATGGCGGGGAGGCATCCGGGTCTTTATAGCAGTCACGTTTCTGTTTGCTCCGCTTCTGACCTCAGCAGCCACCGTGGATACTTACGCGCAGCTGACGGGAAAGACCGTCCTTGCTCCCTTTGCGCTTCCGTCAGTGACTGGCTCAAGCCCTGAACTGCCGAAAAATAAGACAAACGCGATTGCCTTGCTTGAACAGGAATTCTCCAAGATGGGCATTTCCGTTGTTCAAGACGGACCGTGCTTTGTCCGTTTGGTTCCTACTGGGGAGCGGCAGGCGGACACGGGTTGGATGCCGTTTGGGGGCGCACAGCTGCACGCCTCGGCAAGCCAGCAACTGATGCCTGCGGGCACGGTCAATTTTCTTGCAACCGACGCAAACCAAGTTTTGGAAATCTACGCCGATTTAAAGGGCCGGACGATTCTGCGGAGCCGGATCCTGCCTGCTCCGACCATCCACTTTAAGACTCAGTGTCCTTTGACCCGGGAGGAGTTGGTATATGCCCTTGAGACGGTGTTGGCCTTGAATGGACTCGGTGCGGTGGATGACGGCCATTTCGTGCAGATCGTGCCGATAAGACTTCGATCCATGATAACGCCCCATGCGCCCACGCCACAACCAGGCGACAAGCTGTTTGACCCGAAAAAGGTCCCATCGATGGGCTATTCCAACCCGCGACCGCAGACAAAATTAGAACGCGATCTCGAACGGTGGGAGAAGGCTTTTTTCGAGTTCATGCGGCTGAATGGCACACGTAATTCTTCCGCTCAACACCTGCTTGAGCTTTACGCGGGCTTGACTGACAAAAGGGCCGAGCCGTCCAAGGATTACGAAACCAGCCCCATCTGGTTTCATGTCCGCACCCCCCTGACCAGGAGTGAATTGCTCTACGCAATTGAGACCACCTTCGCATTGAACAATCTCGAAATTGCGGCTGGGGAAGAGAACAAAATTCGCCTTGGTCCAAGAATGGGACCAGGAAAAGGCGTTCCTGCGATGCATGAAACTCGAGGCCAATAGGCGCCCCTTGAAGGGGTGGAGCCACCCGAAGTTAGCCGCTTCGCTCAGAGACAAATCGGACGCCGGGGGACGGCTGCCCCCGATCACCCCTGGCCGTTCGTCTCGACGGTCTGCATTGACACTGTGTAGCCAGTAGGCTACAGTATTGAGGTGATTGAACTTCGAAAGACCGAGCTCTTCGCTCGGTGGCTCGATGGCTCGATGGCTTGCGCGATCTCCGGGCGAGGGCGCGCGTTCAAGCACGGCTCGAGCGTCTTGCCGGAGGAAATCCTGGAGATGTTGAGGGAGTCGGAGAAGGTGTTTCAGAGTTGCGAATTAATTATGGTCCCGGTTATCGGGTGTATTTCAAACAGCAGGGTCGCCTGACGATAATTCTTCTGGCCGGTGGCGATAAACGCACTCAGGCCAAAGACATCAAGATCGCCTTACAGCTCGCACGTAATCTTTTACACTAATGATATGAAGAAGACTGTCACTACGCGTTATGACGTTGCAGAACACCTCAGGACGCCGCGGGAAATGGCGGCGTATTTGGAGGCCTGCCTTGAGGAGGCAGGTGGGGATGCCGCATTCATAGCCAAAGCGCTCGGCGACATTGCTCGCGCCAAGGGCATGGGGCAGGTGGCACGTGACGCAGGATTGTCTCGGGAGAGCCTCTACAAGGCGCTTTCCGGAGACCGGAGTCCCGGCTTTGACACTGTCCTTAAAGTAATCCATGCGCTAGGGCTGAGATTACATGCTAAAACCAATCAAGTATGATCAAAGACCCCACAATCGAGAGAAGCAGAACCGCCGCCGCACTTTCGGCGGGTGAACCTTCGCACGTTCCTTCATTATGGCCACAAGTCGTCTCGGCCGGTGGAGGGGGGTTTGCGGGAATTAAATATAACAAACATTGTGCGAAGTAGACTGGCTGGGTAAATTGAATCGACTGGTGGTTCTATACACAACGGACTTTTCTCTGCCTGAGCCCATCGGCTAGCAAAATACCACTCTCAGCCCAATGCATTCGCCATCAAACCATCGGTCGGAATTGGGCTGGTCGCAGGATTCAGCCGCGCAGGTGTCCGGCGCGCGCGATAAGCTTCTTTTTACGCCGGGTCCGCTCACCACGAGTTTGGCCGTCAAGCAAGCAATGTTGCATGATGCGGGATCGTGGGACGTTGAATTCAACCGTCTTGTCGCATCCATCCGTGAACGACTCCTGAGCATTGCCGGACTGGACCCGGTTGAAGGTTGGGAGGCGATTTTGCTTCAAGGCAGCGGGACGTATGGTGTCGAAGCGGTGTTCCAGACGGCTGTGCCGCGCACCGGCAAAGTCGCGGTGCTGTCGAACGGCGCTTACGGAAACCGGATGGCGCAGATTCTCAGCCGCGCATCGATTGACCATGTCTTGCTGGCAACGCCCGAGGACCAGCCCGTGGGAAGCGAACCGTTGCGGGCTCTGTTGGGTTCGGACCCGGCCATAACGCATGTGGCCATGGTGCACTGCGAGACGACCACCGGCATTCTGAATCCGATTGAATCCATCGGCGAGGTTACGCGCGCCGCAGGCAAGCAGTTCATTGTGGATGCGATGAGCAGTTTCGGCGCTGTTCCAATCGACTTCCAGCGATGCGGCATCGATTTCCTGATCTCGTCGCCGAACAAGTGTTTGGAAGGCGTGCCCGGATTTTGCTTCGTTTTTTGCCGGCGCGCGTTGCTCGAGGCGTGCGACGGAAATGCACGCAGCCTGAGCCTGGATTTGCTGGACCAACTCCGCGGGTTCGACCGCAACGGACAATTCCGCTACACGCCACCGACCCATTCGGTATTGGCCTTTGATCAAGCCCTGCGGGAGTTCGCGGCTGAGGGAGGGGTGCGCGCGCGGGGCGAGCGCTATCGCGCCAATCACAAGGTCTTGTGCTCGGGTATGGCGCAACTGGGTTTGCGGGCATTTCTTGATCCCAGTGTGCAAAGCTTCATCATCACCGCCTTCCATTTCCCAGCCCATTCGGGGTTCGACTTTGGCAAATTTTACGCCCAGTTGAGCGAACGAGGATTTCTTATTTACCCCGGCAAATTAACACGCGTGGACACGTTCCGCATTGGGACCATTGGACGGATCTTCCCGGCTGACTTGCAGCAACTGGTTTATGCCATTGGAGCGATCCTCCCGGCTTGACCTACTCCCGCGCATTCCCAGTTGAGTTTTGAAAAAAGGAACGTCTCAACCCGGGCCGGTTGGAAGACCCAATCGCGGACAATTCCCCTGCCCTCGTTACGGACGATCCGAAGGCAGGATCTAATTTGCTCGGCAGGATTTTATCAAGGCTCTGAAATGCCGTCGCGCGGATCGCATTGCCCAAAGGCATGAGGGCCGTTCGATGCTGCCTTCGGCCACCGGAACAGAGAAATTCATCAGGCGTCTTTTATAAAGTGTGATACCGGTCCCGACATCTATGGATCGAAGGTCGAGGTTCTCGGCCTGGCGAGCCATGTTGAAGAGCAAAACCAAGCCCGGCGAGTATTTGGCGAAGGCGCGGTCGTAGGCCGGGAACCAGTAATGCCACACTGTGGCGGAGCGCATCCCGAAATGGCCGGCGACAAGCGAACCGCCCGCGTAAAGGAGCGAGAGCATGCCTGAAAATTTGGGCCGCTGAATAGAGTGGATCACCTCAGCCAGGCCGCGTCCCCAACGGGTGGCAAACAAATCCGGCCAGCGGCTGCGCTGATATTGCTGGGACTTCCAATCGAGAACCCGGCGCAACAGCGCTTTGTCCGCAGAATGAGCGACGAAACGCAACGGGCCGACCTCCCGCTGCAGGCGCCGGCCCATGTAAATGCACTGGTCGATCTGTCGCGTCCCGGCGGCCCGCCGCTCGGTTATGTAAGCTTCAAAACCTTCGGACAAATCAATGATTGCGGAGGGTTCGCAAAGTTTGTGGTGCGAGGCAAAACATTGTTGCGAGGCCAGTAGCCGGTTGAAATCCCAGGTCGCCAGGCCGCAGCCTTTCAAAAGCAACCGGGTGTCGCATCCAAATCCGGGCCGGCAAACCAGCCCATGGTAATCGGAGACCACCCCGCCGACCGGAATCCCGCGCCCGCCAAAGCGCCTTTGGAACGGGAAAAACGCCTGGATCTCGCCCCGTTGAGCGAGGATGGCGACCTCGACATCTTCCCGGACCGCGGCCACCGCCTGGGTGAACTCAGGCGAAAAGCACGGATTGGCCAGGTCCGGATTTGAATCCTGCAATTCGTGCCATTTAGCGACCTGCTCCGCAAGCAGGCGTCGCCCAGGAATCAACCGGATTTCCAAGCCAGTGAGATTTGGCTCCACGACGAGGTCTTGGTCGCGCGGAGGTTCGGCTATGCAACTCGTCGGCGCCATTGCCAATGTGCGTTTTCTAACCGATTAAGTTTTACCAAAGGGCGTCATCTAACAAGGTAGGGCAATCCCTCACGGCCTCGATTGGCGCGACCGGTATGCTAGGTTCGATCCAGTCGATTCGTAATGAAAAAAACTCTTCGCAAATGCCTGGGGCGATTGGCCATCTCGCTCGGCACGACCCTGCCGCAGTTGCGAGGTTTGCTCGCGCCCGTTGGAATTCGCTGCGCGCAGGATTTCTTCGGTGAGAGAACCGTCGAAGTTCCCCGCGCGACGGGTCCGGCACTGAAGCTGACAAATCTTGATGATTGTTACCTGGCGTTTCAGCTGTATTGGCGTGGTATCGATTTTTACGAGCCAATCACGCGCGCTCTGCTGCACGAACTCCTGAGCCCCGGCAGCACCTTTCTGGACCTTGGCGCGCATGTGGGTTTGTTCTCCCTGGAAGCGGCGCTTCTGCAGCGTGACATAAGAATCTTTGCCTTCGAACCGAACCCGAAGAACTTCGACCGGCTAACTGCGAACGCCAAAGCGAATGAAGTGCGCAACATGATTTGCGAGCCCATCGCGGTATCGGATCGCGACGGCACCGCCATGCTCTATTTGGCCGAGTCGGACATGAGCGCCTCCTTGATGAAAGGCTTTCAGTCCGAGGACACCGTTCAGGTTGGGCAAATCCAAGTCCGAACGACGACCCTGGATAAATACGTTCAGCAGAAGTCGCTCAAGGCGCCGATGGTCATCAAGGTGGACATTGAAGGGCATGAACCGGCGTTTTTCCGGGGCGCAACGAGGACCCTTGCAGAACACAAACCGGATATTCTTCTCGAAGTTCTATATGAGCAGGATCGGGACACCGTCGCTTCCCTGAAGTCGCTCGGATACGGGTTCTACCCAATCACGGACGAGGGCCTGGTTGAAACCGATGCACCGAAGCTCGTTAAGCGATTCCCGTTTCTGTTTTTCAATCATCTTTTGTCCACTCGTCCAAAAACAGAATTGGGCGCTATTTTCGAACGGGTCCGAACCAAAACCGGCCATATCGACCTCCGCAAAACCAGCAAACATTTCCCCGCCGCGCAATGGCCGCAGCTGTGGGCCGAGGAGAAACAGACTTCGGGCTAGAGCGATCTGTCATGGCGACGCTCTCGAAGACGCTGAGCCGACCTGTTGATGACCTCAAGTACGGGCCGCGGTAGCGCGGGTCTCCGATGAATGGGATTGCTTAACTCTTGCGGCTGAGCATTTCTTCGTACAAGCGGATGAACTGTGTTGACGTCCGTTCCCACGAAAAATCGATGGCCATGGCGTTTCGGCGGAATCGCTCGAGCAATGCCGGGACCTCGTAGAGAGCAATCGCTTTGCGGATTCCTTTGGCCAGGGCCTGGCTTGAGTAATCGTGGAATTTTATTCCGGTTGCCCCTTCAAGGTTTTCCTTGGGATCGATGACGGTGTCGTCCAGGCCCCCGGTAGCCCGGACCACGGGTATGGTGCCGTAGCGCAGGCTGTACATCTGGTTGAGGCCGCACGGTTCGAAGCGGGAGGGCATCAGGAAAAAATCACAGCCGGCCTCAATGCGATGGGAAACACCTTCATCAAAGCCGATGATGACCGAGGCGCGGCCCGGGAATCGGGTCGCGAGTTCAAGAAATGCGCGTTGAAAACTGGCGGAGCCTGAGCCGATTTGGACAAATTGGATGTTGGTATTGAGCATCTCGGTGAGCGCATCCAGCATGATGGAGACCCCTTTTTGCTCAACCATGCGGCCGATGCTCCCGAATAAAGGCACGTCCGGCGCGCAGGGCAGGCCGAATTCGGCTTGCAACTGTGCCTTGTTGAGGGCTTTGCCTTCCAGCGAAGCCGACGAATAGTGATGTTTCAGATGAGGATCGCGCTCGCTGTTCCACTCATCGTAATCAACTCCGTTCAGAATTCCAACGACAACGTCCTGGCGCTGCCTCAGCAGGCCGTCCAGGCCGCAGCCCAGCTCCGGAGTTGTTATCTCGCGCGAATAACGGGGACTCACCGTCGTGAGACTGTCGGCGTAACGGATACCCGCTTTGAGGCAATTCATCTGACCGTAAAATTCGACTCCCTCCGGAGAGAAATAGTCCCATGGCAGGTTTGTCAGCGCGTACTGCGAGGCGGGGAAAACGCCCTGGTACGCCAGGTTGTGAATCGTCATGCAGACCTTGGGCACTTTGTCGGCGCTCGGAGCCTTTCGGCGTTCGTGCAGAAAAAGGGCCGTGAAGGCCGCCTGCCAATCGTGCAGGTGCACGATGTCGGGTTTGAAATCCGACTCGACTGCAAGGTGCGCCGCGCTCTTGGCCAGGAACAGGAACCTGGCAGCGTTATCCGGGTAATCCACCCCGTCCTTTTGGTATAGATCCGACCGGTGGTAATAGTCAGGTTGATCGATGAAGAAAATTTTAAATCGCGGCGCATGTTCCAGGATCCAGACTTCGCCGTGAACACGTTGGAGCCCGAGGGGACACTCAAGTTTGGATGCGTGCAGACGCAAAGCCGGGAAGCGCTCTCGGATGCCCCGGTAGAGGGGAGTCACCACCCCGACCTCGTGACCGGCCCGCGCCAGCGCTTTGCCAAGAGCTCCGACCATGTCGGCGAGCCCGCCGGTCTTCGAGAAGGGATGAACCTCGCTGCTGGCCAGAAGAATTTTCATGGCTGGCCCTTCAATCCCTGCTCGTAGGGCGGCGGGACGCGACGCAGTCGGCCGCCCCTGTGGACTTCAAGCGGAGATCCTTTCCGCTTTAAAGTAGGATTGGAGCGGTTGCGGGATCGCGACACTCCCATCGGCTTGCTGAAAGGTCTCCAGCAACGCCACGAACAAGCGGGCCAGTGCGGTCCCGCTTCCATTCAGAATGTGTGGGAACCTGTTATTGCCGGTCTCGCTCTTGAAACGCAGGTTCATGCGTCTGGCCTGGTAATCTTCACAATTGGATACGCTCGACACTTCGAGATAGCTCCCCTGCCCTGGCGCCCAAACTTCAATGTCATAGGTTTTGCAGCTTTGGAAACCCATGTCGCCCGTGCACAGCAATAACACCCGGTAGTGCAAGCCCAGCAATTGCAGGACCCGTTCGGCGTCGGCCAGCATCTTTTCATGCTCCGCGTATCCGTCCTCGGGCTTGACGATTTTGATCAACTCGACTTTGTCGAACTGATGTACCCGGATCATTCCGCGGGTCCCTACTCCCGCGGCGCCGGCTTCCCCGCGGAAACAGGGGGTGTATGCGCAGTAATTGATCGGCAACTGGCGTTCGGGCAAAATTTCTTCGCGATGAATATTCGCCACGGGGGTCTCGGCGGTCGGAATCAGGTAGAGTTTTCCGAGGGTTTTCGCGTCCAGGCCCTCTTGAACCGCGTAATACTGATCGGCAAACTTCGGAAATTGGCCCACCCCTTCGAGGCATTGAGGCCCGACCATGAACGGCGGCGAGACTTCCGTATACAAATGCTGGCCGGTGTGGAGATCGAGCAGAAACTGAATCAGCGCCCGCTCCAGGCGCGCTCCTCGATCCGTATACAACAGGAAACCGCTTCCGGAAAGCTTTGCCGCGCGGGCAAAATCAATCAGTTTGAGCTGCTCACAAAGTTCGACATGCGACTTTGGTTTAAAGGAAAACTCCGGCTTTTGTCCATGGGTGCGAACGACCTGGTTGTCTTCAGCGCTTTTGCCGACCGGCACCGATTCGTGCGGCAGGTTTGGAACGGCCAGCATCAGCAGGTGCAGGGCCGCGTCGGCGTCGTTCGCCTCTTTATCCAGCTGGCTGATTCGCTCCCCCAGCTCCCTGGTTTCCTTCTTCTTGGCTTCGGCTTCCTCAAGCTTCTTTTGGCCCATCAAAGCGCCAATCTCCTTCGAGGTTACGTTGCGCCGGGCCTTGAGGCCTTCGACGTCATTAAGCGCCTTTCGCCGTTGCTCATCCAGCTTGAGCACCCTGTCCACCAGTGATTCATCCCCTGCCCCACGTGTGGCCAGGCGCTGGCGAACCAACTCCGGGCGTTCGCGGATCAGTTTGATGTCGAGCATCGGCGCATTATAGGAATGACCCTTTCCTGAGCAAGTGGGATCCCCCCACAGTTGCAAAACCGCGGCTGGGATGTACTCCTACTCGGAAGTGTTGTTATTCGTTTACCCTCAAGGCGGGCTTGAGGGTCCATGCCTGCAACCGCGCCACTTCCATTACTTTCGGGGCGCGAAACCCTTCCTTGTGAATGATCCAACCGCCAAACAATCCCGGAGTATCCTCTGCTACGTAGCGCTCGGTGAGAACTTCGGCTCTAGCGGGAAGTTCCACACCCTCACCGGTGGGTAACCTTCCATGCTCGCCGTAAAACCGGCAGACGCGCGCCAGCCCGACCAGAAACACCGCGGGCGGCACAGGGTCCGGCCCGATGAAAACCCTCGCCGGGACACGTTTCTCTGTCTCGACGGCATTCTCCACATCGACAGCCGCCATGCGGAACGCCGGCCAATCCAAATGGGTGCGCGGATTGCTGCCCGGCGGCAACTGATCCGGTCCCAGCAGGCCTTTTAAAACCACTGGGAAGCTTTGTTTGTGGCCGGAGATCGCCCGGCTCACCAAGGTGGCCAAGAGCTCAAACTGGTCAGCCGGTGAGTATACCCGGTTTTCCATACGAATGTAATCCACCCCGTTGGCTGCTTCCGTGAGCGCCTTGGCGATCAGGAAAACGTCCTGTTCGGGAGCTCCCTTCTTTCGTAGCGGGTCGGCGTAAATCGAAGGCAAATCACCCGCGGTGATAAACCGGACTCCAGGGATTGACCGGATGTGGTCTATATATTGGGCGAAACGGCCAAAGGCGGCTTCAGTTTCGGCGGGCGGCTGCTGAGGCGGCGCCTTCCATTGCTCCGGAGGCGGATTTGCCCCCCTGCGGAAGTTAACTCCGTCCCAGAACTCCAGATGAATCCACTCGCAAGGATGGTAGAAAATGCTGATGAGTCCACCGCCATCCTCCGTTTGGAGCCGGCGCGCAATTTCAGAAACCTTTTGTTTGGCGGGTTCGACCGCGGCGGGATCATGCAATTCCATCCGGGTGTAATTGGGCCCCATATGATAGACGTTCAGAGCGTCCGCAAACCAAAATGGTTTGTGATCAAGCCCGACATGCTCGCCTTCGTCGACATAGCAAGGCACGCCTGAAGGCGCGACGCCGATTTGTTTCAAACCGGCAACGGCCTGGGCGGCCCATGAAGACCCCGGTTGACCATAACAAACCAGCGTCTCTTTGTGAAAAACCCGGCGAACGTCCGCCGCGCCAGGCCCTTCTCTTCGCTCGAACTCGGCCATCCCGTCGAGCAAACTGCAATCGGCCAAATATTCGGTCGGTGTGGGATGCACGGAATGAAAGTTGGCATGAAAACCGATGTCGTGCTTTTGAAGCGCTTCGATCACGTCGCGCCGGCCGCGGCGTTCCAACACACGCGCTTTTTCGCCAACCACTTTGAACGTGGCCCGGATGTGGCGCTCGGTCAGCATTGTGGCCAGCCTCTTGCATGCGTCATCGTCCGCAGGAGACAAATAGTCCTCGGTATCAAACCAAAGGATCACGTCGACGCGCGGGGGCGGCGCAGCTGGAACCGGGTGGACCCCGCATAACAGCCAAAGACAGACGCCGTGAAGAATACCCAGCCGTGGTTTCATGAAGCGATTCATAGGCCGAACCAAACCGCGGCTCAAGCACCAATCCAACTTGCATCCCGATCGGCTGACATTATCTTCGCTGCGTGAATCAAGCCCTGCGCTCCGTTCGGTTCCCCCGCCCGGATGTCCTTCGACTTCTGGATATCTTTATGGATTTGAACCCAGCGAAGAGGCGGTCCAATGGATGAAGGACAGTCTCGCGGAAAACCAGGGAACCTGGGGTCGGCTTCGTGTTTTGCGGCACGGAAGCGGTTTGGCGTGCAGCTGTTTTTTTCCATATGCATCTTCTTTGCCTCATTTCAATCCCAGGCGGCGGCGGCTGATTCGGCAATCGCGACCAGCGTTACCGATGGATTTCCACGCCCGCTGAACACTTACCCGGACCGAGGGGCCTCTTCGGTTACTGAGATCCTTAAAGAGCGGATCCAAGCAGAACCGTTTAACCTGGTCGTCACAGCCATTTTTCTGCTGGCCGTGGCGCATACGTTTTTGGCGCCGAAGTTCACACGCTTGTCCCACGCGCTGGAGGCGGAGCACCAACGTAAATTGAACGCAGGAAGTCCCGCGAATAAAACCCGCGGAGAACGGGACGAAGTCAGTTTCCGGGCGGAGATTTGTCATTTCCTTGGAGAAGTGGAAGCTGTTTTCGGCATTTGGACGATTCCATTGCTCATTGCCATCGCGTTGCACAACGGGTGGCCGGCCGGGCGCGATTATGTGGGAAAACAATTGGACTTCACGGAGCCTTTATTTGTCGTGGTCATCATGACCATCGCCGCCAGCCGCCCGGTGCTGGTTTTCTCCGAAAAATGTCTCTCTTTTGCGGCGGCGTTGGGCCGCGGCAGCACCTTAGCCTGGTGGCTGGCCCTGGTAACCCTGGGGCCATTGCTCGGCTCGCTCATTACAGAGCCTGCCAGCATGACGATCACGGCGCTGTTGTTGACGCAAAAGTTTTTCTCGAAAAGACCTGGCCCGCGTCTCGCCTATGCAACCTTGGGCCTCCTTTTCGTGAACGTGTCGGTCGGCGGCACTCTGACGCATTTCGCCGCACCGCCGGTGCTGATGGTTGCCGCTAAATGGGGATGGGGCCTCGCCTACATGTTCGGCCATTTCGGATGGAAAGCCGTCGCCGGTATCCTGCTTGCCAGCCTGGCAAACTTCATCGTGTTCAGGCGCGAATTACAACAGCTCGACGCGGCAGCACCACTGCACCCTAACGCGCCGCTGATGAACCCGCCCGCGGCTGACATTCCGGCGTGGGTCACTCTCGTTCACCTTGCTTTTCTTCTTTGGACCGTGTTGACCAGCCACTTCCCTGCCCTGTTCATTGGCGGGTTTCTATTTTACCTCGCCTTCGCGCGTGCTACGGAGCATCACCAGGACAGGCTGGCGTTGCGCCCGGCTTTGCTGGTCGGCTTTTTCCTCGCCGGCCTGGTCGTGCATGGCGGGTTGCAAGGCTGGTGGATCGAACCGCTCCTGCGCGGTTTCAAAGAAACGTCGCTGTTTATTGCGGCCGGGGTTTTGACCGCATTCAACGACAACGCGGCCATTACGTACCTGGCCTCCCTGGTGCCGGATCTGCCCGAAGCCCTCAAGTACTCGGTCGTCGCCGGCGCGGTGACCGGCGGCGGCTTGACGGTCATCGCCAATGCTCCCAATCCCGCCGGACAGGCCATCCTTTCCAGGTTTTTCCCCGATGGAATCTCTCCTCTGGGTCTGTTGCTGGGAGCGCTGGGCCCGACGGTGCTGATCAGCCTGACGTTCCTGCTCCTGTGAGCGGCGGATGTACCATAAAGACCACTCATCCCTACCATATTAAATCCTAAAATCGGGTTTGCGTTTTCCGGTTCTTTCACCTAAATCCAACCGCATGAACCGACGCCGATTCCTCCAGCAAAGCTCTTCCGCCCTTGGATTCCTGGCCGTGGCAAGTTATGTGCCGACCACTTTTGCCGCCGAGAAGCCGAAACGGGTCGGGCTTATCGGAGCGGGTTGGTACGGCAAGAGCGATCTTTGGAGACTCGTGCAGGTCACGCCGGTCGACATCGTTTCCATTTGCGATCCGGACAAGCACATGCTTGCCGAAGCAGTCGAGATAGCCTGCCAGCGGACCAAATCTTCGAAGCCTCCGCGAACGTACAACGATTACCGGGAAATGCTCAAAGAAAAGGACCTCGACATCGTCCTGGTGGGCTCGCCCGATCACTGGCATGCGCTGCACGCCATTGCCGCCATGGAAGCCGGGGCCGATGTGTATTGCCAAAAGCCCATCAGCCGGGATGTGAAGGAGGGCGAAGCAATGCTCGACGCCGCGCGGAAACTGCAACGGGTCGTGCAGATCGGCACTCAGCGCAAAAGCACGCCGCACCTGATCGAAGTCAAAAAGCAGGTCGTTGAAGCCGGCTTACTCGGCCGGATCGGCCATGTCGAGATGTGTTGCTACTTCCCAATGCGCGCCAACGGCAACCCACCAGTGCAGGCTGTGCCGGACTTTTTGGATTACGAAATGTGGACTGGTCCCGCCCCTTTGCGCCCGTATGACGGTTTGCCGCACAAACGTTGGTGGCGCACATTCACCGAATACGGCAACGGGATCATGGGAGACATGTGCGTTCACATGCTCGACACTGCGCGCTGGATGCTCAAGCTCGGCTGGCCTAAGCGTATCAGTTCGGCCGGCGGAATTTACGTCCAAAAGGAGGGCAAATCCAACATCACCGACACCCAGGTGGCGACCTTTGAATTTGACGACTTCGATGCTGTGTGGCAGCACCGCACCTGGGGAACCGCTCCCGACCCGGATTACCCTTGGGCCCTGTTCATTTACGGTGAAAAAGGAACACTCAAGGCCAGCACCATGCGGGCCGATTTCATTCCTCAGGGTCGAGGAGAGAAACCGATTCACTTCGACTGTATTTACGAAAGGGAGAAGTATCCTGAGGACGTGACGGAGGCGGACATAGAACTAAACGCGGCTCCAGCGACGCGGCTTCACATGAAAGACTTTCTGGCTGCCGTCGAGTCGCGGGGACGTCCCGTGGCCGATATTGAACAAGGCCACATTTCCACGGCCAGTTGCATCCTGGCAAATGTGGCAATGCAAATCGGGCGGCCAATTGTGTACGACCCCGGTAAAAGGGAGGCCGTCGACGATCCCGGAGCCAACAAACAGTTGCACCGAGCGTACAGGGGCCCCTGGAAGCACCCGGCTGCGTAAGACGGGACGCCCCGAAGTCGTTGGCAGGTCCCGAACCCGCAGGGTTCGCAGCCAGTAGCCGTGGGTCGCACAGACCCACGGAACCTCGCAAAAAATATTGCATCCCGTCAGGGGTACCATCAAAAGCACGAGAAAATCCCCCCGCGGCGTGATGATTGAAATTTTCACGAATGCCGCACGCCGTTCCCATTGCTGGCACCCGTCCGGGTGCGGACTGCTTTTTTGGGGCCATTACCGGGCGTCTCCGCTGCGCTACGACGCCCGGCAACTCGCTGTGAACCCTGCGGGTTCATGATGTACGGTGCGCGAACCCCTCGGGTTCATGTTGAACGTTTTCCTTGAAAACGGTTGACATTAACACAGCTTTTTTATACCAACCCACGTGCAAGTTGCATTTAAAGAGAGGTTTCTCTTATTCCGCCGCTTCATCTTCGGGCTGTGCTGCGTGCTCTTCGCCCTAAACGCGTTCGCCACGACCCGCTACGTTGACTTGAACAGCCTGAATCCCACCCCTCCGTATTCGGATTGGCCGAGTGCCGCCACGAATATTCAGGACGCGATTGATGTCGCGAGCGACGGGGACCAAATCTGGGTTACCAATGGCATTTACGCTGTCGGCGGCAAAGTGACGGACTCAACTCAGACCAATCGCGTGGTCCTGGACAAAGCGTTGACGGTTCAAAGCGTCAATGGTCCGCTGGCGACAGTCATCCAGGGCGCAGGCGCCACCAATGGCCCATCGGCGGTCCGCTGTGCCTGGCTGACAAACGGCGCCTCGCTTATCGGCTTTACACTCCGCGCCGGCGCAATCTCGAGTCTTTCGGGCAACGTCGCGGTCCAGAGTGGCGGCGGAGCCTGCTGCGCTTCGTCCAATGCCGTGCTCGCGAACTGCATAATTACGGGCAATACCGCGCTTACGTACGGCGGTGGAGTTTATCAAGGCACCTTGAACAGCTGCCTGATAAGTTCGAACAACTCGTTTGCTGGCGGCTCGGGGGCAGCCGACGCGTTTCTAAACAACTGCACCGTCATTGGCAACCTGCAAGGCGGAGTTCGACAGTCGATTCCCGATGCCTTTCCGGCAACCAATTGCATTATCTTCTTCAATGCCAATGGCAATTTTGTCGGCGGTGGTTTCTCGCATTGCTGCACGACCCCGGCCGTTTCCGGCGACGGGAATTTCACCAACAGCCCGTTGCTGTTTGTCGATGGAGTCCGGCTCACAAGTCTGTCACCGTGCATTGGAGCGGGTGCTCCGCCGGTCACAGGCACTGATCTGTTCGGCAAACCCTGGGCCAATCCTCCTGCGGTGGGTTGCGTCGAATACGATCCGACGCCGCTGGTCACCGTTCCGAAAATTCAGCTTACTAAAGAACCGCCCGGGTTCAAAATCGGCGGTTCAGCCGTCACTGGCCAGCCGCCCTTGACTTTCCAATGGCTCCATAACGGCGCGCCTTTGGCGGATGATCTGCATTTCAGTTCCACGCAAACGACGAATTTAGTCGCCACTGGCATCAATTACAGCGATGCCGGCAGTTACCAGTTGGTCATTAGTAATGCGTCGGGCGTGACCACCAGCGCGGTCGCGCAGTTGGTGGTTCACTGCGTGGACGCCGCCGGCCTGAACCCGGTTGCGCCTTACTCCAACTGGGCCACAGCCGCCACCAACATACAGGATGCCATCAGCGCCGCCGCCACTGGGGAAGTTGTCCTGGTGACGAATGGCCTTTACGCGACGGGCTCAAAGTCCATGGACCGGACGAGCACCAATCGAGTAGCCGTGGATAAACCGATCCTGATTCAAAGCATTAATGGTCCCGAGGTAACGGTTATTCAGGGCGCGTGGGATCCGACTTCCACCAACGGTCCAGGCGCGATTCGCTGTGTTTGGCTTACCAACAACGCCACGCTCAGCGGCTTCACCCTATGCGGGGGCGCGACTCCAGCTTCCACCGGCGATGGCGGCGGCGTCTGGGCCTCTTCAACTAACGCGGTTGTATGGCACTGTTACTTGCTGACCAACTATGCCTCTGACTGGGGTGGCGGCGCATACGGCGCGACACTGAACCGATGTTTGCTGGTTGGAAATCATGCGGGTTCGGGCGGAGGAGCAGCATTCTGTACTCTTAAAGACTGCTGGCTGTCCTGCAACTTTGCCGAGCAAGGCGGCGGGGGCGGCGCGTACGTTTGCACGCTGCGTGGGTGCGCATTAACAATGAATTCTTCTTACATGAACGGCGGGGCCGCTCAGAACGGATTGCTGGTGAACTGCACCGCCAGCCGGAATACCTCCTCTGGTTACACGAGCGGCTATGGCTCGGCGGTGTGCGGGGCTGTCGTCAGCAACAGCATTGTTTGGGGCAACTACCAGCGCACATCCAATCCCGACACCAACTATGCCAATTGCACCATCTCCCAATCGTGCACGGACCCGATTGCCCCAGGCGCGGGCAACTTCGCCGCCGACCCGCAATTGTTAGCCGATGGTTTTCACCTGGCCGAGACTTCGCCGTGCATCGCGGTCCTCACCAATGGTGTCGCACTGGATGTCGACATTGATGGTCAGCCCTGGAATGTTCCCGCGTCGGTAGGTTGCGACGAATGGCACTCCGAACCGGTAATTGGTTCTCAGCCGACCGTAATTATCAACTCCCCTGCCGGTGGGTTCACGGTCGGAATCATTGCTGCCGGGAAGTCGCCGTTGACTTGTTACTGGACCCACAACGGCGCGCCAATTACAGATGACCCGCACTACCGCAACTCCAGCACGGCCCAGTTGGTCGTCCAAAATTTTGGGCCGGACGATGCCGGCACTTACCAGGTTGTGGTGAGTAACTCCTTTGGGCTGGCCACCAGCGAGCTCGCGCAAGTGACCATCCACGTGGTGGATGCTGCCTCGACAAATCCCGTTGCTCCTTACCTTTCCTGGAGTACCGCTGCCGCGACGATCCAGGACGCGATTGACTCCGCTTCAACGGGCGACATCGTTCTGGTCACCAACGGAGTGTACGCCACCGGCGGAAAAGCGCCCGGCGGCTCCCTGACGAACCGCGTCGTGTTGGACAAGCCGCTCACGGTGCTAAGTGTCAACGGCTACTCGAGCACGATTATCGAGGGCGCCTGGGATCCAGCCACTACGAACGGCCCGGCCGCGGTGCGCTGTGCCTGGTTGACCAACGGCGCGGTCTTAAGCGGATTTACGCTGCGGCAGGGCGCCACTTTGGCCAGGACTGGTTGGTTCGGAGGCGCGTTCGAGAGCGGAGGAGGCGCCTGGTGCGTTTCTACCAATGCCATCGTGGCGAACTGTGTGTTCACAAATAACTGCGCCGTGTATGGAGGAGCATTTGCCCAAGGTACGGTTGTCAATTCGTACCTTGTTCAAAACGTGGCTGATTATGGGGGCGCCACCTTCAACGCAACGTTGGGCAATTGCACCGTTCTTTGGAACTACACGTCCAAACGCTACACAGGCTACGCAGCCGGGACTTACGGCGGCAGCGCGCGAAGTAGCATCGTGCTATACAACTACGACGGTTTTCCCTATGGCTATCAGGAAGACAATTTTGGTTCTCCGTTTGCTCCGAGGCCGCAGTATTCTTATTGCTGCACACAGCCGATGACTAGCGGCCCCGGCAACTTGACGACCAATCCGCTTTTTATCGACGGGTTTCACCTGGCTTCCAGTTCACCGTGCCGAAGCGCCGGCAGCGCTCTCTACGCCTGGGGCAACGACCTGGATGGGGAGGCCTGGCAGACGCCTCCATCCATCGGCTGCGATGAAGTCGTCGTCTCCAACCTCGTTGGGCCGCTGTCGATTGCGATTAGCCCGCCGCTCAGCACTTATTTACTGGTGAACCGCGCCGCTGGTTTCGACGCCGCCATCACTGGGCGTGCGTCTGTGGTTAAGTGGGATTTCGGGGATGGCGCCTCGCTCACGAATTTGGGCGATTCTTCTTTGCATGTCTGGACGAATTTCGGCGACTACGTTCTGACGGCCACCGTGTTCAACGCCGACCATCCCGAGGGGGTTTCGGCCAAACTCCCGCTTCACGTTGCGGCGTTGGCTTCGCCCCAAATCAACTCGCAACTTTGGCAGAGCAATAATTTCGCTTTTCAATTCGCAGCCCAGCCTTTGGTCTTTTACGAGATTCAATACGCCACCAACCTGTCCCCGCCAATTTCCTGGCAAACCATCCAGAGGTTCTACGGAACCCAGCAACTCTATCAAATCACGAATGCCGTCGGAACCGGTAGCGCCGGGTTCTATCGCGTGCACGCCCAGTAATGTGGGCGAGTCGTTCACATTTGCTGGCACCCGTCCGGGTGCGGACTGATATTTTTGGGGGGCATTACCGGGCGTCTCCGCTGCGCTGCGACGCCCGGCTACTGGCTGTGAACCCTGCGGGTTCATATCGGATGCGATCTGTGGCTCGTCGCGGATCCCGAACCCGCAGGCTTCGCAGCGAGTAGCCGTGGGGCGCCCAGACCCACGGAACCGGCCAAAAAAATATTGCATCCCGCCAGGGTTGTCAGCAAAACGACAAAATCCCTCGGCGGCGTGACAATTGAGATTTGCGCAAATGAAAAGCCGCCGGGCACTTGCCGGCGGCTTGAATTCATTGTTCAGAATGTCTTACTTCGCTTTGACGCGGCTTTTGCCCATCGCGCCCTTTTTTGGCGCGCCGTTGGTTCGGATTTTGCCTGTGAGCGGTTTGGCCTGGACAGTTTCTTCCAGGGCCGCCTGTGCTGCGGCAAGCCGGGCGACCGGGACGCGGAACGGCGAGCAGCTCACATAGGTTAAGCCCAGCTTGTGACAGAACTTCACGCTGTCAGGGTCGCCACCGTGTTCGCCGCAAATGCCGAGCTTGATATCGGCCCGGGTGCTGCGGCCTTTCTCGACGGCGATCTTCATCAACTGGCCGACCCCGCTTTGATCAATGGACGCAAATGGGTTTTTGCGGACAATTTCCTTCTCCTGGTATGGAGGCAGGAACGAGCCGGAATCGTCGCGGCTCATTCCCAGACAGGTCTGGGTGAGGTCGTTGGTCCCGAAGCTGAAGAACTGAGCGGTTTCCGCAATCTCGTTTGCCGTCAGCGCGCCGCGCGGGACTTCGATCATGGTGCCCACGAGGTAATTCAATTTGACCTTATTGGCGGTCATGACTTCCTGGGCAACGCGGTGAACCAATTCGACCTGGAGGTCGAGTTCCCTTTTGAAACCAACCAGCGGGATCATGATCTCGGGCTTGACCTTGACGCCCTGCTTTTGAACTTCGGCAGCGGCTTCGAAGACCGCCCGGGCCTGCATCTCGGAGATTTCGGGGTAAACGATGCCCAACCGGCAACCGCGGAAGCCG
>Ga0070738_10003140_pt1 | contig 22559 bp, 36 predicted proteins | sample Coa_R2_2_FD_66446 | JGI IMG/M metagenome (GOLD analysis project Ga0070738, IMG submission 66446) | Surface soil microbial communities from Centralia Pennsylvania, which are recovering from an underground coalmine fire - Coalmine... | ecosystem: Environmental > Terrestrial > Soil > Unclassified ... | reverse complement strand
TGAGCGGCTTGACGTCCACCGCGCGGATCTTCCTGTGCCCACGCTCCTGCAGAACCTTGACCAGATGGCCGCCGATGAAGCCACCGGCGCCCGTCACGACGACGAGATCATCCTTCGACATGTGTCCTCAAGCCTTTGACTTATAAGGGTCCGGGGCGTTCGTTTGCGCGCTCGGCGTCCAACCGTCAACCCGTCGGGGCGGTTTTGTCACGCATAATATTGCAATTTTGATGAAAGTAACTGGTTTCGGCCGAAAAGTTCCCCTATAGCAACCGCAAAGCCGCCATCCTCCGATTTCAGCGACCGTGCTGGCCGACATCACCCCCGTCATCCTGACCTACAACGAGTCGGCCAATATCGGCCGGTCGCTCGAGCGCCTGACCTGGGCGCGCGAGGTCGTCGTGGTCGACAGCGGCTCGACCGACGACACGCTGGGGATCATCTCGCGCTTCCCCAATGCGCGGGTGGTCAAGCGACCGTTCGACACCCATGCCCGGCAATGGCGCTTCGCCACCGCTGAAACCGGCCTGACAAGTTCCTGGATTCTGCGTCTTGACGCCGACTACATGATGGAGCCGGCGTTGCGCGATGAGATCGCAGCCTTGAAACCGGATGCTTCCACAGCCGCCTACCAGATCGCCTTCACCTACTGCATGGACGGAAGGCCACTGCGCGCCTCGCTCTATCCCTCGCTGCCGGTCCTGTTCCGGCGCGGCCGCGAATCCTTCGTCCAGGATGGCCATACCGAGAAGCTGCACATCGACGGACCGGTGATCCCGTTGCGGAATCGCCTGCTGCACGATGACCGCAAGAGCCTGGAGCGCTGGCTGCAGAGCCAGTCGCGGTATCAGGTGGCCGAGGCCGAGAAGCTCGCCTCCCGGCCGTGGTCGGACCTCAGCTGGGCCGACCGGCTGCGCTGCACCCGCGTGCTGGGACCGATCGCCGTCGCCGTCCACTGTCTTTTCGTGAAAGGTCTGATATTCGACGGCACCGCGGGGCTCTTCTACACCGCCCAGCGCATAACCGCCGACCTCATCCTCTCCATGCACCTCCTGCGCCGCGACCTGGAACGACTCGCCAAATGACCTACGTCCTGGGCCTGAATGCCTATCACGCCGATGCCGCCGCCTGCCTGGTGAAGGACGGCGACCTCGTCGCCGCGGTCGAGGAGGAGCGCTTCCGCCGGATCAAGCACTGGGGCGGCTTCCCCAGCGAATCGATCCGCTACTGCCTGGACGAGGCCGGCATCTCGCTGGCGGACGTGAGCCACGTCGCGGTCAACAGCGACAACGCGGCCAACCGCTGGCGCAAGTTCGCCTACGTGCTGACCTCCGGTGTGCGACCGAGCTACGTCCTGAAGCGCCTGCGCCATCGCGGCGACCGGGCCGACGTGGCCGGCAACCTGCAACGCACGTTGCCTGATCAGAAATTCAACGGCACGGTCCATGCGGTCGAGCATCACCTCTGCCATCTCGCCTCGGCCTTCCTCGTGTCGCCGTTCGAGAGGGCGGTCGCGGTATCGGTCGACGGCTTTGGCGACTTCTCCTCGGCGGCGTGGGGCCTGGGCCGGGGCGGCGAGCTCGCGGTCGAGGGCCGCGTGTACTTTCCCCATTCGCTCGGCGTGTTCTACGAGGCGATGACCCAGTTCATCGGCTTTCCGCACTACGGCGATGAGTACAAGGTGATGGGGCTCGCGCCGTACGGCGAGCCGACGCTGGTCGACAAGATGCGCGAGATCGTGAGGCTCAAGGACGACGGCACCTTCGCGCTGAACCTGCGCTACTTCCGTCACGCCTCGGGCGAGGGTGCCAACTACTCGGTCAAGGAAGGCATCCCGTCCGGCGGCCGGCTGTGGAGCGACGCGCTGACGGAGCTGCTCGGGCCCGCGCGGGATCCGTCGGCGCCGCTCGAAGACCATCACCGCAACATCGCCCGCTCGGCGCAGGCGATGTACGAGGAGGCGTTCTTCAACCTGCTCGGCGCGCTGCACAAGCGCTACCAGACCGACTCGGTCGTGATCGCCGGCGGCTGCGCCTACAACTCGGTCGCCAACGGCAAGATCCTCGAGCGCTCGCCGTTCAAGCACATGTACGTGCAGTCGGCTGGCGGCGATGCCGGCGGCTCGATCGGCGCGGCTTTCGCGACCTGGCACAAGGTCGAGGGCAGCAAGGCCAAGCGCCATTTCGTGATGGATCACGCCTACTGGGGCCCGTCGGCGACGCCCGAGCAGATCGCGGTCGCGATCGCCAAGCGGCGCGACGACTTCGATGCGGCGGGCTGCAGGATGATGCGGATCGCCGACGAGGCGACGCTCTGCCGCCGCACCGCCGCGGCGATTGCCGAGGGCAAGGTGATCGGCTGGTTCCAGGGCCGCCTCGAATGGGGGCCCCGCGCGCTCGGCAACCGCTCCATCCTGGGCGATCCGCGCCGCGCCGACATGAAGGACATCCTCAATCTCAAGATCAAGCGGCGCGAATCGTTCCGGCCGTTCGCGCCCTCGATCCTGCGCGAGGCCGTGAAGGACTGGTTCGAGACCGACGACGACGTGCCGTTCATGATGCAGGTCTTCAAGATCAAGGCCGACAAGCGCAAGGAGATTCCCGCGGTCACTCATGTCGACGGGTCGGGCCGGCTGCAGACCGTGACCTGGGCGGGCAATCCGCGATACGCACGGCTCATCCAGACCTTCGGCGAAATCACCGGCGTGCCCATCGTGCTCAACACCAGCTTCAACGAGAACGAACCTGTCGTGTGCAAGCCAGAAGAAGCGATCGACTGTTTCCTGCGCACCAAGATGGACGTGCTCGTGCTGGGCGACACCTTCATCGAGCGATGATCTCGCTCAGCGTCAACGGCAAGTGGCGCGACGTCGACGCTCCGGACGACAAGCCGCTGCTGTGGGTGCTGCGCGAGGATCTGGACATCACCGGGCCGAAGTTCGGCTGCGGCATCGCGGCGTGCGGCGCCTGCACGGTCCATGTCGACGGCGAGGCGGTGCGCTCCTGCTCGCTGCCGGCGGGTGGCGCCGCCGGCAAGGCGATCGTCACCATCGAGGGCTTGGGCGACAATTCGGTTGGGGGGCAGCTCCATCCGGTGCAGCGCGCCTGGATCGAGGAGCAGGTGCCCCAGTGCGGCTATTGCCAGCCCGGCTTCATCATGGCGACGGCGGCGTTGCTGAAGAGCAAGCCCAGGCCGACCGACCAGGAGATCGACGACGCGCTGACCAACATCTGCCGCTGCGGCACCTATAGCGCGCTGCGCCGCGCCGTGCATCGCGCGGCCGCGCTGATGGCCGGGCCGTAAGGCTGCCGGGCCATGAAGCTCACGCGGCGCAAGGCGATCGTGGGCGGCGTCCTGGGCGCCGGCTTCATCGGCGTCGGCTGGTGGTTCGCACACGAGCGCGACCGGCTGGGCGATCGCGCGCTGTTGCACGTGAAACCGGGCGAGGCGGGGCTGAACGGCTGGGTGAAGATCGCCCGTGACGACACGGTCATCGTCGCCGTGCCGCGCGCCGAGATGGGGCAGGGCGTGCACACGGCGCTCGCCATGCTGGTCGCCGAGGAGATGGAGGCGCGCTGGGAGCAGATGCGCGTCGAGGATCCGCCGGAAAGCGTCGTCTATCGCAACGTCGAGATCCTGATCGACGGTCTGCCTTTCTCGCCCGAACAGACAGGCACCATCGTCGACATGGCGCATTGGGCCGCGACCAAGCTGGGCGGCGTGCTGGGCGTCGCGGCGACCGGCGGCTCGACCACAGTGCGGGATGCCTGGGTGCCGCTGCGCACCGCGGGCGCCGTCGCGCGCGAGTTGCTGCTGCAGGCGGCGAGCCGCAAATCTGGCGTGCCCGCAGCGGAGCTCGTCGCCGCCGACGGAACGATCCGTCGGCGCGATGGCGGTGTGGTCGCGCGCTTCGGCGAGCTGGTCGACTTGGTCGGCGACCTCGGGCCCATGGCCGCGCCGCCGCTGAAGCCCGTGTCGCGGTTCAAGCTGGTCGGCAAACCCCTGCCGCGCCTCGACATCCCGGCGAAGGTCGCGGGTGCGGCCACCTTCGGCATCGACGTGCGCCGGCCGGGCCAGGTCTACGCCGCGGTGCGCCACGCACCGACGTTCGGCGGCGAGGTCGCGAGCTTCTCGGTCAGGGGCGGCAAGCCGAAAGGCATCGAGGAAGTCGTGATCGTGCCGGGCGGGATAGCCGCCATCGGCCGGAGCTGGTGGGAGGCCGAGCGGTTCCTCGAGCAGGGCTTCGCGGTCAGCTGGCGCGATGGCCCGGAGCCGAAGCTCGACAGCGCGACGCTTTGGAAGCGCTACGAAAGCCTGATCGACGGCGAACCGGCGCTGACGCGAACGCTCGGCGCCGAGCCGGCGGCGCTCGGCGGACAGAAGCTCGAGGCGATTTATCGTGCGCCGTATCTTGCGCATACGCCGATGGAGCCGATGAACTGCACCGCGCTGTTCGGCGGCACCTCGCTCGAGCTCTGGATGCCCAACCAGTCGCCGACCTTGATGCGGCTCGCCGGCGCAAGGGCGGCAGGCCTGTCGCAGGATGAGGTCACGGTGCACACGACCTTCCTGGGCGGCGGCTTCGGCCGCCGGGCCGAGGTCGACCTCGTGCGCGAGGCGGTGGCCTGCGCGCTGCAGATGCCGGGCAGGCCTGTACAGGTCCTGTGGTCGCGCGAGGAGGACATCCGCCACGACATGTACCGGCCGATGGCGCTGGCGCACTGGACGGCCTTCTTCGACAAGGGCCTGGTCGCGGTCCACAAGAAGCAGATCGGGCAATCGCCGACCGACCAGTTCGGCAAGCGCGCCGTCGGGCTGCCGGGGCAGGGCAAGCCCGAGGGCAATGCGGTCGAGAATCCGCCCTACGCTTTTCCCTTCTATCGTCTCGACGCGGTGGTGCCGGACGGTGTCGTGCCGGTCGGCTTCTGGCGCTCGGTCGGCCATTCGCACACCGCCTTCTTCGACGAGAGCTTCATCGATGAGATGGCGCACTTCGAGCAGAAGGATCCCTTCGAGTACCGCCGTGCGCTGTTGGCGCAGCAGCCGCGCCATCGCGCGGTGCTGGACCGGGCGGCCAAGGAGGCGGGCTGGGGCACGGCGCTGCCGGCCGGTACCGGCCGCGGGATCGCGCTGCGTGCCTCGTTCGGCTCGATCGTGGCGCAGGTCGCCGAGGTCGAGGTGAAGGACAAGACCTTCCGGGTGAGGCGCGTCACCTGCGCAATCGACTGCGGGCCGTTGGTCAATCCCGCGATCGTGCGCGCACAGATGGAGAGCGGCATCATCTATGGCTTGTCGGCGGCGCTGTTCGGCGAGATCACGCTGAAGGACGGCGCGGTCGAGCAGTCGAACTTCACCGACTATGACGCGGTGCGCCTGGCCGACGCTCCCGAGATGGCGGTGCACATCGTCGACAGCGGCGCGAGGACGGTCGGCGGCGTCGGCGAGCCTGGTACGCCGCCGATCGCCCCCGCGGTCGCCAACGCGATCTTCGCCGCGACCGGCCAGCGCCTGCGGGGCCTGCCGCTCAAGCTCTGACTGCCAGCCACTGCCAGGCGCGATGGCAGGGGTCCGATGCAGCTGCGCCAACGTTTTCGCGCAGTCCTGCCACACTGCCCGCACACCCCCCGCGGCCCTGCGAAAATGGCGTTCGGATGTCCCGCAGGAGGCGCAACGTCGCGTGCCCGATGTGGCGACGAGCTTTTTGGATGCGAAGGCGGACATCATGGTGCGGCCCACACTGCACCATCGGCGCGTCAGACCCCTAATACGGGCAATGGACGTGCCTGTTCATGGGCAAACGGAGGCCCGTCGGCCCGGTCCATTGCCCATACGAGACTTTCTCAAACCTGCTTATCCACAGGCTGTCTAGCTAGCGCGGCATCGTCCTGCGCCAGCGCAGCGTGTCTTCGATCTGGACGGCGAGGTCGCGTGTCGGGTGCCAGCCGAGCACGCGGCTCGACTTTGCGATGTCGCCGACCAGACGCGGCGAATCACCGGGCCGCCGCGGGCCGACCTGGTGCGGCACCGGACGTCCGCCGATGCGCGCGGTCTCGGCGATCGCCTGGCGCACGCTGAAGCCCGCGCCACTGCCGAGATTGAAGGCCTCGTGCAGGCCCGACGCCGGCTGCTTCTTCAGCCAGTGCAGAGCGCGCACATGGGCATCCGCGAGGTCGCTCACATGAATGAAGTCGCGCACGCACGAACCGTCGGCGGTCGGATAGTCGGTGCCGAGCAGGGTGAGCGGCGGCGCGAACCCGAGGGCCGCGTCGACGGCGAGTGGAAGCAGGTGCGTCTCCGGCTGGTGCGCCTCGCCGATCTCGCCGCCCGCATCGGCGCCGGCGGCATTGAAATAGCGCAGCGACGCCGCGCGCAGCCCAAGCGACGCCGCCTTGGCGAGCGCCGTCTCGACCCGCGCCTTGGACTCGGCGTAGGGACTCATCGGCGCGATGGCATGCGTTTCCGACAGCAGCTCCGACTGCGGCAGGCCGTAGACCGCACAGGTGCTGGAGAAGACGAACGCCTCGACGCCGTGGCGCAACGCCGCGTCGATCAGCGGCGCCGTCTTGGTCGCGTTGTTGTGCAGATAGCGCTCGGGCTCGCGGACCGATTCGCCGACCTCGATATAGCCCGCAAGATGGACGATCGCGCGCGGCCTGTGCCGGCTGAACGCCTCGTCGAGCCGCTCGGCATCGCCGATGTCGCCCTGCTCCAGCGGGCCCCAGCGCACTGCCCAGCGATGACCCTTCTCCAAGGTATCGTAGCACACGGGCGTCAGGCCCGATTCTGCGAGTGCCTTGCAGACGTGACTGCCGATGTAACCTGCACCCCCCGTGACCAGGACAGCGCTCATGCCTCAACTCGATGGTCGCGACGCATTTTCGACACCCATGTCAGGGACCATCGGTCCCGTTTCACGTTATATAGGGGGCCTCGGCCGCGAGCAGCCGTGGCCTTGCTGGGACCATCACAGCGAGGGGGGCCGACATGCCATTCTGGTCCAACCTGACGGAACTCTGGCGGCGTTGGCGAGACCCATCGGGTGGCGCCGACCGGCCGGCCGCCTTGCGCCTGTTCATCGCGCCGCTGGCGCCCTGGCCGTCATGGCATCCCGCGAGGGGACCGGACGGCGAGCCGATGATGCAGATCGTGGTCGAGCTCGAGGCGGCCAACCGGACCGAGGAGGACATCCGCATCGTGGGCGCTCGCCTGCGCGACCACCCGGCCCAGCAGACCGGCTTCACGGTAGGCCCGCGCGGCGGGCCGTTCGCCAAGGACACCCCTGTGCCGCCACGGGGCAGGGCGCACATGGTGCTGATGTTCTTCGTGATGGGCCGCTACTACGCGCCGGGGCAGGTCTTCACCGACGTGGTGATCCTGCGCGACCATGCCGGCCGGGACCACCGGCTCAAGGTCGGCATCCGCGGGCGCTAGACCAAACCTCGCGCCCCGCACGTCCTGGAACGCCTCGGATGCCGGTCCGATGACTTTTACTGAATTCGTTCCGCCTCCTGCGCCTCATCGCTGTCGGAACGGCGGGGCAATTGGCAGCACGCGTAACGCATTATCCCAACGGCGAATGAATTGGTGCCGGGTGAGGGATTTGAACCCCCGACCTTCGGTTTACAAAACCGCTGCACTACCGCTGTGCTAACCCGGCGAGTCGGCGCTTTTCTACAGTTCCGCCAAGCCATGCGTCCACCGTCTCGCGATGGTCCTCGTGCGCATTCGCACTCTTCACGCCTGGCATACAGCCCTCGGACCGGAGCGGGCAACAGGGCGCCGACCGAGACCGTTGAGGGCAGGAAGCCGACCGACACCAACGTCCCTGATAGCCTGGGAGAGGCCCTATGATTCCCCGTGACGAGAAGCTCCGCGACGCGGTTCAGGACGCCCTGACGCGCTCGAACGTCGACACACGCAACCTCGCAATCGAGGCCGTGGACGGCCACCTGATCGTGAAGGGCACCGTGTCCTCGACGGACCAGCAGGAGCAGCTCGCGACCCTGCTCCGCCAATGCGTCGACGAGGGGTTGTCGCTCGAGTGCCACGTCTCGGTCCTGCAGACGGCACCCAGCGACAGCCTGGACGGCCGCGGTCGCTCGCCCGTGACCGGCACATCGGCCGACTCCGCTCATGAAAGCCGTCATCAGCTCGACCGGACATGAGGGCAGACCGATGAGGAAGATCATCGCCGTCGTGGCTGCGATCGCGCTCCTGCCGGTCGCTGCCGCCGCCCAGTCCGGCGGACCCAGCACGGATCCGACCCGGACGGACACTTCGAGGGTGGGCCAGCCCAGCAATCCGAATACCGGCGCCAGCGGCAACAAGAACAGCACATCCTCGCAGAACACGCCGACGACCGGCGAGCCGGCCGGCCGCAACAACCCGTCGATCAGCCGCGCGCCGGACACGGCGCCTTCGCGCGGAACGCCCCAGCAGTAGGGAGAACACATGGCGAAGGTCAACCAGCAGACGAGTGAGTCTGCGAACGATCCGCGATGGGACCGCAAGCACGGCGCGGCCAAGGACGGACGAATGGCGCGCGAGGTGGAGAAATCGTCCGGCCGCTACAGCGCCTCGGAACAGAGCGAAAAGAAGCAACCTCGGACACCCGACACCAAGGAGTGAGCCATGCTCGTGAAGGAAGCGATGAGCCGCGACGTGAAGACGGTCGCCCCTGACCAGCAGATCCAGGAGGCCGCCAGGATCATGCTCGACATGGACGTCGGAGCGCTGCCGGTCGGCGAGAACGATCGGCTGGTCGGGATGATCACCGACCGTGATATCGCCGTGCGCGCCGTCGCCGCCGGAAAAGCCCCGTCGGCGCGCGTGCGCGACGTCATGAGCGGCAAAATCATGTACTGCTTCGAGGACGAGGATACCGCCCACGTGGCGCGGAACATGGGCGACGAGCAGATCCGCCGTCTGCCGGTCGTCGATCGCGACAAGCGTCTGGTCGGCATCCTCGCGCTGGCCGATCTCGCCACCTCCGCCAAGACGGGGCACGCGACGGCTGCGCTGTCGGGCATCTCCCAGGCGGGCGGTTCGCATTCGCAGAGCGCCTGACGGAGCCCGGAGCCGAACATGCCTACCTGCGAAACCTGTGGGAACGATTACGATAAGGCGTTCCAGGTCCTGAAGGACGGCACGACGCATACCTTCGACAGTTTCGAATGCGCCATCACAGCGCTCGCCCCGCGCTGCGCTGTCTGCGACGTCCGGATCATGGGGCATGGTCTGGAGAAGGGCGGCATGCTGTTCTGCTGCGCCCATTGCGCCAACGCGAAGGGCGCGACGGGCCTGCGCGACCGGGCGTAGGTCGCCGGCCCGCGCGGTCTTCTCGGGCGGCGACCTCGTGCCCGTCAGCGTCACCACGCAAGACATCATCCTGCGCCTGCTCGCGGCCGCGCTGGCAGGCGCCCTGGTCGGCCTCGATCGCGGCACCCGCGGACGCACCGCGGGGCTGCGTACGACCATCCTGGTCTGCCTCGCCGCTGCGGGGGCGATGATCGAGGCGAACCTCATGCTGGACGTCGACGGCAAGACCAGCGCCTCCTTCACCATGATGGATGCCCTGCGCTTTCCGCTCGGCATCCTGACCGGCATCGGCTTCATCGGCGCGGGCGCCATCCTGCGGCGCGGCGACGCCGTCAAGGGCGTGACCACGGCCGCCACGATGTGGCTTGTCACCGTGATCGGCCTTGTGATCGGCGGCGGCTACTACGTCCTCGGCGCCGCGCTGGTCGCCCTGGCGATCCTGGTCCTGAGCGTCCTCATCCACCTCGAACGGGCGCTGCCGCGCGACAGGATCGCCTGGCTCACCGTCGAGACCTCGAAGGAGACGGCGGTGGAGGACGATCTCCGTCGGGCGATCCTGAAGGCGGGTTACAAGATCACCCTGTTCACCCTCGATGTCGGCGAGGTGAGGCGCCTGCGTTGGACGCTGAAATGGCGATCCAGCCGGGGACCCGAGGATACGCCGCCATTGCTGCGCGACCTGCTGCAACTGCCCGGCGTGACTGCTGTCTCGTGGACTCCACAGGACGCCGACGAGCACGACTAACTATGCCTGGGGCTGCGTCTCCACGGATTCCCGCCACACTTGTAACTCCCGCCAAGGGGCGATTCGGCCCAACTGTGGCGCGTGACCAACCTCGAAGGAGCACGCGATGGACACCACGATTTCTGAACGGACCGATCTTCCGACCCTCCATCCGGTTGCGAGCCGGGAGCAGTGGCTGGCCGCCCGCAAGAAGCTGCTCGAGCGCGAGAAGGAGCTGACGCGGCTGGGCGACGCCGTGGCACGTGAACGTCGGGCCCTGCCATGGGTGCGGATGGAAAAGAACTATCTGTTCGACACGTCCGACGGCCGGCGTCCCTTGGCCGACCTGTTCGACGGCCATCATCAGCTCGTGATGCAGCATTTCATGCTGCCTCCGGACTGGGAGCAGGGCTGCAAGAGCTGCTCTTACATGGCCGACCACACCGATCCGACGTTGATCCACCTGGCGCAGCGCGACACGGCGTTCGTCGCCGTGTCTCGCGCGCCGCTGGCGAACATCGAGCGCTTCCGCCAGCGCATGGGCTGGCGCTTCCGCTGGGTGTCGTCGCATGGCACCGACTTCAACCGCGATTTCGGTGTCACCTTCTCGGCCGACGAGGTCGCGCGCGGCGCGACCAACTACAATTTCGGCGGTACGGCCCGCGGGCAGGAAATGCCGGGCGTGAGCGTCTTCTACAAGGACGAGGCCGGCCAGGTGTTCCACACCTACTCGACCTACGGCCGCGGCGTGGAGGTGATGATGCACACCTATCGCCTGCTCGACCTGACGCCCAAGGGCCGCGATGAAGGCGACGGCATCATGGCCTGGGTGCGGCATCACGACCGCTACGAGACGCAGCCCGCGAAGGCGCCGGGCTCGTGCTGCGGCCGATGAAAACGCCGCGCAAGCCGCTCAGCGGCGTGGCTGACTGGCTATCGCTGGCGGCCGCGCCGACCTTCGCCGCGATGGCGCTGGCCACGTCATTGGTTGGGGCTCCCCATGTGCTCTGCGCGGCCTCGCCGGTCGGCGGCATGGTCCCGATGTATCTGCTGATGAGCGTCTTTCACGTCGGGCCCTGGCTGCGGCTCGCAGCGCCGGGCCGGGACTGCCGCGCCCATTCGTAGGCCGCGACGGCGGCGGCGTTCGAGACATTGAGCGCCGCCAGCGCCGGCTGGGTCGGGATCGTCACCAGGCGATCGCATTTTTCCGCGGTGAGCCGGCGCAGGCCTTCGCCTTCCGCGCCGAGCACGATGCAGACGCGTCCCTTGAGATCGATTGCGCCGACGGAGGTGTCGCCGCGCTCGTCGAGGCCGTAGAGCAAGAAGCCCGCTTCCTTCAATTGCTCGAGCGTGCGCGCGAGATTCACGGCACGCAGCAGCGGCACGATCTCCAGGCCGCCCGATGCCGCCTTGGCCAGCACCCCGGTATCGGCGGGGGCGTGGCGCTCGGTCACGACCACGCCGGCGGCGCCGAACGCTGCGGCGGTGCGCAGGATGGCGCCGACATTGTGCGGATCGGTCACCTGGTCGAGTGCCAGCACCAGCGCATCGTCGCCGCAGCGGGCGAGCAGGTCCTCCAGCACCGGCTCCTCGAGGGGCGCCACCAGCGCCGCCAGGCCCTGATGTACCGCACCGGCAGGCAGGCGCTGCGCCAGCTCCTCGCGCGAGAGGAGCTGCGGGTTGCGGCCGGCGAATTCCTTTGCATGTCGCTCGGCGACATCCCTGGTCGCCAGCAGTCGCTCGACCCGCCGTTCGGGGTTGGCCAGGGCCGCCAGAACCGGATGGCGGCCATACAGCCAGACGGCCTGGTGGCCGCCCCGGGGAGCATTGCGCGGCGCATGATGGGGCGCATTGCGGGACGGCTTGGCAGGCCGCTGCGGGCCCGGTCGCGGTTGATGGCGCATTTGTGGGCGTTGTAACGGGATTTGGCGCTTGACGTAACTCATTGGATTTGCGAGCAACGCCCGCCCGTAAGGACGGGCTGAACAGGTCAAACTCGCGCTGCGCACCGCAGGTTCGGAGGGGTGGCCGAGCGGTCAATGGCAGCAGACTGTAAATCTGCCGACTTCGCGTCTACGAAGGTTCGAATCCTTCCCCCTCCACCAGCGGTACAGCGTGCGAGTGTGGCTCTGTTCAGGAGTTGCGGGTGTAGCTCAATGGTAGAGCTCCAGCCTTCCAAGCTGGCTATGCGGGTTCGATTCCCGTCACCCGCTCCAGATTTGAGGCCAGGTTTTGAGGTCGTGACACCATGACGAAGGCGAAATTCGAGCGGAATAAGCCGCACTGCAACATCGGCACGATCGGGCACGTGGACCACGGCAAGACGTCGCTGACGGCGGCGATCACCAAGATCCTGGCGAAGACCGGCGGTGCGACGTTCACGGCCTACGACCAGATCGACAAGGCGCCGGAGGAGCGCGAGCGCGGCATCACGATCTCGACGGCGCATGTCGAGTACGAGACGACCAACCGGCACTATGCCCATGTCGACTGCCCGGGCCACGCCGACTACGTGAAGAACATGATCACGGGTGCGGCGCAGATGGACGGTGCGATCCTGGTGGTGTCGGCGGCGGACGGCCCGATGCCGCAGACCCGCGAGCACATCCTGCTGGCGCGCCAGGTCGGCGTTCCGGCGCTGGTGGTCTACATGAACAAGGTCGACATGGTGGACGACCCCGAGCTCCTGGACCTGGTCGAGCTGGAGGTTCGCGAGCTGCTGAAGAGCTACCAGTTCCCGGGTGACGACATCCCGGTGGTGCGGGGCTCGGCGCTGATGGCGCTGGAGGACAAGAACCCGGAGCAGGGCGAGCAGTCGATCCTGAAGCTGATGGCGGAGGTCGACCGGTACATCCCGCAGCCGACGCGCGACAAGGACAAGCCGTTCCTGATGCCGATCGAGGACGTGTTCTCGATCTCGGGCCGCGGCACGGTGGTGACGGGCCGCGTCGAGCGCGGGGTGATCAAGGTGGGCGAGGAAGTTGAGATCGTCGGCCTGAAGGACACGACGAAGACGACGGTGACGGGCGTCGAGATGTTCCGCAAGCTCCTGGACCAGGGCGAGGCGGGGGACAATATCGGCGCGCTGCTGCGCGGCGTCGGGCGCGAGGACGTGGAGCGCGGGCAGGTGCTGGCGAAGCCCGGCTCGATCACGCCGCACACCAACTTCGAGGCCGAGGCGTACATCCTGACCAAGGAGGAGGGCGGCCGTCACACGCCGTTCTTCACCAACTATCGCCCGCAGTTCTACTTCCGCACGACCGACGTGACGGGCGTGGTGACGCTGCCGGACGGGACGGAGATGGTGATGCCGGGCGACAATGCCCGCATGACGATCGAGCTGATCCAGCCGATCGCGATGGACGAGGGCCTGCGCTTCGCCATCCGCGAGGGCGGCCGAACCGTCGGCGCCGGCGTCGTTACGAAGATCGTCAAGTAAGGACTCCAGGGGCGAGTACGGACCATGGCCATGGACAACACCAATATCCGCATCAGGCTGAAAGCCTTCGATCATCGCGTGCTCGACCAGTCGACCAGCGAGATCGTGAGCACAGCCAAGCGGACGGGCGCGCAGGTTCGCGGGCCCATTCCGCTGCCGACGGGTATCGAGAAGTTCACGGTCAACCGTTCGCCACACATCGACAAGAAGTCGCGTGAGCAGTTCGAGATCCGCACCCACAAGCGGGTCCTCGACATCGTCGACCCGACGCCGCAGACCGTGGACGCGCTGATGAAGCTCGACCTCGCCTCCGGCGTCGACGTCGAGATCAAGCTCGGCGCGTAAGGACAAAGGGAAGAGGAACAGACCATGCGTTGCGGTCTCGTCGCCCAGAAGGTCGGCATGACCCGCGTCTTCACCGACGCGGGAGAGCATGTGCCCGTCACCGTTCTGAAGGTCGACCAGCTCCAGGTCGTCGCCGTCCGCTCGGAAGAGAAGGACAAGTACACGGCCGTCCAGCTCGGCTACGGCAAGGCCAAGGTGAAGAACGTGACCCAGCCGATGCGCGGTCACTTCGCCAAGGCCAAGGTCGAGCCGAAGAAGAAGCTGGTCGAGTTCCGGGTCGCCAAGGACGCCGTGCTCGAGGTCGGTGCCGAGCTGGTGCCGAGCCACTTCGTGCCAGGCCAGTTCGTCGACGTCGTCGGCACCTCGATCGGCCGCGGCTTCACCGGCTCGATGGTGCGCTGGAATTTCGGTGGTCTCGAGGCCAGCCACGGCGTGTCGGTTTCGCACCGTTCGCACGGCTCGACCGGTAACCGCCAGGATCCCGGCCGCACCTTCCCCGGCAAGAAGATGGCCGGCCACTATGGCCACGAGCGCGTGACCACGCAGAACGTCAAGGTCGTCGCCATCGACGACGAGAAGGGCCTGCTCCTGGTCTCCGGCGCCGTCCCCGGCCCGGCCGGCGGCTACATCATCGTCAAGGACGCGTCCAAGCGCGCCCGCCCCAAGGATGCCCCGTACCCGGCCGGCCTGCGCAAGGCTGCTGCCGAGAAGGCTCCCGAAGCGCCGGCTGCCGACGCCCCGCAGGCTTAAGGACCAGACCATGAAGATCGCGGTCAAGACCATCGAGGGCGAGAGCGCCGGCGAGCTGGAGCTCGCGGATGCGGTGTTCGGCGCGCCCGTTCGCAAGGACATCCTGCAGCGCTGCGTGGTGTGGCAGCTATCGCGCCGCCAGCAGGGCACGCACAAGAGCAAGGGCCGGTCGGAAGTGACGGCCACGGCAAAGAAGATGTACGCCCAGAAGGGCACCGGTCGCGCCCGCCACGGCAACGAGGCGGCGCCGCAGTTCCGCGGCGGCGGCAAGGCGTTCGGCCCGGTCGTGCGCAGCCATGCGTCGGACCTGCCGAAGAAGGTGCGCAAGCTCGCGCTGCGCACTGCGCTGTCGGCCAAGGCGGCCGAGGGCAAGCTGATCGTGGTCGAGCAGGCGGCCCTCGCCGAGCCGAAGACGGCAAAGCTCAAGGGCCACTTCGGCAAGCTCGGCGTCACCTCCGTCCTGGTCATCGGCGGCGCCGAGATCGACCAGAACTTCGCCCGCGCCGCGGCCAACATCGCTCATGTCGATGTGCTGCCGCAGCAGGGAGCCAACGTCTACGACATCCTGCGCCGCGACACGCTGGTGCTGACCAAGGATGCCGTGAAGCATCTCGAGGAGCGGCTCGGAGAGGTGACTGGGCAATGAGCGCCAAGACCAAGACGACCGTGAGCCGCGCGCGCATGTACGAGGTGATCCGCGCGCCGCTGATCACGGAAAAGACGACCAACGGCTCCGAGCACAGCCAGGTGACCTTCAAGGTCGCCGCGGACGCCAGCAAGCCCGAGATCAAGCAGGCCGTCGAAGGCCTGTTCAAGGTCAAGGTCAAGGCGGTGAACACGGTCAACGTGAAGGGCAAGAACAAGCTCTTCAAGGGCCGGCCGGGTGTGCGCAGCGACTGGAAGAAGGCGATCGTCTCGCTGGTCGAGGGTCACAAGATCGACGTGACCACGGGCCTGTAGGACGGGGGATAGGGTAATGGCTCTCAAGACATTCAAGCCGATCACGCCGTCGCTGCGACAGCTGGTGATCGTCGACCGCCACGGCCTGTGGAAGGGCAAGCCGGTCAAGGCGCTGACCACCGGCAAGTCCGAGACCGGCGGCCGCAACAACCACGGCCACATCACCGCGCACCATCGCGGTGGCGGCCACAAGCGCCGCCTGCGCCTGGTCGACTTCAAGCGCCGCAAGTTCAACGTGGCGGGTACGGTCGAGCGCCTCGAGTACGATCCGAACCGCTCGGCCTTCATCGCCCTGATCAAGTACACCGACGGTGAGCTCGCCTACATCATTGCCCCACAGCGCCTGAAGGCCGGCGACGAGGTGATGTCGGGCGACCGCGTCGACATCAAGCCGGGCAATGCGATGCCGCTCGCCAACATGCCGGTCGGCACGATCGTGCACAACGTCGAGCTGAAGAAGGGCCGCGGCGGCCAGCTGGCGCGCTCCGCCGGCACCTACGCCCAGCTCGTCGGCAAGGATGCGGGCTACGCCCAGCTCAAACTCAGCTCCGGCGAGCTGCGCCTGGTCCCGGCCGAGTGCCTGGCGACCGTCGGTGCGGTTTCGAACCCGGACAACCAGAACACCGTGGTCGGCAAGGCCGGCCGCACCCGCTGGCTCGGCCATCGCCCGGTCGTGCGCGGAGTTGCCATGAACCCGGTCGATCATCCGCACGGCGGCGGCGAGGGCAAGACCTCGGGCGGCCGTCACCCGGTCACCCCGTGGGGCAAGCCCACGAAGGGCAAGAAGACCCGCAAGAACAAGGCTACGGACAAGTTCATCATCCGTCGCCGTCACGCGACGCGCTAGGAGATAGGCAGTGGCACGTTCCGTCTGGAAAGGCCCGTTCGTCGAGGGCAGCCTGATCAAGAAGGCCGAGAAGGCGCGCGGTTCCGTGCGCAACGACGTGATCAAGACCTGGTCGCGCCGTTCGACGATCCTGCCGCAGTTCGTCGGCCTGACGTTCGGCGTCTACAACGGCAAGAAGTTCATCCCGGTGAACGTCACCGAGGAAATGGTCGGCCACAAGCTCGGCGAGTTCTCGCCGACCCGCACCTTCACGTCCCACGCGGGCGACAAGAAAGTCTCGAAGGATTGATCCGATGAGCAAGCCCTCCAACAAGCGTCGCGAAGCGGACAACGAGGCCAAGGCCGTGCTGCGCACCGTGCGCGTCAGCCCGCGCAAGCTCGACCTCGTGGCCGCCACCATCCGCGGCAAGAAGGCGGCCTCGGCGGTGAACGAGCTCACCTTCTCGAAGAAGCGCATCGCGCAGGACGTCAAGAAGGCGCTGAACTCGGCGATCGCCAATGCCGAGAACAACCACAATCTCGACGTCGACCGGCTGGTCGTGGCCGAGGCCTCGGTCGGCAAGAGCCTCGTCATGAAGCGATTCCACACCCGCGGTCGCGGCCGCGCGGCGGGCATCGTCAAGCCGTTCAGCCATCTCACCATCGTGGTGCGCGAGCGCCCCGAGGCGGAGGAAAAGTAACATGGGTCAGAAGGTCAATCCGATCGGCCTGCGTCTCGGCATCAACCGGACCTGGGATTCGCGCTGGTACGCCGAAGGCGGCGAATACTCGACCATGCTCCACGAGGACATCCACATCCGGAAGGTCCTGCGGGAGCGGCTCGCCCAGGCCGGTGTCGCCAAGATCGTCATCGAGCGGCCGGCCAAGCGCGCCCGCGTCACCATCCACACCGCCCGCCCGGGCGTGGTGATCGGCAAGAAGGGCGCCGACATCGAGAAGCTGCGCGGCGACCTCGCCAAGATGACCAAGGGCGAGGTGGCGCTGAACATCGTCGAGATCCGCAAGCCCGAGATCGACGCCACGCTGATCGCCGAGAACATCGCCCAGCAGCTCGAGCGCCGCGTCGCGTTCCGCCGCGCCATGAAGCGCGCCGTGCAGTCGGCGATGCGCCTGGGCGCCCAGGGAATCCGCATCAACTGCTCGGGCCGCCTGGGCGGCGCCGAGATCGCCCGCATGGAGTGGTACCGCGAGGGCCGCGTGCCGCTGCACACGCTGCGCGCCGACATCGACTACGGCACCGCGACCGCCTTCACCACCTTCGGCACCTGCGGCGTGAAGGTTTGGGTGTTCAAGGGCGAGATCATGGCGCATGACCCGATGGCGCACGACAAGCGCGCCGAGGAGGCCGCGCCGCAACGGACCCCGGCGCGCGTCGAGCGCACCGAGCAGAGGGACGCGTAGGCAATCATGCTGCAACCCAAGCGCACCAAGTACCGCAAGGCCTTCAAGGGCCGCATCAGCGGCGCCGCCAAGGGCGGGTTCAATCTCGACTTCGGCTCGTTCGGGCTGAAGGCGATGGAGCCGGACCGCCTGACCGCGCGCCAGATCGAGGCCGCCCGCCGCGCCATCACGCGCCACATGAAGCGCGCCGGCCGCGTCTGGATCCGCGTGTTCCCGGACGTGCCGGTGTCGAAGAAGCCGGCCGAGGTCCGCATGGGCTCCGGCAAGGGCGCGCCCGAGTTCTGGGCAGCCCGCGTCAAGCCGGGCCGCGTGCTGTTCGAGCTCGACGGCGTGTCCGCCACGATCGCCAAGGAGGCGCTGGCCCTCGCCGCCGCCAAGCTGCCGATCAAGACCCGTTTCGTCGCCCGCGTGGGCAGCGAGGGCTAAGGAGAAAGCCATGAAGGCCAGCGATCTTCGCCCCAAGACTCACGACCAGCTCAAGGAAGAGCTGTCGAACCTGCGCAAGGAAGCATTCAACCTGCGTTTCCAGAAGGCCGGCGGTCAGCTCGGCAAGACGGGTCGCGTGCGCCAGGTGCGCCGTGACATCGCCCGCATCAAGACGGTGCTGGGCGAGAAGGCCGCGGGCTAAGGAGTAAGGAACAGATGCCGAAGCGAATTCTCGAAGGCGTCGTCGTCAGCGACAAGATGGACAAGACCATCGTCGTGAAGGTCGAACGGCGCGTTCAGCACCCGATCTACAAGAAGTTCATCCGCCGCTCGAAGAAGTACCACGCGCACGACGAGACCAATGCCTACAAGGGCAAAGTCGGGGAGCTGGTGAAGATCCGCGAGTGCCCGCCGATTTCCCGGACCAAGACCTGGGAAGTCTTCGTCGAAGCGGCGAAGGCCTAGGGGAGCGCAGGGAGCAGTCACATGATCCAGATGCGTACCAATCTTGACGTCGCCGACAATTCCGGCGCCAAGACCGTCCAGTGCATCAAGGTGCTCGGCGGCTCGCGCCGCAAGTACGCCGCGATCGGCGACATCATCGTCGTCTCGGTCAAGGAAGCCCTGCCGCGCCGCGGCGTGAAGAAGGGCGAGGTGCATCGCGCCGTGGTGGTGCGGACCGCGTTCCCGCTGCGCCGGGGCGACGGCAGCGCCATCCGCTTCGACCGCAATGCTGCCGTGCTGATCAACAAGCAGAACGAGCCGATCGGCACCCGCATCTCGGGTCCGGTGACCCGCGAGCTGCGCGGCAAGAAGTTCATGAAGATCATCTCGCTCGCGCCGGAGGTCCTCTAATGAAGATCCGCAAGGGCGACCGCGTGAAGGTCATCGCCGGCCGCAGCAAGGGCAAGGTGGGCGACGTGCTGCGCGTCCTGCCGGCCGAGGACCGGGTCGTGGTGTCGGGCGTCAACGTCATCAAGCGCCACACCAAGCCCAGCCGCACCGGCGAGGGCGGAATCATCGAGCGCGAGGCCGCGATCCACGTCTCCAACGTGGCCCTGCTGCATGACGACAAGCCGACCAAGGTCGGCTTCAAGTTCCTCGAAGACGGCCGCAAGGTGCGCGTGGCGCGCGCCTCCGGCGAAACGATCGACCGTTAGGAGAACGCGCCATGGCCGCGCGCCTGCAAGAGCATTACACAAAGACCGTCCGTGAGGCGCTCACGAAGGAGTTCAACTACAAGAACGCCTTCGAGGTGCCGAAGATCGAGAAGATCGTCATCAACATGGGCGTCGGCGAGGCGGTCAACGACCGCAAGGCCGTCGACGGCGCGGTGAACGACCTGACGGCGATCACCGGCCAGAAGCCGGTCGTCACCAAGTCGCGCAAGTCGATTGCGACCTTCAAGCTGCGCGAGGGCATGGCGATCGGCGCCAAGGTCACGCTGCGCCGCGACCGCATGTACGAGTTCATCGACCGCCTGATCAACATCGCCCTGCCGCGCGTCCGCGACTTCCGCGGCCTGAACGGCAAGTCGTTCGACGGCAATGGCAACTACGCCATGGGCCTGAAGGAGCAGATCGTGTTCCCGGAGATCGACTACGACAAGGTCGACCAGGTGCGCGGCATGGACATCATCATCTGCACGTCGGCGAAGACGGACGCGGAAGCCAAGGCGCTTCTCCGCGGCTTCGACTTCCCGTTCGTGAACTGAGGCCGGAGAAGACGAATGGCCAAGACGAGTTCGGTCAACAAGAACAAGCGGCGCGAGAAGATGGCGAAGCAGTTCGCCGCCAAGCGCGCCAGGCTGAAGGCGATGGCGGTGGACGACAAGCTCACCCCGGAGGACCGGTTCGAAGCCCGCATCAAGCTGGCGGAGCTGCCGCGCAACTCCTCGCCGACGCGCATCCGCAACCGGTGCGAGCTCACCGGCCGGCCGCGCGCGGTCTATCGCAAGTTCAAGCTGTCGCGCTTGGCGCTGCGGCAGCTGGCCTCGCTGGGCGCGTTGCCCGGCGTCGTGAAGTCGAGCTGGTAACGGGAGCCCGTAGACCATGGCGATGACAGATCCCGTCGGCGATTTGCTGACCCGCATCCGCAACGGCCAGTCGGCACGCCTCGACAGCGTGACCGTGCCGGCCTCGAAGATGCGGTCCAACGTTCTCGATGTTCTCCAGCGCGAGGGCTATATCCGCGGCTGGTTCGAGGAGGAGCTCCGTTCCGGCGTGAAGGAGATCCGCATCGAGCTCAAGTACGACAACGGCCGTCCGGTGATCCGCGACATCAAGCGGGTCTCGACCCCCGGCCGCCGCGTCTACTCGAAGATCCGCGAGCTGCCGCGCCATTTCAACGGCCTCGGCATCTCGATCCTGTCCACCCCGCGCGGCATCATGAGCGATGCCGAGGCGCGGGCCGCCAATGTCGGCGGCGAAGTCCTCTGCAAGGTGTTCTGATCATGAGCCGAGTCGGCAAGAACCCGGTCGTCATCCCGCAGGGCGTCACGGTCGACCTCAAGGGCCAGGACCTCAAGGTCAAGGGCAAGCGGGGCGAGCTCTCGCTGGTGGTCCACGACGACGTCGAGGTCACCAAGGGCGACGCGGGCCTCTCCTTCAAGCCGCGCAGCGACAGCCGCCGCGCGCGCATGCAGTGGGGCACCGCCCGCGCCCGCGCCCAGAACATGGTGAAGGGCGTGTCGGACGGCTTCACCATCAACCTCGAGATCAACGGCGTCGGCTACCGCGCCCAGGCGGACGCCAAGAACCTCAAGCTGCAGCTCGGCTTCTCCCATGACGTCGAGGTGCCGATCCCGGCCGGCATCCAGATCAAGGCGACCAAGCCGACCGAGATCGAGATCACCGGCGCCGATCGCCAGCGGGTCGGCCAGATCGCGGCCGAGATCCGCAGCCTCCGTCCGCCCGAGCCGTACAAGGGCAAGGGCATCAGGTACTCGACGGAGACGATCCGCCGCAAGGAAGGCAAGAAGAAGTAAGGCGAACCACGATGGACACCAAAGCTCTTTTCGCCCGCCGCCAGCGCCGTGCCCGCTTCGCACTGCGCAAGGCCGCCAATGGCCGTCCGCGCCTCAGCGTGTTCCGCTCGGGCAAGCACATCTACGCCCAGGTCATCGACGACCTGAAGGGCCTGACCCTGGCCGCCGCCTCGTCGCTCGACGAGGGCCTGAAGGCCAGGCTCAAGACCGGCGCCACCAAGGATGCCGCGACCGAGGTCGGCAAGCTGATTGCCGAGCGCGCGATCGCGGCCGGCGTCAAGGCCGTCGTGTTCGACCGCGGCGGCTACCAGTATCACGGCCGCGTCGCTGCGCTGGCCACTGCCGCCCGCGAGGGCGGCCTGTCGTTCTGAGGAGTTAGCAGATGGCTCGTTCCCCATCCGGTGGTCGTGGCCCGCGCGATCGTGACCGCGGCCGTGATCGCGATCGCGACGAGGAAAACGAACTGACCGACAAGCTGGTCACCATCAATCGCGTCGCGAAGGTGGTGAAGGGCGGCCGGCGCTTCGCTTTCGCCGCGATCGTCGTGGTCGGCGACCAGCGGGGCCGGGTCGGCCACGGTGCCGGCAAGGCGCGCGAGGTGCCCGAGGCGATCCGCAAGGCGACGGAAGCGGCCAAGCGCGGCCTGATCCGCGTGCCGCTGCGCGACGGCCGCACGCTGCATCATGACGTCAAAGGCCGCTTCGGCGCCGGCAAGGTGACGCTGCGCGCGGCTCCGGCCGGCACCGGCATCATCGCCGGCGGCCCGATGCGCGCGATCTTCGAGACGCTCGGCATCAAGGACATCGTCGCCAAGTCGGTCGGCACGTCCAACCCGCACAACATGATCAAGGCGACCTTCAAGGCGCTCGAGCTCCTGAACTCGCCGCGCATGGTGGCGACCCGCCGCGGCAAGAAGGTCGGCGACCTGCTCGGCCGCCGCGACGGCACGCAGGCCGAAGCGACCGCCGAAGCCAGCGCGTAACGGAGCAAACCATGGCTGACAAGAAGACCCTCAAGGTCACCCAGACGGGCAGCCCGATCGGCCGCACGGACGATCAGCTGGCCACCCTGAAGGGCCTGGGCCTCAACAAGCGCCATCGCAGCCGTGTCCTCGAGGACACGCCGGCGGTGCGCGGCATGATCAACAAGGTGCACCATCTGGTGCGCGTCGATGAGGAATCGGCACGATGAGACTGAACGAGATCGCCGACAACGCCGGCGCCCGCAAGCGCCGCATGCGCGTGGGCCGCGGTATCGGCTCGGGCAAGGGCAAGACCTCGGGCCGCGGCGTGAAGGGCCAGAAGTCGCGCACCGGCGTCGCCATCAAGGGCTTCGAGGGCGGCCAGATGCCGCTCTACCGCCG
>Ga0070738_10003139_pt1 | contig 22562 bp, 21 predicted proteins | sample Coa_R2_2_FD_66446 | JGI IMG/M metagenome (GOLD analysis project Ga0070738, IMG submission 66446) | Surface soil microbial communities from Centralia Pennsylvania, which are recovering from an underground coalmine fire - Coalmine... | ecosystem: Environmental > Terrestrial > Soil > Unclassified ... | reverse complement strand
CGGACGGAGATCTCTTCCTCTCGGACGGAGATCTCTTCCTCTCGGACGGAGATCTCTTCCTCTCGGACGGAGATCTCTTCCTCTCGGACGGAGATCTCTTCCTCTCGGACGGAGATCTCTTCCTCCGGGGTGGTGGGACTCTCCCCGCCGATGGCGGGACTCTCCTCTCGGCCCGCGACCTCCTCCTCGCCAGAGGAGATCTACCGCTCCTCGGCCCGATCCTTCTCGGCGGCGCGGTCCATGACGCGCACAAGCCCCGGCGACGCGGCCCGTTCGGTCGGGCGAATGTCCGCCGGCCTCTTGGCCACGGGCTTCTCGGGCGCCGGATCCTTCGGAGGCTCCGGGGTTTTGGCCTCGTCGGCCTTGGTGGCGGCCTTCTCGCGCGCGGCGATCGCCTCCTTGGCCCAGAAGATGAGCGTCGGGATCACCTCGTCGGCGTCGTTGATGCTCGTCCTTCGCACGACCTTCATGGGGTCGGCAATCGCGACGTGCCCGTCCTTGGCGACGAGGAACTGGAGGTCGGCCACGTCGATCCGGTTCTTCTTGAGCGTCTTCTCGATCGACTCGAGGTCCTTGATCGTGTTCTCGTTGAGGAGCTCCCAGCGCTTCTTCGTGTAGAAGTCGGGGTCGCGGTCGCTCGACTCGAAGCGCTTCTGGACGTAAGCCGGCTTCCCGCCGAAGGTCCCGATCGCGAGGATCTTCGCCACGGGTAGCCCCTTCGCCTCGAGGCGGTCGAGGAGCGCCTTCTCCTTCTCGAGCGGGAGCTGGCGGGGAGTCTCGGGGTCGTCATCCTCCTCGCCGAGGGCCGAATCGACGGGGCGCTCGACGATCCCGAGGACGAGGTCGGGGTGGTCCTTCACCTCGTAGAAGCTCTTGAAGGTCCCCTTGCCGATCCGCTCGCCGAGCTTGTAGGTCGACTCGAGCGCGTCCTGCGCTTTCGCCGGGAGGGCGATGAGCAGGAGGAGCGCGACGGCCAGGAGCTTCGACGAGACGGCTCTCATGGTACGAACGGCTCGGTGCGCAAGGGACGTGCCCCGCGCAAGTGCCGCTAGGACCGTGTTCTCCTGCAACCGGAGACGCCAGAGGACGAGACGATCAGATCAGTGCGCGTCCTCGTGCATCCTCCGATGCTGGGCGAGGATGCCGGGGATCACGACGCCCTCGACGCCCGGCCCGAGGTCCACGTTCATGAGGTGAGCCGCGAGGGGGGCTATGTCGATCATCCTGAACGTGTTGATCGTCCGGCCCGACACGAGTCCCGGGCCGGCGGCGATGAAGCCCGTCGCGACCTCATCCCGCGAAGGGAGGTAGCCGTGGTTCCCCTTGAGGTGGGCCGGCCCGAGGACCTCTCCCTGCCCGGAAGCCTCCATGGTGTAGCCAGGCTCGCCCTCGAGGGCGCAGATCGCGCCGGGGAACGCCTCCTCCTTGTCGAGAGCGTCGCGGTCGAGGACCTGGAAGATCCCCTTGTACTTGCTCGCGACGAGCCCCTTGAGGGCGCTCACGATCCGCTCCGAGGTCGCCTTGTCGGCCGGATCGCGCGGATAGATCGCCGCCGCGGCGCCGCCCGTGTTCGCCGCCGCCTGCCACTCGGTGAAGTGGCCCTTCTCGTCCACCTTGAGGAACCCGAGCTCGCGGAGGATCGCGTTCGGCTTCACCGCCGTGTGGACGTCGATCATGCCGTGGTCGCCCGTCACGATCACGTTCGTCGAGGACGCGAGGCCCGCCGTGTCGAGCGCCTTGAGGAGCCGGCCCACGTGCGCGTCCACGTTCGCGAAGGCGTCGTAGACGCTCTGGTCCTCGCGGCCGGCGTGGTGCTGCGCGCCATCCGTCTGGAGGAAGTGGATGCACATGAACCCGGGCTTGTACTTCTCGATGATCTTCGCCGCGGCGTTCGCCGAGGCCACGTCGGTCGCGGGCTCGCCTCGGCCCTCCTCGCTCCAGACCTCGTCGTAGAGACCGGGCGTCGAGTGGCTGCGCATGGCCTCGTGCGCCTCGCCGAACTCGCGGCCGAAGATCTCGCAGAGGTGGTAGTCGATCCCCGTCGCCCCGATCGTGACCGGCCAGTGGATCGCGCTCGTCGAGACGCCCTGCTTGTGGGCGGCGTCCCAGAGTGTCGTCGCCGTGATGTGCGCCTGCTCGTAGTACCAGCGCTTCCCGCCGTCCTTGGGGTCGAAGATCGTGTTCGAGGCGATCCCGTGCCGACCCGTGCGGACGCCCGTCACGATCGAGGTGTGGGAGGGGTAGGTGAGAGTCGGGAAGACGCCGACGCACTTCTTCGCCTGGACGCCGCGGGCCGCGAGGGCGCGGAGGTTCGGCGTCTTGAAGCGGTCCTCGCGATAGGACTCGGGGCGGAAGGCGTCGATCGAGACGAGGAGGACGCGCCCGTGCTCGTTCGAGCTCCGCTTCTGTCCCTGGTCACCCTCGTCCTGGGCCCGGAGCGGGACGATGAAGATGAGGGCGACGGCGAGCGACAAGAGGAGCTTTCGCATGGTCTCTCACTTCCCGGCGCGGAGCTCGGTCCTGATCTTCATCAGGATCTCGAAGTACCGGTAAGCCGGGGTCGCATTCTCCCCTTGATGGTGGTCCGGCCTCAAGACGAGTTCGCCCGTGGCGAGGAGGAGCTTTTTCACGTCGGGGTTCTGATCGACCTTGGCGCGGGTCGCGCGCTCGATGATCCTCAGGTGGTAGGCCTGGTCCGAGGCGCCGCCGTGAGCGTCGAAGCGACGGCCGCCGTACGAGATCCAGTCGATCCCCGCGGCGTGGAGGGCCTTCTTCGCGTCGTCGCCCGCCTTCTTCGCCTCGAAGCCGGACATGGCCTCGACCTCGGCGCGCGTGTGCCCGAGCCCGAGCTTCGAGCGAGGGTCGTCCTCGCCCTCCGGGAAGTACATGCTCTGCCAGAGCCCCTCGACGCTCCCGTAGCGGCGGCCGTCGAGCTCGAAGGGCGTCGCGCCGAGGTTCGAGAAGACGCCGAGCTCGGTCCGCTTCGAGAGGATCACTTCCCCGGGTCCCGCGGCGTCGGGCGTGATCTCCCAGGAGTAGACGTGCGTCCCCGAGGTGAGAGGAGCGAACCACGCCGCGGGATAGACGACCTTCTCGGGTTCCCGCTGGACAGGCGGATCGCTCGAGGCGCACCCGCCGAGGAAAGGAAGCCAGAAGCCAGAAGCCAGAAGCCAGAAGCCAAAGCCTCGGAGCTTCGACCTCTGGCTTCTGGCTTCTGGCTTCTGGCTTCTCATCTCCTCACGTCTCACTTGTCACCTTTCTTCGGCGTCGCGCTCGTCGCCCTTGGCGGCGTCGCCCACGCGCTCGTTGATGAGAGACGACATGCCGGTCGTCCGCGTGAGAGGCGAGATCTTGGCGACGGCGGCCGGGGTCGGGGCGTCCTTCCCCGAGCGGTACTGGTCGAGGCCGTTCAGGTTCACGACCGGGCTGTCCCCGGCGAGGTTCAGGTTCGTCACGAGCCGCTCGAAGAACCGGTCGTCGTTCTGCTGGAAGATCGAGTCGATCATCTTGAGCGGCTCGCGGGCCGGGAAGCGCCGGTCGAGATAGTCGGCGACCTGGTTCTCCGTGATCGGATAGCTCTCGTTCTTGAGGCTCGCCGGGATGTCGAGGCCGTCCTTCTTGTAGGCCTCCGTGAGCCACTTCTTCATGGCGGTGCGCGCGGCGTAGGGGTCCTTCGGCTCGGTCGGGTCGCCGTCGTTGAGCGCCTTGGCGAGCGTCTTCGGGTTCATCTTCGCGGCGACCGAGATCGCGTTGACGATCTGCTTGAGCGTCTCCTGGCCGTCGCGGACGTCGCGGCGGAGGTCGAGGAGCTTCGGACGCTTGGCGAGCTCGTCGAGCGCCTCGAGCTTGGACTTCATCTCGCCCTTCAACTTCGTCATGATCGACGCGTCGCCGTAGCGCGGGTCGCCGCCCACCATGACGAGCTTCACGTTGCTCTCGACCGAGTCGATGAGGTTCCGGTAGGCGTTCTTGCCCATGTCGTCCATGACCACGAGGTCGGCGACCATGCCCTTCTTGATCATGCCGACCTTGTCCTCCCAGCCCATGATCTTGGCGGGGTTGGTCGTCACCATGCGGACGATGTCCTCCTCGGAGAGGGCGCCGTTCAGCTTCTGGCGCGAGTACTGATCGGCGACCTTCATCTCCCAGAGGAGAGACTTGCTGCCCGACGGCGTCCAGTCAGTCCCGAGCGCGACGACGGCGCCGGCCTTCCGGGCCGCGAGGACGTCGGTCGTCTCACCGTAGAGGAGGAGGTTCGAGAGGGGCGACCAGACGATCTTGGGGCCCTCGCCGATGATCTTCGCCCAGTCCTTGAAGTCCTGGGGCTTGAGACCGGTCGCGTGGATCGCGACCAGGTTCTTCAAGAGGAGGCCCGCTTCTTTGAGCCCCGGCGTGTTCGACGCCGTCATGGGCTTCCTCGGGTTGTAGTCGGGGTTCGAGTACTCGAGGCGGGACTTCTCGTCGACCCCCTCGGCCAGGTGAAAGAAGAACGCGCTGGTCTTGGCGATCCGGTCCTTGGACGCGACGAGCGCGTCGCTCATGCCGAGGACGTCCGAGCCGACGTTGTCGTTCTCGAAGTTCTTGCCCTCGACGTTGCGGATGAGCTGGTTCGTGGCGCCCGCGTCCCGGAGCCCGCCCTGGACCGTCGTCGTGCCGCCCACGATCTCCTTTATGTTCGCGTACTTGAGCGCCTCGGTCTGGAGGTCGTAGAGCTTCGAGTCCGTGACGATCGTCTTCGGGTTGTTGATGTCTCGCTGATACTGCTTCACCCCCGGCCACTGGTTGCGGTTGTCGTACTTCTTCGGCGTCTCGTAGAGCGGCAGGAAGTCGTAGGTCAGGTGGTTGTGGAGGTTCATGAGGCCCGGGTAGATCACGCCCTTGGTGTTGATCGCGATCGCGCCCTCGGGGACGGGTGCGTCGATCGGGAGGATCTCTTCGATCTTCCCGTTGCGGATGAGGAGCGAGGCCTCCTTCACCGTGTTCTTCGCGTCCATCGTCGCGACCTTCCCGCGGAGCAGGATGCCGCCCTCGGGCGTCCATTGAGCATGGGCCGTCGAGGAAACGACGAAGACGAAGACGCTCGCCAGCGTCAACCGCTGAAGGTACCGGATCACGAAGTCACTCCCATCTCGCTGGCCGCAATTCGGCCGAACGACGAACAACCCTCGAGCCGCGAGAGGCGCAAAGCCGAGGCCACTCACGCGACGAGCGACCGAGAGCGGGAAGCGATGGGTGGATAACTCCCGTTCGAGGGCGCGTGACACTGTTCGGACGGTTCACCACGGAACGGACATTCGAGTCACTTGGGTCTCAGCGGACGCGACGCAAGCGTTGCCGCTCTCCCTAGTCCCTTGACTGCTAGACATCTGTAAGCGGAGGAGGCTGGCACGCAATTCGATCCGCCCCCTTCCCAACAACCGCCATCGTGCGATGGGGAGGCGAACAGTGATCTTCAACAGAAGACGTCCGGTCGCAGCGATCCTGCTCTTGTTCCTGCTCTCGTCGGCGTGGGCGGGGCCCGAGACCCGGACCGAGGTCACGCTGCCGGGGAACGAGTCCTTCTATCAGCTGATGAAGGAGAAGCTCGCCGACGCCGTGAGCGCCGAGCGCGACGCGCCCTTCACCATCAGCGCGGCGAAGATCAAGACCGCGCTCGAGAGCATGGACCCGGGCTACTTGAAGTCGAAGCTCCAGCTCATGCTGCCCGAGGGCTCGGCCTCGAAGGACCCGTCCATCGCGACGGCGCGCGAGCAGACGTTCAACACCTTTCTCAAGGACGTCGAGCGGGCCTTCCGCGGCAAGAAGGTGACGGCCGCCGAGCTCGTGGACGACCCGAAGTTCAAGGCTGCCCTCGGCAAGGCGATCGGACGCGACCCCGAGGCGCAGGGCTCCATGACGGACCCGAAGAACATAGGTCTCAACCGCCTCACGTTCGGCGCCCTAGTCGCGCTCGGTTCGGGCGGCGGAGTCAACGTGCCGCTCGACGACGCGTCGCACTTCATCCTCCTCTCGAATCGCTCGACGAACCGGAAGGGCGGAGCGGACCTCACGGCGTTCATGGACACGCCGACGCACAAGACCCTGCCCACGGCCTACGGGCGGTTCGGGAACGACCTGAACGCCATGCCGCACTCGGACGACGCGAACTTCGTGAAGTCGCTCCTCGAGATCCTCTCCAAGTCCGAGACCAAGACCGTGGAGAAGCTCTCCGACCTCGGCCAGTCCGTCATGACCGACTTCGTCGGCGTCCTCGGGGCCGAGCTCTACCGGGGGATCACGTCGGGCGGGAAGCAGCACTGGGAGACGGACCACGTCGAGGCGACGCTCCTCGCCGACTTCGTCAGGAACAGTGGGATGGTCCTCGAGCCGAAGCGGCCCTACGACCCCAAGGACCCGACGACCGCGCGCGACGCGAGCCAGCCCATGGCGCCCGACGAGGCGCGCCTCAAGATGGACGGGACGTTCAAGGACTTCCTCGGCAAGGGCGGCTTCATGCACCCGCGCCCGCAGCGCCGGCTCCTCTCGACGCTCGTCACGGACTTCGTGAAGCTCACCAAGGACGGCAAGGCGGCGGTGAATCGACTCGCCGAGGCCATGGGCCTCGAGAACCCTACTGGCGACATGTACCAGGACATGGCGACCTACACGATGTCCGACGCCGCGGCGAAGACGAAGGCCGGCCAGGCGGAGTTCCTCGCGGCGAGCAACGACTTCTTGACCAAGGTCCGCGAGTCGGGCGCTGAGGCCCTCGCGAAGAACGGCGGCAGCATGGCGAAGTTCTTCCAGTCGCGGGGCGTAGGCGCCCCGGCCAAGACCGACGGCGTCAACGGCGCCCTCGGGAAGGACCTCCTCCAGGAGCGGGTGCACCAGGCGACGGACGTCGAGGACGCCGCCGAGGAGCGCTGAACGCCGGAGGCTCCGGAAACGAAGAACCGCGGAGGCGAGAGCCTCCGCGGTTCCGTTTCGGGAAGCCGAGCTCTACTTCTTGTCGAGCTTGGTCATCTCGATGGTCGTGGTGCCGTTGTCGCTCGTCGTGACGCTCTTGGCGACGAGGCCCTGGTACATCCAGCTCTCCGTCGTCATCTTGACGCCGCCGGCCTCCATCTCCGACTTGCCGTGCTTGCACTTGAACTCCCCGGCGCCGACCTTGATCGTCTCGGTTCCGAGGTCCTGGTACTTCGCGGTGCTGTCCGTGGCGGTGCCCGTCGTCGGCCACGGATTGACGGGCGAGTCTGCCGCCGGCGCGCCGGGAAGGTCGCTGCCGTTCATGCTCGTCTTGGACTCGGAGGTGAGGATGTAGCCCTTGTCGTCCTTCGACTTGAGGGTCTGCGTCGTCACCGTCGTCATCTTCATCGGCGCCGGCTTCGTGTTGTCGATCGACATCGTCATCTGGTAAGCGGAGCCCACACCCGCCGACTTCCAGAAGAACTCGTCGGCCGCCGGCTTGTCGGCCGGCTTGTCGGCCGGCTTGTCGGCCGGCTTGTCGGCGGGCTTGTCACCGCCGCCCGCGGGGGTCGTCCCGCCCGAGGGGGCCGGAGTCGTGTTCGTCGCCTGCTCCTGCGGGCACCCGCAGAGCAGGAGACCCGTCGCGACCAGCACCAGAATGGACCTGAGCACCTGAGCTCTCCTTCCCGGGATCGATCCGATCCCAGTTCTATGTTTGAATTGGAAGGCCACCCGGGCACGCGAGTGGCCCGGCGGCCGAGGATTCTCATCCAGATCGAGTGAAACCGCAACCCCGGTTGGACGCGTGCGGGCGTGTGGAGCCCGCACGCATCCACACCGTCAGTGACTGTGCCCCTCGTGCGAGTGCCCGTGCGAATGGCCGTGGGAATGGCCGTTGCCGTGCCCGTGCGAGTGGTCGTGCGAATGGTCGTGGGCGTGATCGTGCGAGTGGGTGTGCTCGCCGTGTGCGCCGTGCTCGTGCTCGTGGCTGTGCTCGTGGCTGTGCTTCTCGCCGCCGTGCTCGTGCTCGTGCGAGTGGTGGTGCGCGGCGCCCTCGGCGTGCGAGTGCGTGTGCTCGTGCTCGCCGCCGCCGTGGCCGCCGGACTTCATCATCTTCTCCATCTCGGCCATCATCTCGGCGTCCGACACGTCCTTCACGTGCGTGTAGAAGCCCCAGAGATGCCCGTCCGGATCGGAGAGAGCGCAGGTCCGGTCGCCGTAGAACTTGGTCTCCGGCGCCGCCATGGACTTGGCGCCCGCCGCGACGGCGTGGGCGTAGAACTTGTCCACGTCCGGCACCGCGCAGTAGAGCGTGAGGGGCGAGCCGCCGAGCTGGCTCGGCGTCGAGCCCATGCCCGGATGGGGCGTGCCCATCATGATCGCGTGCCCGTGGTGCTCCATCTCGGCGTGCACGACCATGCCGCCCGGACCCTCCATGGCCCGGGTCTCCTTCATGCCGAAGGCCTTCTTGTAGAAGTCGAGCGCCGCGCGCCCGTCCTTCACGTGCAGGTAGGGGATCACCCAGGCGTAGCCGCCCGACGCCTCGGGCTTCTTCGCCGGCGACTTCTTGGCCGCCGACGCCTTCTTCTTCGCCGCCGGCTTCGCCTTCTTGGCCGCGGGCTTCTTGCTCGCGGCTTTCGCCTTCGCCTTCTTCTTGGCCACGGATTCGGACTCCCGTCCCCGGACCCGCATCCCGGGAAGCGGGGGCAGATCCTACGCTGTTTGTCTTCACGGCATCAACGTCGATAGACTGAGCGGGTGCAAGTCCTGGCTCCACGCCTGCTCGGGCGTGTCTTCACGCCCGCGCCCGTCGCGAGGAGACTCGCCCGGCGTACGCTCGCGGGGCTCGAGGGGGAGCTGCGCGTCCTCGACCCGGCATGCGGCGAGGGGGCGCTCCTCGCCGCGGTGCGCGATGAACTGGGAGAGCGTGTCTCGCTCGAGGGCTGGGACAAGGACGGCCCGACGCTCGCCCGGGCCCGCGAGGCGCTGCCCGCTGCGCGCCTCGTTCGCCGCGACGCCCTGGCAAACCGGAGCCGGGGGCGCTTCGACGCCGTCCTCGCCAACCCGCCCTGGGTGAGCTTCTCGGGCCGCGAGCGCGTCGCGATCTCTCCCGCCGAGAGGGCGCGGCTCCGCGAGCGCTTCGAGAGCTTCGCCGGGTGGCCGTCGCTCCAGGGTCCCTTCCTCGAGCGCGCGCTCGACCTCGTGCGGCCAGGAGGGCGCGTCGGCTTCGTGCTTCCGCGCCAGGTGCTCGAGCTCCAGCGCTACGCGCCCCTCAGGAACGTCGTCGCGGCCCGAGCGCGGATCCTCGAAGTCGAGGACCTCGGCGAGCGTGTCTTCGACGGCATCTGCGAGCCAACCGCGACCGTCATCCTCGAGGCGGGCGCGGGCGCTCCGGGCGCCAGCTGGAAGGCGCCGCTCACGCTCGCGCGCTGGGCCAGGCGTGCGCTCGCTCGACTCGACCGCTTTCCGCGCTTCCCGCGCGAGCTCGTCTCCGACCCGGGCGTCCACACCGGGAACGCGGCCCGCGTCGTCCTCTCGGAGAAGAAGCGGAAGGGCTTCGTCCCGTGCCGCGAGGGGAAGGACGTGCATCCCTTCTCGCTCGCGGCGCCGCGGATCTTCGTCGCCCGGAGCCCCGAGCTCGAGCCGCCGCTCTACGCTCGCGTCGCCGCGGCCTCGCGGTACGCTCAGGTGGACATTCTCCTCCGGCAGACCGCCGACCGCCCGATCGCGGCGCGCCACGAGCCCCGCGCTCACTTCCGGAACAGCGCCCTCGCCGTGACGAGCGGTCCCTTCCCGGTCGAGCTCTTCCTCGCGCTCCTCAACTCGAAGCTCTTCGGGCTCGCGCACCGGGCCGGTCAGGCGGACGCTCGGCAGCGAGCGTTCCCCCAGGTCAAGGTCGGCGCGATCGCCGCCCTCCCGTTCATCCCGCGTGCGCCCGAGACCCTGATCGCGCTCGTCCGGAGGCGCGAGCAAGGCGCTCGCGTCGACGCCGCGCTCGAGCGCGCGGTCTGCCGCCTCTTCGGGATCGACGACGACGCCGTGAGCGCGCTCCTCCGGTGGTCGCCGTGAGCGACGACACGCTCCGCAAGCTCGAGCGCGAGGTCGCGTCGGGACCGCCGAGCGTCCGGATCCGCCTCGCGGCCGAGCTCGAGCGGAGCGGACGCACGGACGACGCCGTGACCGTCCTACTCGCCGCGCCGGCCGACCGCGCGGTGCGGCGCGCTCTCGGACGTTTCCGCGGTCCCGCGCCCAACGACTGGAGCGCCCCGCAAGGCGACGCGCGCAACACCCGCCGCTCGCCGGCGCGCGGCCCGCGCGGAGAAGGGAGGGTCCTCGAGCGCCGCCCGCTCGCCCCCGAGGGCCACACGTTCTTCGGTCGCTCCCAGGACCAGCGCGTCCTCAGCCCCGAGCCCGTGCCTCCCCCGCTCCTCACCGGCCCCTACGTCTACTACTCGCTCGCGACGGGCCGCCGCGTCCTCGCCGCGACGGCGGACGGGCACGTCATCGCCGAGAACCTCGGCGCGGGCGGCTTCGAGTGGTCCGCCAACCGCGATGGGCGCGTCGCCTGGCGCATCCTCATGCCGGCGGGCGACCACGAGGGCGATCCGCGCTTCTGGTCCCGTCCCCACGCGGCCATCGCGGAGGATGCGACGGTCTTCGGGGTCACCTCGCTCCGCAAGCTCATCGCCGTCGAGCCGAACGGCGAGCGCCGCTTCGAGCATGACCTCGCCGCCCGCGTCGAGGCGCTCGCGCTCGACGAGGCGCGCGGCCGGTTCCACCTCCTCTACGACAATCCGGTGATGCTGTCGACGCGCGACCTCGCCACGGGAAGGGAGATGTTCGCCGCCACGCTCGCCCAGCTCCCCGCGGCCCACGAGGCGATCGTGTGTGACGACGGCCGCGTCGCCTGCATCTCCGCCTTCGCGCGCGTCGCGATCGTCGGAGTCTCGGGAGAGGTCGAGCGTCAGATCAGCTTCGCCGAGCGCGTCGGCGGCGCTCACGGCGCGCTGACGCCCTCGGGAGAGCTCGTCGTCGTCTCGAGCGACGAGACGGGGGCGGGCGTGTCGCACTTCGACCCCGCGTCGGGCGCCAACCGGGGCTTCTTCTTCGCGCGCGATTGTCGCGGAGCGCCCGCCATCGACAAGGACGGCACGATCTACCTCGACGGCGGCGGTCGCTACGTCATGGGCTTCGCGATCGCGGGCGGCGCCCAGGTCTACAAGGTGGAGCGGCCGACTCTCTGGATGGCGCCCGACCAGCCCAAGAGCGAGTTCGCGCTCCGCGAGGGCGAGGTCGACTTCATCGAGGTGACGAAGGACGGCGTCACCTTGATCCGCGTCGGCTGACGGCTACCGCTTCTTCTTGACCTTGGCGCGAGCCTTCGCCGAGTCGGCGTCGGAGAGGAGCACCTCGGCGCCCTTCTCGAGGTCGCCCTGTTTGTGCCAGGTCTCGAGGACGCGCCCCTTCGGCGGAGCAGCCGGGTCGGTCGCCGGCCCGCCCTTGATCCAGGCGATGAAGGCGCGCGCCGAGTCCTCCGTCGTGTTGTAGGTCTTCGCGATGTGGGCGACAGCCTCGGCCTCGGGCTTCCCGGCGGCGAAGAACTTGTCGTTCGCCTTCACGGCCTGGCGGAGCTCGAGGACGGTCAACGCGCGACGCATCTCGGGCACGCTGGCCCTCCTTCACTCATCAAACAGAAATGGGACCCGCGATGCGAGTCCCATCCTGTGGTGTACTATTACCGAAAAGGGGGGAAAAGTGGGGAAAACGGTAAACGCACACCTTTGATGGCACTCTAGCCGTGCCCCCGATGGTGCGTCAAGATCGGCCACGCCCTCTTCGACGACACGCGCCGCCGTAACCACTGAGTCTACTTACCCTTGTAGGACTCCACCGCCGCGTCACGGTGTTCGAACACCTCGAACAATCTGTGGAGCCCGAGCATGGTGATGACGGTTTTCGCGATGTCGCGCATCGAACAGAAGCGGATGTCGCCTCCCATGTTACGTGCCTTGTTCACGTAACTGATGAAGACGCCCATGCCGTTCGACGAAATGTACGTCAGCTCGGCGCAGTCGACGACGATCCGGGGGCGGTTCTTCTCGAGGAGCCCCTTCAAGGTCTTGTCCACGAGCTCGATCGTGTGCCGGTCGATGAACCCCGCGAGGACGAGGACCGAGACCGGCCCGCGCTCCTCGATCGTGATCGAGAGCTTCTCGCCTTCCTTGGCGCCCTCCTTGGCGGGGGCGGCCTTCTTGAAGTCGGCGACGGCGTCGCGCTCGGTGTCCTTTATGGCCAGGAGCTTCGTGATGTTGAGGTAGGAGACGACGGTCCGCGCCTCGTCGCGCATGTTGCAGAACTTGATGTCGCCGCCCGTCTTGCGGATCTTGATGAGGTGCGAGAGGAAGACGCCCATCCCCTCGGACGAGATCGAGCCGAGCTTCTCGCAGTTGACGACGATCCGGAGCTTTCCCCGGTCCGCGAGACCGACGAGCATCCGGTCGAGGTCCGCCACCGTGCGCCTGTCGAGGGCTCCGTCGAGGTCGAGGACGGTGACCCCGCCGTCGAGGTCCCGCGTGGCGAGCCGGAGCTCCTTCATGCCCGCCTACACTAGCGCTCGAAAGACGCGGCTGTCAAACTCGCCGCCCGTGCGCCGGATCGACGTGGCTTCCGAGCAGCGCCGCTTCCCGTGCGATGCGTCGCGGATCGCGGCGCTCGCGACCTCGGTGCTCGACGCCGAGAAGCGGCGGGGCGGCCTCTCGGTCGCCCTCGTGGACGACCGCGCGATCGCGCGGATCCACGTGGACTTCCTCGGCGTCCCCGGACCGACCGACGTCGTGAGCTTCCCCCTCGAGGACGAGCACGATGGGCTCCTCGGCGAGGTCGTCGTCTCCACGGACACCGCGGCCCGGGAAGCGCGCGCGAGGGGACTCTCCCTCGAGCGAGAGGTCTTCCTCTACATCGTGCACGGGATCCTCCACCTCTGCGGCTGGGACGACCATGACCCCACCGAGAGGCGGCGCATGCACGCGCGTCAGGAGGAGCTGCTCGAGGCCTTCCTGAAGGGAGGCTTGTCGGCGTCGAAGTCCGGCGCGGGGAGCTCGCGACCCAGGCGCTCGACTTCGTCGGGCGGGAGATCGTCGAGCCGGACGCCGGAGCCGCGGAAGACCTCGAGCCCCCTCGATCGAGCCACGATCTCGCGGCGCGTGCGGCCGCGCGGGGCGTCGGCCCAGGGCGAGCGCCGCTCCTCGAAGCGGAAGAAGCGCGGGACGACCGACAGGAGATAGCGCCAGTAGTAGGGGTTGTCGGTCTGGAGGAAGAGCTCGCCAGCGGGCCTCAGCACCCGCCATGCGCGAGCGAGGAAGGCGGGCGTCAGCATCCTCTTCGAGCGGTCCTCGACCTCGTAGTAGGGCTGCGGGTGATAGACGTGGAGCTCATCCACGCACGACCCCTCGAGCCGCTCCATGAAGAAGGAGATGGCGTCGCCCCACGCGTAGCGCACGTTCGAAAGCCCGCGCTCGCTGGCGCGCCGCGCGGCGTGGTCGATCGCCTGCGGGACGGCGTCGATCCCGAGGTGGTCGCGATCGGGTCTCGCGATCGCCGACCCGAGGAGGTAGCGGCCGTTCCCGCAGCCGAGGTCGAGGACGCGCTTCGCCTCGCGGCCGAAGACGGTCCTCCAATCGAACGTCTTCCCCTTCGCGGGGATGGACGCGCGGGTCCGCGTCCAGCGCTCGCGCGGCAGGACCTTCCCCGGGAACGGGACGCCCTCGTCGGTCTCAGAACTTCGAGAACTTGTCAGGCCGCCGATCCTCCTCGGGCGGGAGGGCCTCGGTGTTCGTCGGCTTGGGCTTGGCGAACTTGTGGTCGTCGAACTTCTTCGGCTTGGCCTTCTGGAGCTCGGCCGGGTTGACCACAGGCTTCGCGAACCGCCCCCGCACGAAGCCCTTCGGCTTGCCCGGCTCGGGCTTGCCGTCCCCGGCGGGCCCGATTCCCTCGATCCAGCCGAGCTTCTTCGCCGCCTCTTCGTTCTTGGCGGTCTCGGCCGTGTTCTTCTGGTCCTGCTTCTTCTTCTGCTTGAACGCCTCGAAGGGATCGAGGCCCTTGGGGTCGGCCATCGCAGCTTCCTCGTGTCCCGAGATTAGCACTTCGGGGGCGAGGAAACAGCGCCGTGCTACTCTCCCGGCGTGAGGCGCTTCTCCCGGCAGACGGACGGCCACGCCATCGAGTCCTCGGAGCTCGGCGTCCGCGCCACGCTCCACGGACCGCTGGGGGAGCGCGCCCGCGCCGCGATCGAGGAGAGCCTGGCCGGGTGCCCGGGGACGAGCTTCGAGCTCGACCTCGAGGGCGCGTCGGCGGAGGACGCCGCCATCATCATGAACCTCGTCGCGCGCGCCGAGCGCTCGGGCTCGCGCGTGCGGCTCCGCTCGCCGGGCGCGCCGCTCTACGAGCGGCTCCGCGGGCTCGGGCCGCTCGCCCTCGAGCGCGTCGCGCCGCGCGAGGAGCCGGCGGAGGACTGGGGCCCCTGGCGTGTCGAGAGCGTCCTCGCGACGAGCCGCGGCCGCGTCGCGTTCGCGCGCGACGCCTCCGGCCGGCGCGTCTTCCTCAAGACGTGCCCCGAGGCGCCGGCCCGAGCGTGGCTCGCGAAGGGTCCCCACCCCAACCTCGTCGCGGTCCTCGACATCGACGCGAGCCGGGGCCTCGTCGCCCTCGAGCCGGTCACCGGCCCGCCCCTCGACGTGGTCCTCGAGCGGAGCGGACCGCCCGCGCGCTCTACGGCGATCGCGATCCTGCGCGACGTGGCGAGCGCGCTCTCGAGGCTCGCCGCTCCGGCGCCGGCGCTCGTCCACGGCGACCTCAAGGCGTCGAACGTCGTCCTCGCGCGGGAAGGAAGGGCCGTCCTCGTCGACCTCGAGCTCGTGCGCGAGGCGGGATCTCCGGGAGCCCTCGCCGCGAGCGAGGGGTGGGCGGCTCCCGAGCGCCTCGCCGGCTTGCCCGCGAGCCCCGCCGAGGACGTCTACTCGTTCGGAGTCCTCGCGTCGGGCCTCCTCGCCGACGCCGCGGGCCCCCTCGAGCCGCTCGTCGAGGCCTGCCGCTCCGAGGATCCGGCCGCGCGCCCGACGATCGGCGCCGTCCTGGAGGCGCTCGGGGCGACCGCCGCGGACGACGGCCTCGCGTGTGCTTCCTGCGGGAAGTTCGTGTACCGGCGCGCGACGGCTCCCTTCGAGTGCATCCTCTGCGGCGGTCCGACCCGGGCCCGCTCGACGATCGAGGTCGTCCAGAAGGCCGGCGAGCCGCCAGCCTTGGGCCACGACCCGCGCGCGCGCATCGAGACGGCGCAGGCGCTCCTCCGCCTCGGGCGCGCGCGCGACGCGCGCGATCTCGTCCTCGACATCGCGGGGCCTTCGCGGCTCGCCGCCGAGGCCGCCATGGTCCGCGCCGAGGCCCTCCTCGACCTCGACCAGCCCGTCGAGGCGCGCGACGCCCTCGACGCCTGCGGCGGCGAGCTCGCGACGAGCGAGCGACGCGCGGCGAGGGCCGCGATCCTCCGTGCGCGCGCGCGCGACGCGGAAGGCGACCTCGAGGGAACCCTCGCCTTCCTGGCGCGCGCCCGCAGGACGAGCGAGGCGGACGACCTCCTCGCCCTCGCCGCGGTCGTCGAGGGCCGCGCGCTCCTCCGGCGCGGCTCGCTCGAGGCGGCGCGCGCCGTCCTCGAGCGCGCCACGGAGGCCGCGAGCGACGGCCTCTCGACCGCGCTCGCGGTGGCCGAGGCGCGCCGGACGCTCGCGGTCGTCCTGGCTCGCGAGGGGGCGTGGAAACGCGCGTCGGAGCTCGCCCGCGAGGCCCACGACGCCGCGGCAGAGAGGGGGTCGCCCCTCGGGATCGTCCGCGCCTCGCGCACGCTCGCGTGGGTCCTCCTCGACGAGGGGCGCCCGCTCCGCGCCGCGGAGCCGCTCGCGGTCGCGGGAGCGCTCGCGCGCCGCGTCCTCGCCCCCGCCGAGACCGCGAAGGTCGCGCTCCTCGAGGGCGAGATCGCGCTCGAGCTCGGCCGCGTCCCCTCGTCCCGCGAGGCCGAAAGGAAGACGGGCGCCCGCTTCCTCGTCCTCGCCGCGCGCGCCGAGCGCTCGGTCGAATTCGCGACGCGCGCGCTCCAGGCGCTCGCCGGAGCGTGGGACGCGCCGGCCGCGCAGGTCGCGCTCGCCGAGGCGCTCGAGGCGGCGCGAGACGCGCGCGCCGAGACCGCCGCGCTCGACGCCGAGCGCGCCGCCCTCCTCGCGCGCCTCCCCGTCGAGGCCGCACGGGCGGCGGGCGTCCTCGGGCGCGTCGCGCTCGCTCGCGGCGAGGTGGAGTCGGCGTGCCGCCACCTCGAGCGCGCCCTCGACCGGGGCGGAGGCCGGGCGCGGCGCGCTCTCGTTCTCCTGCGCGAGGACCTCGCGCGTGCCTACGACGCCGCCTCGCGCCGGACCGAGTCCGAGGAGGCGCGCGAGCAGGCCCGAGCGCTGCGGGCGTTCCTCGGAGACCCCGATGCCCGAGGGTGACCTCGCACGCCTCCGGGCCGACAGGGTCGCCCTCGGTCTCCTCGCCTTCGCGGCGCTCGTGCGGGCGCTCTTCCTCGCGCAGGTCTTCGACCTGGGCCTCGAGCTCCGGGGCCGCGTCAACCTCGACGCCTACAACTATCATCGCCGCGCCGTGAGGATCGTCGAGGGCGATGTCCTCGGGCGCGAGCGCTTCGACTTCTCGGGGCGCTGGCCGGACGAGCCCGGCCACCCGCGCTCGAGCTTCGCGATCGAGATCCTCGGCGAGAAGCGCTACGACGAGACCTTCGGTCCGCGCGTCTACTTCGACTACCCGGGCTATCCCTACTTCCTCGCCTCGTTCTACGCCATGTTCGGCGAGGGCGGACGCAGCGTCCTCGTCGCGCAGGAAGCGCTCGACCTCCTGGGGTGCGCGCTCGTCTACCTCATCGCGCTCAGGCTCCGTGACCGGACCGTCGCGCGCGTCGCCCTCGGGCTCGCGGCGGCCTGGGGACCGCTCGTCTTCTACGCCGGCTTCGTGCTCCGGGACTCGGTCCTCGCGTTCCTCGGGACGGCGATCGTCTACCTCGGCGCGAGGCGAAGCTGGCTCGTGTGCGGCGTCGTCTTCGGGCTCGCCTGGATCGTGAAGGGGAGCCTCGTCTTCTTCCTCCCACCGATCGCCCTGGCCCTCGGGAGACGCCCCCGCGAGATCGCCCTGTTCATCGTCGGCGCGCTCCTCGGCGTGAGCCCCGTCGCGGCCAGGAACGTCGCCCTCGGCGTGAGCCCGCTCCGCGTCTCGACGGTCGAGGAGGCGTCGCTCGTCATGTACAACCAGCCGGCCGCGGGGACCCGCCAGCAGGTCTACGACTTCCCGGCGGCCCGCGGGATCGCGGACGGATGCCCGGAGGTCTCGAGCCTCGCCATGTATCGCGCGGCCGTCGCGGCCCACGCGAGCAAGGCCGACTACCTCGGGCTCGTCGCGACGCGGCTGCTCGAGCACGTCCGCGCCGACGACGCGTTCGACAACGTGCGCTTCTCCTACCTCGGGCCGGGCCTCCTCTCGCTCAGCCTCGCGCCCGTCCGATTCAAGCTCGTCCTCGGCTTCGTCGCGATCGGGCTCGTCCTCGCGCTCCTCTCCCCGCGCGAGAGCGTCCTGCTCTTCGGACCTCTCCTCGCGACGCTCGCCATGGCCGCGCTCGCCATGGCGCTCACGCGCTACCGCCTCCACGCCGACCCGATCCACGCGATCCTCGCCGCGCACGGAGCCGTCTGGCTCGTCCGCGAGGCGAGGCGCCGCCGGGCGCACGCGATCTACGCCGCCCTGGGCTCGCTGGCCCTGACGCTCGCGCTCCACGACCCGGTCCCGCCGCCCACGCCCCAGCAGAGGTGGAACTACATCGCGGGCACGTTCGGTCTCGACGCCGCGACGCGGCTCGTTCGCTAGAGGTTCTGTTTGAGAAAACAGAACCTAGCGCCTGCGCGATGTTCGGGGGGCTACGCCCCCCCGAATTCCCCCCGTATGCGGCACTGTCTGCAAGACTCGGCTTCCGCGAACGGCCTCCAGCCGAGTCTTCCAAACAGTGCCTAACGCAGGAACGTGTTCTCGGCGATCGCCCCGGCGCCCGAGTTGGGCATGCCGTGGATCACCTCGACCCCCATGAGCCGGTGCTCGAGGCCGTCGAAGTAGAAGCGCACCTGGTCGTCGCCACGGCGGTCGCCGTTCAACCGGAGCGGCTTCCCGAAGCTGCTCATGATCTCTGGGGTCGACTCGGGCATGGGGCGGTTCGCGGGCGGGCGCGTCGGCAGGAAGCGGCCCATGCCGCCGAACGTGAAGAGGGCCGCGCTCGCCATCTCGCCAACCATGCCCTGGGGCGTGACCCGGTTCACGAAGGTGATCGGGTTGTCGAGCGTCCAGTGCGTCGAGCGGATGCGCGCGCTCTCGTAGACGAGCACGTCCTGGGAGTCGACCCAGGCGAGCGTGTCGGGCGCGCCCGCGACGGCGAGCACATCATCGAGCGTGGACCTCCCGAGCTCGAGGCGCACGAGCTTGTCGGGGTCCTGCGGCGTGCCGTCGCGGGCGGAATCGATGTTGAGACGACAACCCCCGAGGCCCACGAGAAGGAGGGCCAGGACGAGGGCGGATCGCAACGGCACTTAGTTGTTGTTGGCCGCGAGCTCGACGTTCTCGTCCACGTTGGCGACGAACGAGAGGAAGCTCGACATGAAGACCTTGCGCGTCATGAAGGTGAAGCCACGCGCCTGCTTCTCGGGGAAGAAGACGTCGATCTTCTCGCCGCCCCCGCGCCGCATCCGGAGGAAGCCGATCTTGGTGACGAAGCCTTCCTTGCCATCCGACTTCGTCTTGACCTTGGCAGCGAGCTTCAAGGGCTTGGACTCGAAACGCGCGTTCATGGACGTAGCGATCTCCCTCGTTGTTCTAGAGTTTCTGCGGCAAAGGGAAGCTAGGAGGCAGCCTCGTCCGCCGGACGCTGGGGGACGAGCTCCTTGAGCTTCAGATTCATCTGCTTCATCCGACCGGCCGCCGACTCGAGCCAGACACGGAACTCGCCGGCCGACTTCATGCGGCCCGCGAGGGCGGTCGCCTGGTCCTGATCGAGGTCGCGGATGAGGACCACCGGGACGTTCTTGACCACGTTCTCGGCCAGGGCCTCGTTGATGTCGAAGGCGTGCAGCAGCGCTTCTTTGGCCTTCTTGGGGCTCTGGCAGGATTGGAGCGCGATCGCGAACCGCGGCCCCCTGTCGACGGGCTTGACCTTGAACTTGAGGCCCTTCGTCTTGATCTTACGCATGGTGCAACTCCTGCGCCCCCAAGACTCTCGCCGCTGATCCCCTGGACCTTCGGCGCACTGCGCTACCGGTCCTCCCCGAGGCGGGTCATGCTAGCATGCGCGACGCGTCGAGAATAGAGAAATCGCCGGTCATTTGTCCGAACTCCCTGGGAGACAGGGACAAGGGGCAAGCCGACTCGCACGGTTTCCCCAAATTGGGACGAGCGTCCACGCTCGTCCCTTGTCGCCTATCGACGACACGGGCCCGCGAGCGCTCCTCGTAAATGGCCTTGCCCCAGGGGCGAGCGAAGCCCTCGTGTTCGGCGCGCTTGTTGTAGAGGGCCCCTCTGGGAAGCTCTTTCCAGGGTCGGAGCGGCCTGATAGAGTCTCCCCTCAACCGATTCGGGGGGTGCGCGCGATCCCCCTCCGGTCAGCGAGCGCGGGAAGAGGTTGGCGTCATGTTCCACCGCCGATGGTTGCCTCTAGGGGTGGTCGCGCTGGGGGTCGTTTCCAGCATCTCGGCCTGTAGCGGACTCCTCAATCGAGGCTCGGGCACGGGTCAGCCCTACTACGGTCCCGGCACCGGGCCGGTGGGATCGTTCCAGCCGATCTTCAACGGCTCGTCTTCAGTCAGCAACGTGGGCTCGATCTCACCGGGACCGCAGCTCCTCAACCCGCGCGAGAACCACACGGCGACGACCTTCCCCAAGACCTCGAACTACCCGGCGGGTGGAATCCTCGTCGTGGGCGGCGACGACGGGATGAACCCGCTCGCCACGTCCGAGGTCTACGACGCGAGCGTCAACGCCTGGTCGCAGGTGGACCAGATCAACCCCACGGGCGGGTTCATGGTCAACCAGCTCGCGAACAACTTCCAGACGATGCGGACGAACCACACGGCCGTCCTCCTCGGCGGATCCCCCAAGGTCCTCGTCATGGGCGGCGAGGGTGCCGAGCAGGCGGGCCAGCAGAACCCGATCCTCGCGACCTGCTTCGAATTCAACCCCGGCTCGAACTCGTTCACGCAGGTGGACAGCATGCTCCAGGCTCGCTCCGAGAACGGTGCGATCCTCATGTCGAACGGCAAGGTCCTCGTCTGCGCGGGTCTGATACCGGACGCGACCGGCGCCAACTTCGGCGTCACGGGCACGACGGCCGAGACGTTCGACCCGAACGCGCCTCCGGGCTCGCAGTGGAACTTCGTCGGCACCGGCATCACGACCAAGGTGACCGACTTCCACTTCGCGGGCGTGCTCGTCGAGAGCGGCTCGACGGTCATCATCTGCGGCGGCGCCAACGTCGTCCTGACGACGCAGAACCAGCTCCAGATCTCGAACCCGCCCTTCCCGACGCCCAACACGCGGTGCGAGGTCTACACGCCCGCCGCGCAGAACGGGCAGGGGAACGGCACCTTCGCGCCGGGCCCGGCCCTGCCCGACGACCGCGTCTACCCGGCCGGCCTCGCGAACCACAACGGCGACGCGATCCTCGCGGGCGGCCTCTCGGTCAACGCGCAGACGCAGGCCCAGACGCTCCTCAACACGATCGACTTCTTCAACCACGCCGCGAACCCGCCGGCGTGGGCGCCCTGCGGCCCCATGCCCGCGCCCCCGAACGCGAACTCCGCCCAGTCGCCCGACGAGTCGCGCCAGCTCGCGGTCCCGGTCGAGACCGACAACGGCATCACGGGCAACATCCTCATCACGGGCGGCCAGGGGAACCAGGGCCCGCTCGGCGACGCGTGCCTCTGGCAGGCCCAGATCCGCGCCGTCCAGCTGAACCCGTCGGCCACGCCGCTCGGCGTCATCAAGATGAGCGAGCCCAAGTTCAGCCACGCCTGCGCGACGCTCCCCGACCTCCGGACCTTCATCATCGGGGGCAACAACGGGACGGCCGTCTCGCAAGAGGTCGATATCTACTCCCGGTGAACCGGGAAGCCCCGGGCGCATAGAAGGGGCATGGACCAGGCCCTCTCGTCTCCGCCGGCTCCCCCGGAGCTCCGGTGCCCCTATTGCCACGAGCCAGCAGGAGGGGTCCTCCTCGCCTGCGATCTCTGCGGCTCGGTCCTCCACGAGGCATGCGCCTTCGAGCACGGGAGGTGCACGTCCCTCGGCTGCCCCGGGAAGCTCGCGGCGCCAGGGCCCGCCGCGAGCCTCCTCGATCGCAAGGCCGTCCACGTCGAGCCGCCGCCGCCTCGCCTCCCGGCCGAGCTCTTGCAGATCCCGCTCGGACCGCTCGCCTTCGTCGCGATCCTCTTCACCGCCGCCGTCGCCCTGGGGAGCCACCTGCACCTCGTGTTACCCTGAGGCGCGTGGCAGACCCTCTCGAGGACGCGCTCGAAGCCGTGGCGAGGAGCTTCGCGCGGCGCGAGCTGAACGACGACGCTTCCGTGCTCGCCGCGCTCCGCGCGCGCGGGCTCGATCTCGCCCACGGCTCGGCCGACGTGGTCCGCGCGACGATCGAGAAGTTCTGGAAGGTCGTCCACGACGACCCCAACTACGCGCTCGGGCTCGTGACCGCCGCGCACGTCATGGCGCTCGAGCGCGGCGCGAGCCCGCTCCTGCGGGCCGAGCTGAGGCACCGGCGCGGCACGGCCCTCTTCGCGCTCGGAAGGGCGCGCGAGGCGGCGGTCGAGCTCGAGGCGGGCCTGCAGGACGTGAAGGAGGCGGAGCACCCGGCTCCCCACCCGGCGGCCGACCCGCTCGAGATCGCCCGCACGCGCGCCGCGCTCCTCGGATTCCTCGGGAACGCGCGGATCGCCCTCGGCGACGTGACGCGCGCGTGCGCGGCGCTCGAGGAGGCGCTCTACATAGCGCGCAAGCACGGCTTGAAGGCGGCGGAGGGGATCTACCTCTCGAGCCTCGGCAACGCCCGCACCGTCGCCGGCGAGGCGCGGGCCGCGGCCGAGTACTACGAGCAGGCGCTCGCGATCGCCCGGCAGGTCGGGAACGAGCGTGGCGAGGCCGTCAACCTCGGCAACCTCGGACTCGCGAAGCAGGCGCTCGGCGACCTCGACGGCGCGCTCGAGTGCTACGAGGGCTCGCTCGCGATCGCGGAGAAGCTCGGCGACCGCCGCGGCGCCGCGACCGACAGCGCGAACATGGGCGCCGTCTACCACGACATGGGCGAGCTCGACGAGGCGGAGAAGCGCTACTTCACCGCGCACCAGGCCGCGAACGAGCTCGAGGACCGGAAGACCGAGGGCAACTCGCTCCTCGGTCTCGCGGCGCTCGCGCGCGACCGCGGCCAGCCGACCGAGGCCGAGCGGGTCGCGCGCGAGGCGCGCGCTCTCTTCGGCGCGCTCGAGGACCCCAAGGGC
>Ga0070738_10003138_pt1 | contig 22566 bp, 19 predicted proteins | sample Coa_R2_2_FD_66446 | JGI IMG/M metagenome (GOLD analysis project Ga0070738, IMG submission 66446) | Surface soil microbial communities from Centralia Pennsylvania, which are recovering from an underground coalmine fire - Coalmine... | ecosystem: Environmental > Terrestrial > Soil > Unclassified ... | reverse complement strand
GCCTGCTCCTCCAGCGGTTTCAGGTGCATCAGCGTCAGCAGGTCGAAGCCGTGCCGACCGAACCACTCGAAGCTGTCCGCGCTGCGCGTGGCCGCGCCCCACACCGGCGGGTGCGGCTGCTGCACCGGCGCCGGCCAGACGGAGATGTTGTCGTAGTTGTAGAACCGGCCGTGGAAGCTGAACGGCTGGTGCTGCCAAGCTTCGAGGATCACCTGGAGCCCCTCGAACATCCGGTCGTGGCCCTCGTCCCAGTCCACGCCCAGCACGTCGTAGTCGTGCTTCAGGTAGCCGCGGCCAACGCCGAACTCCAGCCGCCCTTCGGAGATCTGGTCCAGCATCGCGTACGATTCGGCCGTCTCGATCGGGTTGTGGAGGGGCAGGATGCTGATGGACGTGCCCAGGCGCAGCCGCTTGGTCCGTGCCGCCACGGCGGCCAGCGCCACCGGGGGGTGCGGGATCATCCCGCCGAAGGGGTGGAAGTGGTGCTCGTTCAGCCAGGCCGAGTCGAATCCCAGCTCCTCGCTGAGCACCAGCAGATCGAGCAAGCGCTTGTAGAAGTTGGTGACCGTGCCGTCGTACTCCGGGATGTACGTCGGCAGCGAGAAAATGCCAAATTTCACTGGCTCAGCGCCTGCAGCTGGGCCTTGGTCATGCCCACCCACTTGTCCTTCAGCTTGCCGTAGGGGAACTTCTCCAGCTCCTGCGGCGTGCGGTCCCAGTTTCGGGCCAGGCTGTCGTAGGTCTTCAGCAGCTTCTGCGCGTAGCCGTCGGCGCCCTTGTCGATCTGCCACACGTAGGCGTTGCTGATGACGTCGTGGTCCTGGTCCAGCTTGATGGGCCCGCGCGGCGTCTGGACGTTCGTGTCGTACAGCGCCTGCAGGAACTTCTGCTTGTCGCTCAGGTCGCCGTTCACCTTCTTGACGGCTGCGGCAAGCACTTCCGCCGCGGTGTAGCCCTTGGCGCCGTCGTCCGAGAGCGCCTGCTTGGGGTACTTGGCGCTCCAGGCTTTCTTCAGCGCCTGATTCTCGGGTGAGTCGATGGCCAGGCTGTAGACGTCCTCGCCGACCACGCCGGCGACCTTCGCCTGCAGCTCGGCCAGCGCCTGCCCGGAGGTGTTGCCGCCGTAGCCGTCGATGATCTGCGGCCCCTTCTGTCCCCCGGCATAGTCGGCGTACTGCTGGAAGAAGCGGATGCCGTCGGTGCCGGGCAGGAAGGTCATCAGCACGTCGGCGCTGCGGTCGAGCTGGGCGACTATCGGCCCATAGTCCTGGGTGCCGTTGCTGGGATGCAGCTCCTGCACGATGCTGCCGTCGTGCTTGATGAAGGTGCTGGCGAAGGCGTCCGTGTTCTCCAGCGTGCCGCCCTGGTTCACGCCCACGATGTCGGCCTTTTTGAAGCCCTGGTCGGCGGCCCAGGCGGCGGGCACGTCGGCCATCAGGCTGGAGTTCTGGGTGATGCGGATCAGGTAGGGGCTCTTGAACTTGGGATCGACCATCATGTTCTGCGCCGCGCAGTTGTTGCTCGCGATAAACGGCACGCCGGCCTGCTTGACGTATTGCGCCACGGCGTAGCACGAGGCGCTGACGGTGAGCCCCATCAGGACGTCGACTTTGTCGTTCTCGACGAGCTGCTTGGCCTTGGCCAGGGCCGTATCCGGCTGGCCCAGGGTGTCCGCCACGTCGAGCGTGATCTGGCGGCCGGCCACCGTGTTGTTGACTGACTCCAGGTACAGCGCGAAGCCGGCGCTGTCGTCTTTGCCGATCTCCGCGATGGGCCCGGTGAGCGCCTCCAGCAGCCCGACTTTGAAGGGCGCGCCCGATGCCACAGCGCCGGCCGCCGGCTTAGCAGAGACCACTCCGCCGGAGGCAGCCGGCTTGGCGGACGGGCTCGCCGCCGCCGAGGCGGCAGCGCTGGGCGGCGCCGTCGTGGGACTGGATGAGCTCGCGGGAGATGCTCCCGAGGCGCCGCCGCACGCGCTGAGCAGCGTGCCGGCGACGAGGATCGAGAGCCAGGTTGTGCTTCGCATGGCTCCCGGATGATACGCCAGCCCGTCCTGCGCGGCGGACACTTGCAAAGTCCTCAACCATGAATTCCGAACGCAGCTTGTAACCCGTTTGTTCGGCCTGCGTAAGATGGCAGCCAAGTTCTACGCCCTGTACAGAGGAGGTTCGTCATGGCTGACAAGAAGACGAGGGTGTTCGTCGGCGTGGGCGCCGGCCTGCTGGAGGTCTCCCGCAGCAACGGCAGCTGGGACGTGCAGCACGTGGGCCTGCGCGGCACCGGCGGCGTGCGCGGGCTGGTCGTCGATGCCAAGAACCCGGACCGGATGTACGCGGCGACCATGCGAGCCGGCGTGCAGCGCACGCGCGACGGCGGCCGGACCTGGGAAAGCGCCAACAATGGCGTGCTGTACCTGGAGGGTTACTCCATCTGCCAGCAGCCCCAGACCGGCGAGCTGTACTTCGGCACGCAGCCGGCCTCCGTCTTCAAGAGCACCGACGGCGGCGACTCCTGGACGGACTGCGAGAAGCTGCGCAGCATGGAGGACACGCTGTTTTGGACCTTCCCTAACCCGCCGCACATCGCTCACGTTCGAGACATCCAGGTTTCCGAAGCCGATGCGAACCTGGTCTACGGCGCCGTCGAGGAGGGCTGGATCGTGCACAGCCCGGACGGCGGCCAGAGCTGGGTGACGTACAAGCAGGGCGTGGAGTTCGACTCCCACGCGGTGACGCTCATGCCCGACGACGTGAACCTGGTGCTGGCCACCTCCGGCCGCGGCGCGTATCGCAGCGAGAACGGCGGCAAGACCTTCGAGCGATCGGACGAGGGCATTAAGGGCTCCTTCGGCGGCGGGTACATGTCGCCGGCGAAGGTCCATCCCAAGCGGCCGAACACCCTATTCGCAGCCGCGGCCGAAGTGCCTCCGCCCTGGTGGCGCACCCGGAAGGAGGGCGGCAATACCCACTTCTTCCGCAGCGACGACCGCGGCAAGTCGTGGACCCAGCTGCCGCACGGCGACGAGACAATCGTCGGCGGCCCTCGGGCCGTCGCCATCGACCCGGACGATCCCGACCGCGTGTTCTTCGGCCTCATGAATGGCGGAATGTGGCTGACGGAGGACGGCGGCAAGTCCGTCCACAAGATCCTGGAGGGGCTGGAAGGGCCTGTCTGCGCCATCCAGTTCGCACGCGCATGAAGTCCTACTTCCGCTACATCGGCCTGGTCACGCGCACGCCGCAGAAGCTGGCGCACTTCTACGGCACGGCCTTCAATCTGCGAGAGCTCGGCCGCTCGCCCGAGGGCGACGTGTCGCTGACGGACGGCTTCTACAACCTCTCATTCCTGCTCCAGCGGCCGGACCGGCCCGAGCCGGGCTTCCGGCTGTGCGGCGTGGCCGTGGACGACGTGGAAGAGCTCCGCGAGCGGCTCGACGAGTGCATGCCGGGCGCCACGCTGGAGGAGGACGAGGGCGGCAGCCACCTGGGCGAGTTCCGCCTCAAGGACCCAAACGGCCTGCCGGTGGCGGTGTCCGTCAGCAACTTCGGGGTTCCCGAGGGCGAGCCCGGCGCGCGCAGGCTGGTCCACACTGCCATGTGCGCGGCCGGCGGCGACGGCCTGGCCGAGTTCTACGCCAACGTGTTCGGCTTCGAGAAGGCTTCACTCGACCACTGGGGCCGCAACGGACGCTTCCTGTCCGATGGCATGACCAACTTCGCGATGCTGGCCTCGGCCGAGGAGGTCCAGGCCTTCGGCCGGCGGCCGAACCTCGACCGCATGTACGGCGGCTGGAGCCACTTCGGCTTCCAGGCGCCCTCGGCCGAGGAGATCGTGGCGGCGCTGCCGCCAGACATCGGCTACACCCTCCGGACCGACCGGCCTCGCCCGCAGGGCTACTACCGCATCTGGGACCCCGATGGGAACCACTTCGATCTGCGCTCCCTCCCCGCCTGGCGGGACGGGGACTAATGGACGTTTCCGAAGTGTTGACTCGTGACTGTCATGCTGAGCGTCGAGCGAAGCATCCCTCAGACGAGCGGGCTGGGGACCCTTCGCTCGACGCCCAGGGTGACGGCAGGGCGTACAGCGCTGCAGCCAGACCGCTGATTGCGGCTATTGCAGCGGCACTCCTGCTGGCAGCTTGCGGGGGAACGGCAGCGCCAGCCGCTTCGCCCAGCGCCGCCTCCAATTGGGACTCAGTCGTCGCGGCGGCGAAGAAGGAGGGCAAGGTCAGCATCATCGTGCCGGCGGGCGACACCGTGAACAACGTGCTGGTGCAGCCATTCCAGCAGCAGTACGGGATCACGGTGGACTATTCGGCGCTGTCCGGCACGCAGTCGACCAGCAAGATCAACCTGGAGCGGAGCGGCGGCCAGTTCAACACCGACGTCCTGATCTCCGGCTCGGCCGGCATCCTGGACAGCCTGGTGCCGAACAAGGCGCTCGATTCCATCGAGCCGGCGCTGATGCTGCCGGAGGTCAAGGATCCCAAGAACTGGCGCGGCGGCGCGCTGCCGCTGATCGGGCCGAACAAAGAGATCTTCGTGATGACGCCCTACCAGCGGGGCACCTTGTTCTACAACAAGAACCTGGTCAAGGACGGCGAGATCACCTCCTACAAGGACCTGCTCGACCCAAAGTGGAAGGACAAGATCCAGATCGACGATCCGCGCCGGCCCGGCCCCGGCAACGCCACCATGATCTTCTTCTACCTGCACCCTGACCTCGGCGCCGATTTCATCCGGGCGCTGGCCAAGCAGAACCTCACCCTCCAGGCCGACTACCAGCAGGAGGTGGACGTGGTCGGCCAGGGCCGCGCGCCGCTGCTGATCGGCGCCACCGATCGCCTGGCCGAGGCGCGGATCAAGCAGGGCGCGCCCATCGGGATCGTCCCATCTACGCAGTTGAAGGAGGGTACGGACGTGAGCGCTGCGTCTGGCAACGTGGCGCTGCTGAACAGGGCGCCGCACCCGAACGCCGCCCGCGTCTACATCAACTGGCTGCTCACCAAAGACACGCAGACGGCCTACGCCAGGTCCATCGGGCTGGTCAGCGCCCGCGCCGACGTCAACCCGGATTGGGCCCAGCCGTGGCGCATTCCCGCGCCCAACGCGATCCGCTCGGACGGCGAAGCAGCGGTAGCCATCCGCGAGAAGCTCCAGCCGGTGATCACGGAAGCGTTCGGCTCCATTTAATATGGCCGCCATGGCAGCAACCGAAGCCTCCACCAGCGACGCGATCGTCGCCCGCCTGGAACGCCTTCCCTTCTCCGGCGTCCACGCCCGGATCATGACCATCCTGGGGTTCGGGACGTTCTTCGACTCGTACGACACGCTGGCCATTGCCAGCGCGCTGACCGTCCTGCCGGCCATCCTGCACATCGACCTGGTGACGGCCGGGCTGCTGATCGGCCTGGCGTACGTCGGCCAGCTTTTCGGCGCCATCCTGTTCGGCATCCTCAGCGAGCTGTACGGGCGCAAGGCGGCCTACGTGGGCTCGCTGCTGACGATGGGCCTGTTCAGCCTCGGCTCGGCGCTGGCGTGGGACTTCCAGAGCCTGCTGATGTTCCGCATCCTGGCGGGCATCGGGCTGGGCGGCGAGGTGCCCGTGGCGGGCGCGATGATGACGGAGTTCGTGCAGGGCCATCGCCGCGGCCGGCACTTCTTCGTGTACCAGACGCTGTACTCGTGGGGCAACCTGCTGACGCCGCTGATCGGCTTCGGCCTGATCAGCGCCGCCGGGCCGGCGCTCGGATGGCGGCTGCTGCTGGGGCTCGGCTCGCTGCCGGTCATCGTCGGCCTCATCAGCCTGGTGCTGCTGCCGGAGTCGATCCGCTGGCTGGTGGACAAGGGCCGCCTCAGCCAGGCTGACGAGGTACTGGGGCGCATCGAGAAGACGCTGCAGGCGCGCGGGACTGCACTGCCGCCTTACCAGGTCCGTGCCCGCGCCGACGTGCAGCCGGTGCGGTTCGGCGAGCTGTTCCGTGGCGGCTACGGCCGGCGGACCGCGCTGTGCTGGCTGCAGTGGTTCTGCTGCTACATCCCGACGGTCGGCCTCGCAACCTGGCTGCCCAGCCTGTACACGCGCATCGCCCATCTGCCGCCCCAGCAGGGGCTGCTGCTGACCGTCCTCAGCACGCTGTGCGGGCTGATAGCCGCCTACATCTGCGCCTTCGGGCTCATCGACCGGCTCGGCCGTAAGCCCACCTTCTGTATCGGCTTCGGCGGGATGGCGCTGGGCGCGCTGATTGGCGTGGCGGAAGTGGCCGGCGGGGCGCAAGGCTGGCAGCCGCTGTTCATCGCCGCCTGCGTGATCCTCGTGTTCCTGCCGCTGAACGCGCAGGGCGCGTACCTCTACACCTCCGAGCTCTTCCCCACGCGCATGCGGGCCTGGGCCTCTTCGACGGGGCGAGGCTCCGGCCTGGTGGCCAGCATCGTCGCCCCTATCGCGGTCGGCGCGCTGCTGGCCAGCACGCTCGGCGCCGCCGGCATGTTCGGCCTGTTCGCGCTGATGAGCCTGCTGGGCTTGATCACCATCCGCGCCCTCGGCATCGAGACCAAGGGCGCCGTCCTCGAGGAGGTATCCGCATGATCCGAAAGCGCGTGTTCCAGACGGCCGTAGCGGTGGCCAGCCTCCTGACGCTCGCCGCTTGCGGCGGAGCGGCAGCACCGGCTTCCGGGCCGGCCAGTTCGGCTGCGACCAGCGTCGGCGCCACGGCCGCGAAGCCGAGCGGCGCCGCCAGCTCCGGCCCAGCGTCGCCCGCCGCTGCCGGCGCTTCGGCCAGCGGCTCGGCCGACTGGGACAGCGTGGTCGCAGCAGGCAAGAAGGAAGGCAAGGTGGCGCTCATGGGCCCGCCCGGCGACCAGGTGCGCAGCGTCCTGATCGACAACTTCGAGAAGCAGTACGGCATCAACGTCGACTACACGGCCTTGCCGGGCAACCAGGCTACGGGCAAGATCCTGCTCGAGCGTCAGGCCAACCAATTCAATTATGACATCCTCATCGCGGGCTCGGCAGGCAGCCTCGACAGCCTCGTCCCGGCCCACGCGCTGGACCCCATCGCGCCGGCGCTCATCCTGCCCGAGGTCAAGGACCCGAAGAACTGGCGCGGCGGCGCTCTGCCGCTCATCGGGCCCAACGGCGAGATCCTGGTGATGACGCCCTACCAGAGGGGCACGCTCTTCTACAACAAGAACCTCATGAAAGGCGACGAGATCACGACCTACAAGGACCTGCTCGATCCCAAGTGGACGGGCAAGCTCCAGATGGATGACCCGCGCCGGCCAGGGCCGGGCAACGCCACGATGATCTTCTTCTTCCTCCATCCTGACCTGGGCGGCAACTTCATCCGCGCGCTGGGCAAGCAAAACATCACCCTCCAAGGCGACTACCAGCAGGAGATCGACACCATCGGCCAGGGGCGAGCGCCGCTGCTGATCGGCGGGGTGGATTACCTGGCCGAGGCGCGGATGAAGCAGGGCGCGCCTATCGGCATCGTCGAGCCCTCCAAGATCAAGGAGGGGACCGACGTCAGCTCCGCCTCGGGCGATGTGTCCATCATGAACAGGGCGCCGCACCCGAACGCGGCCAAGGTGTACCTCAACTGGCTGCTGACCAAGGACGAACAGACGGCATACGCCAAGGCGAACGTGTTCACCGACGCCCGCGCCGACGTAGACGCCACCTGGGTCGAGCCGTGGCGAGTGCCCCAGCCGAACGCCATCCGCACCGACGGCGAAGCCGGCGTAGCCGCCCGCGAGAAGCTGATGCCCATCATCTTCGAGGCTTTTGGCAAGCCCTAGCGGCACCGTGATCGGCAAGCCTGTCCCTCGAATCGAGGGGCGGGCGAAGGTTACGGGACAGGCGCGGTTCACGGCCAATGTGCCCATGCCGGATGCGCTGTGGAGCGCCATCCTGCGCAGCCCGTTTGCGCATGCGCGGATTGTGAGCATCGACACTAGCCGGGCGAAGGCGGCCGAGGGGGTGCATGCGGTGCTCACCGGGCGGGACCTTGGCGGGCGGCTGTACGGCCGATCGGTCGTGGACATTCCGATCCTGGCGCATGACCGGGTGCGCTTCGTCGGGGACGCGGTGGCGGCGGTGGCGGCCGAGACGGTGGATCAGGCCAGGGCGGCGCTCGACTTGATCGAGGTCGAGTACGAGGAGCTGCCGGCCGTCTTCGATCCTTTCGAGGCCATGGCGCCCGGCGCGCCGGTGATCCATCCCGACCTGGCAACCTACAAGCGCGAGGGCAGCGCCGCGCTGGCCGGCATGACGGACGTGCGCTTCCAGTGGACCTACGACGTGCCGAACCTCCTGACCCACGAAGTCAAGGAGACCGGCGACGTGGAGCAAGGGTTGCGCGAAGCGGATGTCGTGCTGGAGAACAGCTACCGCGTGCCAATCCAGCACCAGGGCTACCTCGAGCCGCACAACTGCCTGATCTCCGCCGAGCCCGACGGAAAAGCGCGCATCTGGGCCTCGAATAAGGCGCCGTTCACGCTGCGAACGCTGCTGGCGCGCGACCTGGAGCTGCCCGAGAGCGAGATCGTGGTCGAGCCGACGTATGTCGGCGGCGACTACGGCGGCAAGGGGTCGCCCATGAACATCCCGCTCACCTACTACCTCTCGCGCGCGGCGGGCCGGCCGGTGCGGACCATCATGGACTACTCCGAGGAGCTGACCGCCGGCAATCCCCGCCATGCCGCCTGGATCACCATCCGCACCGGCGTCAAGCGCGACGGCACGTTGACGGCGCGGCACGTGAAGGTGGTGTTCGCCAGCGGAGCTTACGCCGGCTTCAAGCCGATCGCCGGAGCGCGGCTCTTCCCGGCCCTGCGCCACACCGCCGGTGTGTACCGGGTGCCGCACTTCAAGTACGAGGTCCTGACCGTCTACACCAACACCGTCCCGTGCGGCCACATGCGCGCGCCCGGCGGCCCGCAGGTGGCCTTCGCCTGCGAGACGGATCTGGACCGCGCGGCCGAGGCCGTCGGCATGGACCCGCTGGAGCTGCGGCTGCGCAATGCCGTGGACGAAGGCGAGCTGACGCCGCTGGGCCTGACCTGGAAGTCGGTCCGCCTGCGCGAGTGCCTGGAGGAGGCGAAGCGCGCCTCGAATTGGGACGCGCCCAAGCCGCCGAACGTCGGCCGCGGCGTGGCCGCCTGCGAGGAGCCTGCCGGCGGCGGCGGCTCCGAGGCGCTGGTGCAGGTCCATCCGGACGGCTCCGCCACAGTCACTACCGCCGTAAACGACCAGGGCTCGGGCTCGCACACCATCCTGGTGCAGATCGTGGCCACGGAGCTGCAGCTGCCCCTGGAACGTGTCCGGCTGGAGTTCGTCGGCACCGAGCGCGAAATCTGGGACCGCGGCAGCTCCGCGCAGTCAGTCACCCGCATGGCGGGCCAGGCGACCATGCAGGCCGCCGGCCAGGTGCGCCGAAAGCTGGCGGCCACCGCGGCCGAGTACTTCCTGGGCTGCCCCGAGAGCCAGGTACTGTTGCAGGACGGAGGCTTCCGCGATCCCGATCAGCCGGCCCTGTTCGCGGCCTTCGAGCAGGTGGCCGAGCGGGCCTGCCGCGGCGGCGAGCCGGTCAGCGGCACCTGCAAGTACGTGGACTGGGAGCCAAGCGACGCCACGAGCTTCATCGCTCAGGTGGCGGAGGTTGAGGTGGACCGCGAAACCGGCCAGGTGCGGCTGCGCAAGATCGTCTCAGCCAGCGACGTGGGCACCGTCCTCAACCCCATCGGCGTGACCGGCCAGATCGAGGGCGCCATGACGCAGGGGCTGGGCATGGCCCTGATGGAGGAGCTGCGCCTCGCGGAGGATGGCCGGGTCGAGACGGCCGGCCTCCACGACTATAAACTGCCGGTGATGCCCGACCTGCCGCCGCATGAGAACCTGCTCATCACCAGCGGCCCGGGCGACGGGCCTTACGGCGCCAAAGCCGTGGCCGAGCTGGCCCTCCTACCCCTGCCGGCGGCCATCGCCAACGCCGTCTACGATGCCGTGGGCGTGCGCATCACCGACCTGCCGGTGACCGCGGAGAAGGTGTACCGAGCGCTACACCCCTAGGTAGCCCCGCTCTTGCCAGAAGCGCTCGGCCGCGGGGTGCAGGGGCACGTCCAGGGGCGTTTCGGGGGTGTCCTTGCACATCCATTCGAGAGGCAGCGGGCCGGCGCCCTGCCAGGGGATGCTGGCTTTCCGGGCCTCCAGGGCGGCGCAGAAGCGGGCGATCAGATCGTCCGGCGCATCGGCCCGCGCGAACACCGGCCAACCGCTGAAATCTAAGCTGAGGACGTCCCGATCCAACCGCGGGTAATCCGCGCGCTTGACGATGCCGCGCCGGAAGCCCATCTGCTCCAGCTTGGCCAGATGGCCCTCGGTCAAGTCGAGCAGGCGCATGCCGGCGTCGAGGGCGGGATAGAGCCAGCGATTGACGGCTTCGTCGAAGATGGCGTCAACCTCGCCGCGCCGAACGGCCTCGATGCGATTCAAGTCCTGGGGGATCCTGGCCAGGTACTTGACCTCGCCGCCCCAGGACAGCACGTCCTCGAGTGAGAAGCCGGCCGCCTGGAAGACCTGCTCGACGAACCAGAAGCAGGCGTGGTCGCGCTGCGCCCGCATGCCCATCTTGAGCGGGAAGCGGCGCTCGCCGATGTCCTCGATCGACCGCAAGCCGCTGGCCTCCGTTACCGCGAAGGCCATCTGGTCCTCTGAGGGGATGACCGTGATGGCCCGCACCGGCAGCGGCTCCTTGTACGGGCCGGCGCCGCGATACGCCAGCGTCAGCGGCGAGCTGGGGTTCACGATGGCGATCTGCGCTCTGCCGGAGACCACCTCGTCGATGGCGCTGGGCGTGTCGCTGGCCAGGAAGGTGAAGGGCCAGTCGGTCGCGCCCTGGACGCGCAGGCTCAGCGTGACCTGCCGCTGAGGGAAATCGGCCTCGCCAACCAGCTCGGAGGCAGCCTCCAGCATCAGGCGGGAGCGCGTGGTGGCCGGGATCGCGAACCGGCCGTGGTCGACCTTCTCCGGCTCGCTCACACCTTGGACGCGACGCCGCGCTTTTCCGCGTCCTGCACGAAGGAGTCGTCCAGCATCTTGTTGACGTCGAAGTTCTTGAGCTTCTCGTTCTTCTGGCTGAGCACGGCCAGGCCGTCGGCGAGCTGATCGGCCTTGATGTGCGGATACTCGGGCCAGATCTTGGTGGAGAAGAAGTCGTAGGTGTAGTCCAGGCCCTCCTGGTCGTCGAACTTGAGGTACTTCTTCCACAGCCCCTCGGTGAAGGCCTTGTCCTTCTTGATGCGGGCTAGGCCCTCGATCAGCGAGTCCACGAGCTCCTGCGCCACGGGCTTGTTGGCGTCGAGCCAGTCCCGCCTCACGGTCACGCTGTTCTGGGCGTTGGGGATGCTCGCCAGGTCGGCGATGGGATGAGTGCCGGCCTTTTCGGCAATCAGGCTGTTGGGCGGTACCGCCATCGAGGCGTCGACGGCGCCGCTCGTCAGCGCGCCCTGGGTGGTGGTCGGATCGCCGGTGGCGATGATGGTCACGTCCTTGTCGGGATCGATTCCGTTCTTCTTGAGGAAGCTGCGCAAAGCCACGTCTGCCGTGCCGCCGATAGTGGACACGCCGAGCTTCTTGCCCTTGAGGTCGGCCACGGTCTTGATGTCGGTCCGTTTGGGCGCGGCTTCGACCTTGAAGCCGTAGACCGGCAGTAGGCCTGCGATGAGGACCAGGTCGGAGCCGTTGCTGACAGCGCTCATGGCCTCGTTACCGCCCTGCAGGCTCACCTGTGCCTGGCCCGCGATGAGTGCGGCGGTGGTCTTGGTGCCGCCCGCGACGTACTCCATGTTGACGTCGAGGCCGTTCTGCTTGAAGTAGCCGCCGTCGAGAGCGGCCCACGCGGGCGTCTGGTCCACTGAGTTGGCGCTGTAGATGATGGTCAGTTTGGTCGTTCCGGCCGCGCTGGCCGCCGGCTTGGCGGGCGACGAGCCCGCAGGCTGGGCCGAAGCGCTTGCAGTGGGGGCCGCGGCCGAGGAGGCCGGCTTCGCGGGCGCGGCGCTGCTGGCCGGCTGCGAAGGCGCCGCCGCGGATCCGCCGCACCCGGCCAGGAGGGTAAGAGTTGCGATCAGGACCGAAAGCTTCCGAAGATGTGCCATGTGCTGCTGATCTTACGCCTCACGGGGGCCTGCCGGTTATTGGGCCGCTTTACCTAGGTATCGGTGGCACTTGAAATGCGTAATGCGCCCCAACTGCTGTTTCCGGCCGGAACTGCAACTTGTCGGCAGCTTTGAAAGCACATGTGGAGAAACACTCATGAAATCGGTATTGCCAATTGGCGGATCTATCGCCGCCGCATGCATGCTTGTCCTTTTGCTGGCGCCGGCGGCGTCGGCGCAATCGGTCTCCGGGACAGTGGCGGGCCACAACGTCTCGGCCAACAACACGGCCAACGCCGGAGCCAAGGCGCCAGGCGTCAGTGTCAGCACGCCCAACGGGGGCAGCACGTCGGTGAGCGCTCCTATATCCGGCGGCAGCAGCGGCGGCCCGGTGAGTGGCTCCGCGACCAGCAACCCCAACGCGAACGTCACCACGGGCGACCATCCAAGCGCCAGCGTGACGGCGCCTACTTCGGCCACCGCCAGCGCCCCGGGGGCCAGCGTGGCCGCATCCGTCTGCCCCGCGGCCGGCGCTGCCACAGCTCCGGTGTCGGGCTCGGCGTCCATCGGGCCATGTGGCTCGGGCGGCACGACTCCGCCGCAGGCGGGCGACAATACTCCGCCGTCCAATGGTCCCGGCAGCGACAACCCGGCCAACACCGCTAACGGCGATCAGTCGGGCGGCAATGGCTCCGGCAGTGGATCTTCCGGGGGTGGAAGTGGCAGTGGCTCGGGCGGGAGTGGAAGTGGCAGCGGATCGGCCGGCAGTGGACTCACCGCCGGCGTCCAGGCAGGCAATCCGGGCTTCGGCGCCGTGAATGGCACGGAGATCGGCGGCGGCGCAGTTCCCGCTCGTCTACCCTCAACGGGTGGCGGCGGACTGGCGGCCTAGCCGCACAACGGCAACCTCGCGCTCCGGCAGGCGGCTCATCGCCTGCCGGAGCGCCCGCACCAGGAGTTTGTGATGGTTCGTCATCTTCGGCTTCGATTGGCCACAGCCGCCCTTCTCCTTGGCCTGGCAGCCTGCGGCCAGCAGCCTGCCGCGGCGCCTCCGGCGGAACAGCCGCCCGCATCCTCAGCCGCCGCATCGCCAGTCTCCTCCCCCGCCTTAACCGCTCCGGCGAGCGCTCCCTCATCCGCAGCGCCGGCGGCGCCCAGCGCCGCGCCAGCCTCGACTCCTGCTCCGAGTCTCGCCCCCGCGACTCCGGCGCCCCAGCCGCCCGCCATCCCAACCCGCCTGCGCATCCCGGCCATTAACGTCGACGCCGCCGTGGAGCAGCTCGGAGAGGCGCCGGACGGCAGCATGGAAGCCCCCACGAAGTGGGAAGACGTCGGCTGGTTCGACCGCGGCTTCCTGCCGGGCCAGCCCGGCAGTGCGGTGATTGCCGGCCACCTCGATTCGACGACAGATAGGGCAGTTTTCTGGGATCTGGGCAGGCTCAAGCCCAACGACGAGGTCATCGTCGACATGAGCAATCAGACGGAGCTGCACTTCACGGTCCTCTCTCAGGCCACCTACCCCTACGACAAAGCGCCGCTGCAGCAGATCTTCGGGCCGGCTTCCAAGCCGCTGCTCAACCTGGTCACGTGCCACGGCACGTTCGATCGTGCGAGCAGCAACTACGATCAGCGGCTGGTCGTCTATACCCAGGAGACCGGCACGTAAGGAGCGGCGGCGCGCGGGCATTTGCTACGCTCACTCCCGCATGATCGAGGCTCTACTTAGCGACGCGCAGGCCGCCATCCGCGAGCGTCCGAAGACCACGCGAGGCCCGCTGTACGACGCGGCGGACCTGGGTTTCCGGCCCTACTGGTATCCGGCCATGCTGTCGCGGCACCTGGGCAAGAAGCCGGAAGGCATCAAGATGCTTGGCGAGAACCTGGTGTTCATCCGCGCCGGCGGCCGGGCCTACGCCCTGCACGATCTGTGCGCGCACCGCGGCATGCCGCTCTCGGCCGGCACCTGCCTGACCGACGGCACCGTCACCTGCCCGTATCACGGCTGGACGTACGACGTACGGGACGGCCGCTGCGTCGCCGCGCTGACGGACGGGCCCGACTCTCCGCTGCCGGGCAAGAAGAACACCAGCGTCCCAACCTATCCGGTGCAGGAGCGGCACGGGATCATCTTCGTGTACATGGGCTCCGGCACGCCGCCGCCTCTCGAAGAGGACGTGCCCGAGGAGGTGCTGCGCGAGGACTGGACCATCCAGACGGTCGTCTCGGTGTGGCAGGCCAACTGGCGAGCCGCCGTCGAGAACGGCTTTGACGCCGGGCATGCCTCCTACGTCCATCGCAACAGCATGCGCTGGCGAACGAGCATGGCCCTGCAGCCGGCGTGGAGCCAGGTGAAGGAGAGCCAGGTGGTCGGGCCCTACCTGCGCTACGGCGGCGGCAAGCCGGGGGCCGGCGAGGAGATCTATCCGGTGGTGGGCCGCTGGCCGCGGCATAGCTGGCTGCGGCGCAAGCTGGCGGACATCGGCGCGCGGACGTCGCGCGGGCGGCCGTTCGGCAACGAGTTCCGGCTGCCGTGCATCATCCACAACCGTTACGCCTATTACACGCACGTCCGCTGGGCCGTGCCGGTGGACGCCAACACCACGCGCAACTTCCAGGTGTTTGCCGGGCCCTACCAGGGCAGCCGGGCCAAAGCCTTCAAGGCGCAGTACTGGCTGTGGCACCGCTGGGTGTTCCACATGCTGTTCAACAACCAGGACCGCGACATCGTCTCGAAGCTGGACTACTACGCGCCCGAGCGCCTCTACCGGCCGGACCGGTCCATCGTGGACCTAAGGAAGTACATCGAGACGCACGTCCGCCGCGACGACGGCGAGCGCCCGGAGCGTACGCCCGACGACGTAGCGGGCATCCTCGAGTAAGCCTCGTGCTGCGCTGGCTTCTCGCCCTGCTGGCCCTGGCCTCATCCCCGGTCATCGGCTACTTCGGCTTCCAGGCCTATCTCAAGTGGCTCCTGAGCGAACAGAGCCCCCCGGCCAGCCATGAGAAGCTTGGTTAGGCTCCTGGCGCTGGGCGCCGCCATCTTCGGCGCCGCCCAGCTCGTGCGCCGCCTCCGCCAGCTCGCCGACCCCGACGCCAGCGTCTACGGACACCCTTCTCCCTAGTAGCGGGAAGCTGGAGGCTGGTAGCGGGACCGCCCCTCAACAACCCGGGGCGGGGCACTAGCGGAGGCCGGTCCGCAAAGCGGCGCCTCCAGCCGGAGCGCGGCGTCAGCCGCGAGTAGGCGACAGCGCCGCGTGCGGAGCCGGCCGTAGCTGGCGGGGTAGCACGCCAGCTGGAACCCGCTGCGGCAGGGGAGGGTTCAGCCCGGGCCTTGCTTGATTGGCATCAGGACGGGTTCGAGGCCGCGGGAGCGGCACTCCAGATAGAACTCCTCGTGCACGGAGGGGTCCTCCTGGTCGTAGGGCACCAGCTCGGACATGTGCGCTTCGGGGCCGCCGACGCCGGCGCCGTAGAGCGAGAAGCCGCCGCCACGGAAGGCGATCTGCCGCAGCGGCTCGGCGTTCGGGTTGCAGTGCAGGTGGTACTGGCCGGTGCTCGGCGACACGATCGAGCCCGGCTTAAGCTCCATACGGGTGCGCGGGCCGGCCTTGTCGAAGTACATCACCTCGTAACCACTGCCGGACAGGATCAGGATCATTGCGCCCGCCGCATGGCGATGGGCCTGCACGTAGGTCACCGGCGAGAGCTCGTGGATGTGGCAGCCGTACACGCCCTCGGCCATCACGAAGCGCATGTGCCGCGCGCCCTTGCCCTTGGCCTCCCAATCCTCCAGCTTGAAGGCCCGCACGTCGGCCACGAAGTTGGTCTCCCAGCTGCGCGTGCCCCACGAGTGGCCCTCGGCCGTGAAGTAGTCGCTCTGCTCGGGATCGAAGCGGTCCTTGAAGACGAATGAGTTGTCGAAGATGAACTCGCGGTTGTGATACATGTTCAGCGCCTGCGGCGCCGTCGTCGCGGCCATCAGCCGGGCGGGCTGCGTGCCTGAGCCATTGAACAGCCGGTGATGGGCGTTGAGGGGTATCGCGAAGAAGCTGCCGGCCTGCCACTCGAAGGTCAGCGGCTTGCCCTCGCCCTGCCAAACCTCGGTGGCGCCGTTGCCGCTGAGGACGTACATGATCTTCTCGAACAGGTGGTGCTCGGGCTCGAGCTGGCTGCCGGGTGCGATCTCGACCACATAGCCGTTGGTCACCTGCTGGTTGGCCATGGACAGATAGGCGCCGCGGCCGCCCACGCGCTCCCAGTCGCCGAGCTCGAGCGTGTACACGTCCTCGACGTAGTTGCCCCTGTAGACGGGGATGCCTTCTTGTTCCAGGAAGTAGTCCCAGAAGCTCAGCTTGATGCTTCGAGAGCGCCAATCGTTGTCGGTCATGAACTCTCGAATTGAATCACAGGTACCATGGTGCGGCTTGAAATTCGACTACTACGTCTTCAACAGCTACGTGCCCGAGATCGACGGCAGCGGGCCGGAGCTGTACGCCAAGTGGATCGAACAAGTGGAGCTGGCGGACGAGCTTGGTTTCCACTGCGCCTGGTTCACCGAGCACCACTTTGGGCTCCTCGGCGGCATGCTGCCCAACCCGCAGGTGCTGAGCGCCGCGCTGGCCAGCCGGACCAAGCGCATCCGCTTTGGCTCGGCGGTGTCGCTGCTGGTCATCCACAACCCGCTGCGCGTCGCCGAGGACATGGCCATGCTGGACGTGCTGACGGGCGGCCGCGTGGAAGTTGGCGCCGGCCGTGGCATGAACCAGACCAACTACGCCGCGTTCGGCGCCGACCCGGATACGGCGCAGGAGCGCTTCGAGGAGGCGCTGGAGGTGCTGGTCCGCGGCTGGACCGAGGAGCAGTTCACGTTCCAGGGCCGGTTCTTCAGCTGGACGAAGCCCGTCACCGTCCGGCCGAGACCGGTCCAGCGGCCGCACCCGCCGGTGTGGCTGCCGGTCAGCCACGATCCCGAGCACGGCCGCGACATGGGCCGGCACGGCTTCAACCTGCTAACCATCCCCTGGCACGCTGGCTTCGAGCGGTCACGCCACATCATTGACGGCTACCGCACGGGCCTGCGCGACGCCGGCCACGACGCTGCCGACAAGGAGGTGCTGGGCATGTACTACACGCACGTGGCCGAGACGCCCGAGCTGGCCCGCCGCCGAGCCGTGGGCCCGTGGGCCAACCACGCCCGCATCAGCGCCGAGGACCGCGGCTCGCCGGACCGAGCTCCTCGCGACTACGACACCGTCGTCGAGAACATCGGCGCCATCTTCGGCGACCCCGAGATGTGCCGCCGCCACGTCGCGCGCATCCAGTCCGAGCTGGGCCTGGACCGCCTCGCCTGCGTCTTCCACTTCGGCGGCATGCCCCAGGAGCACGTGCTCGACTCAATGCGCCTGTTCGCCACCGACGTCGCGCCCGCGTTTCAGGACTAGGTCCGGTATCCTGGCGGCCTATGGACCTTCGCATTGGCGGCCTCGTCCTTGCAATCGGCCTTGCCCTCGGCGCCTGCGGCGGGGCTGCCGCTCCCGCCTCTTCGCCCGCACCTGCGAGCCCTAGCGGAAAGCCCAGTGCCGCGGCCTCCGCGCCGGCCAGCAAGCCCGCGACGAGCGCGGCGCCATCAGCAGCGGCCTCAGCCGCCAGCGCTAAGCCGGCAGCTTCGGCAGCGGCATCGGCCGCCGGCACCGAGGTCAAGATCGGGCTCTCGACGCCCACGCCGGAGAACCTGCCGTTGTGGACGGCCAAGGAGAAAGGCTTCGACAAGAGCAACGGCCTGAACTTCACCATCGCCTCGTTCGAGGGCGGGTCGAAAGGTCTCGAGGCTTTGCTGGGCGGCAGCATCGACGTCATGGACGTCGGCCTCGCGTCGGTCGTGATCGGCAACTCGCGCGGTGCGAGCTTCCGGTCGATCGCCAGCTCGGGGCTGGCCAGCCCGTTCATCATCACCGGCGCCAAGGGCATCACCGCCGATAACGCCAAGGACAAGCTGAAGGGCGGCAAGGTCGGCATCAGCTCTTTCGGCTCGGAGAGCGACGTGGCCGTGAGCCTGTACCTGAACAAGATTGGCCTGGCGCGCGACAAGGACGTGACCATCGTGCAGGTGGGCGGAACAGCTACGCGGCTCACGGCGCTGCTGAGCGGCGCCATCGGCGCGGGCCCGCTGCTGGGGCCGGATTTCATCGCCGCACAGGATCAGGGGCTCACGAAGCTGTACGACCTCTCGGAGCTGCCGAATTGGGTGTACGACACGCTGGTCGTCACGCAGCCTGAAATCCAGAACAAGAAGCCGATGCTCCTGTCCTTGCTGAAGTCCGTCGAGGAGGGCAACTACTACTCCCGCGCTCATCCCGACGAAGCCAAGAAGGTGCTGGCCGCTCAGTTCAAGCAGACCGACCCCAAGCTGACCAACGCCAGCTACGACGAGTTCATCAAGGTGTCGCGCGTGGACCTGGACTTCACCACGCCCGCCATCGAGTCGGTGCTGCAGGTGCTGCCCACGGTCGTGAAAGATGTGAACCTCAAGAGGACGAATCCCAGCGATTATGTCGACACCGGCCTGATCGACCAGCTCAAATCCAGCGGCGACCTGGACCGGCTCAAGAAGCAGTACGGCATCAGCTGACATGCCCTCCAAGGACTTCCCGGTCTTCGACTGCGACAGCCACATCGTCGAGCCTGCTGAGATCTGGGACGAGTACGTCCCCGCGGCCAAGCGCGAGTTCGTTAAGGAGCACTTCTACAACCCGCTAGTCGCCGGCTACAAGGTCCTCAACGGCCGGCGGTATCCCTACTCGGCCTCACGGTCGATCAGCGCCACGTCATCCTGGGTGCCGGGCCGGAGCAGCGCCGAGAACCGGCGGCTCATCGGCACATACGAGCCGGGCACGCCCGAGTACGACCAGCATCTGGGCAAGGTGGCGGCCACCTGGAACCCTCGTGCGCGGCTGAACGACATGGACGCCATGGGCATCGACCAGGTGATGGTCTTTCCCAGCCACCTCGTGTACCTGCCGCTCGTCCGGAATCCCGAAGCAGCCACGCTGCTGGCGACGGCCTACAACGATTGGGCGTACGACTACTGCCAGGCCAACCCGCGGCGGCTGTTCCCCTGCGGGCTGCTGGCGCTGCAGGATGCGGACGGCGCCATTGCCGAGCTGCGCCGGCTGGCTCAGCGCGGGTTCAAGACGGTGGCCGTCCGGCCGGTGCTGTGGAACGGCCGTTATCCGACCTTTGAGGAGTTCGACCCGCTGTGGCGCGAGCTGGAGGCCTCGGGACTGGTGCTGGGCATGCACACCTTCCCGTCCAGCGAGCCGCTCAGCAGCGAGCTGGCGGCCATGATGCAGGCCGGCTCGAAGCAGCCCGATGCCGGGGCCGCGGATGCGCCATTCCAGAGCGGGGCCGGCCTATGGCGGGAAGTGGCGGTCTACTCGCCGGGACAGCTGGTGCAGAACATCGTCAACGTCATGGGCGTACCGGTCAACGCCAGCGAAAACGTCGGCTTCATGTTCGAGGCCATGACCTGGCTGACCATCGTGCTCATGACTGGCTGGCTGGAGAAGTTCCCACGCCTGATGGCGGCGGTGTTGGAATCGAACGCCAGCTGGCTGCCGCTCATCCTGGAGAAGGCTGAGACCTTCCTGGAGGTCCACGCCTACCACCGCCCGGTGCAGGTGGGCGATCCGGAGAAGACGTTCGCTCGGCAGTGCTTCATCGCCTTCGAGACCGACGAAGACCCCGTCTACCGCATGTGGGACGTGTACGAGGACGTGGGCATATGGTCGTCCGACTATCCGCACCACGATGGCGCCGACGCCTGGGAGGCCATCGAGCGGATGAACCGCTGGAACGTGCCGCCGCACGTCCAAGCCAAGCTGCTGGGCGGCAACGCCCGCCGGATGTACGGCATCGAGCCCGAGCTGGCGGTAAGCGAACCGCCCGCCGACTACGCTCCTTTGTTGGAGCCGACGGTCGGGCTTCTGTCACCCTGAGCGTCGAGCGAAGGGTCCCTCGTCGAGCGTGTGAGGGATGCTTCGCTCGACGCTCAGCATGACATGGCCTTAGCGTGCTGGACGGATCGGTAGCCGAAGGTCATCGCGCCGGTGAGGGTGAAGCCGGCCTGGTAGCCGGTGCCGACGTGGAGCTGGGCGGCCAGCTCGCCGCAGGCGTACAGGCCGGGGATGGCGTGGCCGCGGACGTGGATGACCTGCCCGTTGGTGTCCGTCACGAGACCCACGGAGCGTGTGTGTGAAGGGAAGACGTGCAGCCCGTGGAAGGGCGGGCGGCGGACCGGCCCGAGGTTCTGGTTCTTGCGCTTGGTCAGGTCGCCCGCGGCCTGCGCCACCCAGGCGATCGACTCGCCACGATGGAAGTCCTCGTCCCGGCCAGCGTCGGCGAAGCGGTTGAAGCGGTCGACGGTCCGCTCCAACTGCTCGGCATCGATCCCGAGCTGGCTGGCCACCTCGGCTGGCGTGTCTCCGGAGGCGATCCAGTCCGGCACGGGGCCGCCCGGCTCACACGGTTCGATGGCGTAGGCATCCCAGAAATCGTGGTCAAAGATGATGAAGCACGGCAGGTTGATATGCCGGTGCCGCCACAGGTCGAACTCACGCAGCCGGATGTCCACGCCCTGGAAGAAGGACTCGTCGCAGAAGCGGTTGCCGTCGAGGTTCACCAGGATGCTGTGCGGCGAAGCGAGCTCGCGGATGCTCACCTCGCGGGCCGACGGCACGCCCTCGATGGTCTCGCCCGGCACCTGGTAGGCCAGGTGGATGGCGAGCGTGCCGTGCTGCACTTGAATTCCGGCGCCGTGCTCCATCGCGACGATGAGCCCGTCTCCGCCGCTGGTGCTCGGCTCCCGATAGGTCGGCATGGGCGGAAACTCGTCGAACCAGCTCACCAAGCGTTCGTTCGCGCCGTACAGCCCGGTGCCCAGGATGACGCCGTGGCGCGCCCGGATAGCCTTGCCAGCGCCTACAACGCCGAGCACGGCGCCGTCCTCGACCACCAAGCGTTCCACGCCTGAGCCGGTGCGAATGCGGACGCCCTTGGCCAGCGCGGCGCGGACGAAATGGCCGATCAAGCCGGCGCCGAAGGTCCGCACGTCGGCCGCGTCACGCTGGGCGATGAGGGTGTGATCCCAGCCGCGCTCGTTGGCCCGGCCGCCCCAGGCCTTCATCTCCTCCCAGGTGATGCGCTCGACGTACTTGGAGTGGCGCAGCTTCGGCTGCCATTCGCCGAGCGAGTGCGCTTCGAACGGCTCAACCTGGATGCTGCGGCCGAACTCCGTGCTGCCCTCACCAACCGGGTAGTAGTGGTCGCTGAGGGCTATGGGGTAGAAGGGGATGTCGCCAGTCCGCTGGAAGTACTCCAGCACCCTGGGCGCATCCTCCACGTACGTTTCGACGTGCTCGGCCGACTGCCGCTCGCCGCCCAGCCAGCGCATGTAGCGCCGCGATGTGCCGGCATCGTCGGCCACGCCCTGGGCCTTCTCGAGGTGGTTGTTCGGCACCCACAGGATGCCGTAGGAATGCGCCGTCGAGCCGCCCAGCTGGTCCGACTTCTCCAGCAGCAGCGCGTCCATGCCCGCGTCCGCCGCCGCCAGCGCCGCGGCCACGCCGGCGAGCCCCGAGCCAACGCAGATGAGATCGGCGGTCTCGTCCCAGCTTGGCGCCATCAGCGCCTCATGTTAGCCCTTCGGGGCCTCGTTGTAGACGCGCTGGAACGGCGCCTGGCGCGGCATCTCGACGTGGAAGATCGCGCCGCGCTCGCCGGCGGGCTCGACCCAGATGCGTCCGCCGTGCGCCTCGACGATCGCCTGGCAGATGTACAGGTCCACTCCCGAATCGCGCTCGCCCTGCGGCCGCGCGGGATACAGGACCGAGAAGGGCTGGAACATCGCAGGCAAGCGCTCGGACGGGATGCCGGGGCTCTGGTCGGCGATCGTCACGTGCACCTCGCCGTCGCTGCTGGTCAGTTCTACGCGGATATGGCTGCCGCGCGGCGAGTGCCTGACCGCGTTCTGCACCAGCTTGGTCAACAGCTGCTCAGACCGGCGCCGGTCCCACCAAACCGCCAGCGCCCTTTCGGCCTGCAGCTCGATCTGCGAAGCCCCGGACGAGCCGGCGAAGCCCTGCACCACCCTTTCCGCAAGCTCGGTGGCGTTGAACGGGCTGGGCTCGATCCGCAGCCGGCCGGCGCCGATGGCCGCCGCGTCGGTCATGTCCTCGGCGAAGCGGCGCAGGCTTTCGACGGCCTGGTCGATGGCCCGCAGATTGTCCTGATGCTCCGGAGCGTCGCTGGCCACCAGGTGCGAGCGGGCCGAGACCACCAGCAGCGGATCGCACATGCTGTGGCTGATCGCTTCAGTGAACTGCTGCAGCTGGTTGCGCGCCAGCTCCGCCTC